>Ga0307379_10001100_pt1 | contig 43501 bp, 70 predicted proteins | sample UN2MG_FD_202237 | JGI IMG/M metagenome (GOLD analysis project Ga0307379, IMG submission 202237) | Soil microbial communities from Risofladan, Vaasa, Finland - UN-2 | ecosystem: Environmental > Terrestrial > Soil > Coastal area > Acid sulfate soil | place: Finland: Risofladan, Vaasa | collected...
CATCTACCGAGTAGATATAAAGTTCGGGCCGGTACACCGGGTTAAACCAGTCGAACAGGACCTTGAAGCTCGACACAATCCCAGGCTGCCCGCCAGTATCCCCCGGCGTCCCTTCGGGGGCATCACAGAAGAGCACGGCCAAGTTGTACCCCTCGACAACGACCTCCTGACTTGTGTCGTCATCCCAGGACAGTTCAACCGCCACCGCCCGGCACGGGCCGAGGACAATCCCGACCACCGCCGCCAACATCACCCTGAGCAAGTCCCTGTACCTCATCGGACCTCTCCCTGTGGGTTTACCCTCGTTCAACTTTTTCCTCCAGTTTTCACCGTAAAATACGGTTGTTTTCGGGCAAGTAGGGCATTCTAGGGCCGGCTTGGGGGAGGAGTATCACCCCGTCGAGGGCCGGCCACCTCGGCTCCGTTTACCGGGCATGAACCGAACGCGGCGGGGAGTCTCACCCCATCACCACGGAGCACAGCGTTCACTCGTCCACCTCCAGCATTTCCAGTTGCCCGGCGGCGCGTTCCTCGTCGCGGGCCTTCCCCTCGGCGAGCACCACGGCGGGGTCCGGCCCGGCGGCCCCGTGCTCGGCCCACCACGCGCACCGGCGGCGTTGGATTTCAACGTACTCCGGGTTCAATTCAATCCCGACTATCCTATCCCAGCCCGCCAGGTGCGCCCCTATCATCTCGGAGCCCGACCCGGCGAAGGGGACGAGGAGGCGGCGGGGGTGAGCCGACGGCTCCCTTGCGGGCGGCAGGAGGAGGGCCGCCAGCCAGCGGCAGAGGTCAACGGGTTTTACCGTCGGGTGGTGGTTGCGGGCAATTTTCCCGCGACAGCCGTCTCGGAGCGCACCCGTTCCGCAGCTTACATCCTCCAGCCCCTCGCACCCCGCGTTCCGTTCCGCCGGGGACGCCTTAGCGCAGTAAAAGAAGCGCGAGGCCCCGCCGGTGCTCGGCTGCTGTTGGCCCCCCACCCGGCGAGGAAACTTCCAGTAACAATTAGCCGTCTGGGTCTCCGGTTCACCCGCCCCCCCGCTTGGCCTCTCCCCGCTCTGCTCGTCCAGGAGCCGTACCGGGCAATCTGGCGAGCAATCCCAGTCCTCCACCGTTTCCAGGCCGTCGGCGTCGACGTAGTGTTTGCTCCCCACCCCCTCACGCCTAAAAAACGAAGTAGAAGCAGTCGTGTCCTCCTCCGTCCACCCGGCCCCCTTCACCCGCTTGACGCCCCTCAACCGGCACTCCGGCGTGTGTGAGAGGACCACGTTAGCGGGCCAGCGACCGGCGGGGTGCGATTCTTGTATCTCGTTTTTAAATCCCCACCCATCACCCTTATCTGACAAATCATTTTGCCGGTCCCGGCTCCACGGTTCGGCCGCTATCCGCCCCCCGTCAATGTTCAGCGCCCCGGTGCCCCACTTGAGGCAGTTCTCCGCGTTGGTTCCCTCCGGCGGCTTGCGAATTACCAGGACGGGCTCCCAGGCGGGCTTGAGCGCGGTGCCATAACCCTCCCAGGTCGCGGCCTCCGGCGTGGCGGGGGCGGTTGCTTGTCCCGTTTCTTGGCCCGCAAAAACCGACTCGCCCCGCGTTTCATAATCACGTCGGTCTCCAAAACGGATACGCCGCCCCACCACCTCCCGCTCGGCCCCCGCCGCCTTGTCAATCATTTTTCCAATCGCCGTTGACTTCGGAAACCCCGACCCGTACAGCCAGCAGAGGCAGTCCCGCCGCTCGAACCCCGCCCGCCGCAGGCTCACCCCCAGCACGTCGAAGGTCCGCGTCCCCCCGAATACCAGCCCAAAGGCCCCCGGTTTCAGCACCCGGTACACCTCGCGCCAGACCTCCACGCCGGGAACCGCCGTATCCCATTCCTTACCCATGAACGAGAGGCCGTAGGGCGGGTCGCAGAGGAGGGCGTCGAAGGAGTTGTCCGGCTCGGCGGCCAGGACCTCGCGCACGTCCCCAAGGCGGTGGTTAAAGGTCATAACCACTCTTTTTATGCCCCTCTCTTATAATACATGGTACGGCATTATTCCATGATATTAAGTGGTGTAACCGACTATATCTATCGTGGAGTACCGCAACACGGGCGCAAGAGGGCGCGCACATTACTGTATAATAACTCTTCCGGTACGTTCCGCTCCCCAAGTAAATATCCGTCATCCCTCCCCGGCCTTTCTGGGATGCGGTTTGATTTACCGCTAAATATGGTATCGTCAAAAATACTCCTCCACGACCCCCTAGTTCAATATATGTATTTACATCTTCATTCATAGTTCCCCTAAACCAGAAGCGGTTTTTAGTACAACATATAAAAGAATTCATGCATTTACGCTTCGGTTGTTTTCTTATAATATCACCGCCCCCACCCTTTATCCCACCGATATAATCTCCGCACTGCGCCATAGCTACCGACAAAACATTTATATTTTTATAATACTTTAATAATACATCAAATATACTATCTATATTAGGGAGCGAGTATTTATATTCTAGCCTTTCGTTTACTTTACATTGTATTTCTGTATAATCGTCGTCTAATTGTATAAAATATTCTATACCTAGCTTTTCCGCTATATCCCAACAAGCATTACGAGCATAAACAATTACCTTTCGATTGCCAAAATTATCCATTTTATCTATTTTACCCTCATAATCCGCCTTGCTAAACATTATTACTTCGCCGGGATAATTCTCATAATACTTATCGGCTTGGCTATCCTCGTCATCAATTATAATATAGATTTTACCAGTATAGCCCTGCTTGCGTAAGGTCCGGTATGTAATTACATTATCGGCCCGACCGTGCGATAGAATAAACGCACAAAAATTATCATTCATCTTTACTATCCTCTAAATACTGCGCTGCTATCTCTTCCGCGAGTTTGACATACCCCCACTCTATCGCCTTACCTATGTCAATTATTACCAAGGCGGACCGCTCCATAAGGGCCTGCATCTCCGGACCTGAATGCGCATAATAATCGGCTATCTTAGAATAATTAAATACATTATGACGCTTTGCCGCCTCGATTAAAAAGTGTTTTTCCTCTTCTGTAATATCCGATTCCTCAATTTCTTTAATTAATTCTAGAGCCTTTGTTTCATTTAACATCTCAACTAAAAAGGGTTTCCTACCCTTGACCTGATATATAGGGGTAGCAATCTTTTTAGAATACTTACTATCTAACTCAGCGCTAGGCCCACCTATCATGTCAAGCTGTTTTCCCATTTTAGCTCCTCGCCTGCGCCCAGTCGTTTAAATCCCGCAAGCTATAAAATATCGGTATTCCCTGCTCTTCGGCCCGTTTTATTTCCGCTTGTGTTCCCTTGCTTTCCTTTAATCCCTCGGTAATTACCAATATAGCATCGGAGGCGATAAGCCAAGCCATGCCCAACTCGTAAAAGTCCGCTTCCGCCCGTACTTCCCCGCTTAGGATATATTGATAGTCAAGCCACGGCGCATACGGGGCAAATCCGGCCTTGAATACAGCCGCCGCCCCAGCTATTCCGCGTTGCATATTATCAAATATACCAATAGCAGTTTTAGCAGAGTAAGCCCCGGCAACGTATACCCTGAGTCTATCTCTCATCAAATCCACCCCGACGTCGGCTTCGGCCCAAGCCGCTCCGCTAAAGCCCGGTAATCCGCTTGGGTTCTCAACCCGCCTATCAATTCCCGGCAATCCATAGCCTGTTCCCCGGTCAGCTGCCCCCAAGCCCACCGCGCCCGCCTCCCGACCAGCGGGTAGTACGTCGCCTTCGGATGCTCCCCGAGGAGCACGAGTAAAAACAGTTCCTTCACCGTGTACCCCTTACGGAGCCACAGGACTTCGAGGTGCCCGCCGACGACGTGTTGGCGCTGGTGACATGACTTGCATAGCGGGGCCAGGTTGAGGGGCCAATCCTCGGAGCACTTCCCCGAGATGTGGCCGCGGGGGATGATGTGGTGCATCTCGGAGGCCGCCCTGCCGCAGAGGATGCACGAGGTCGGGTCAGTCACTTAGGCACCCCCTTGAGGGGATATTCGCCTAACACGGCCTGCATCAGCAGGGTTACCGGCCAGTCAATTAAATCAATATATTTCAGAATCCACAACAACGCAAGGGGGGCTTCCCCATTCCGGCACAAATAGGCTTGCATCAAGCGGAACAGCATCCAGAAGGGTTTTGCCTCGTCTACTATCCCTGCTATTGTCTCTGCGGCGTATCCTCCCGTTGTGTCCTTGAATATATCCTCAAACTCTTCAACCTTGACAAAGCCGCTGGGAATCACCATTTTCGTTTCGTCCGGTTGCGTTGCCTCCCTGTCAAGGTAAAGCCAGTGCTCTCTAAACATATTATCAGCCAGCCCCTGACACCCGAACCGCCGGAGTGTAGCCCGTTGTTTTTCTAATACCGCTTCGACGGCACGGCCCGCAACCAAGGCCATAAGCTCTACCGCGTTCTCACTCATCGTCCGGCCTCCCGTATCCAAATCCGCGTCATCGGCTCGCAGGCGTCGGCGTACCGCTTCGCCGTCCAGCCCTCAACCACCAGCGCATCGTCAACCCAGACAACCCCGGTCAGCCCGTCCTCTGCGGCCTTCCTAAGATTCGTGATGTCTGGCTTCACCGTCGGGAGGGTCCGCTTGACCGTCTTACCGCGAGGTAGTACGAAGATGATGTCCACCCGGAGCGCCCCTTCGAGGAGCGGGCCACGGTACACAGCCCGCGCCGCAGCCGCGACCCGCTTCTTAAACGTCTTCGACGCCGGCTTATCCCGCAAGGCCGCGTGTCGGCCAAGGGTGAACGCCTGGACCCCCCAGGGCGCCGGCTCACCGGGAACGGTTATCTCGACACGGTCCACTACGCCTCCGGTTCCTCGAAGTCCTCCGGCTTCACGTCCGCCGGTACTGTGGGCTCCAGCCCGTCGAGCTTCGTCTGGTTCGGGTCGTCCTTCGGCTTCCGCTGCTTCGCCTGCCCCGCGAACCGCGCCACCGTCCGCAGCGGCTTCGCCAGCTCGTACTGGTCCGCCGGGGGAAGCCCCATTATCGCGTCCGCCGTTACCGGCCCCCCGGCTATGGTTTCCGCTTGGTTCCACGCGCTCCGTACCTGTTCCGGCGCGACCGGATGCGCAGTCCGGTGGGCCTTAACCGCCGCAGCCGCCGTTTCAACGTTCCACCGACCCGTCTCCGCCGCGTCTAGTAAATCTCCGACCTGGTCCCCCCCGACCTTGCGGAGTATCTCGCCGTACACCTCGGGGAGCACCCCGTTCTGCGCTCTGCGCTCCTGGCTCCCGTAGGCTATCAGCCGCTTGACTTGTACCAGGGGGATAGCGTACCGGCCCGCAAGCTCCCGCCGGGTAGCGTTCACTTTCCGGCCTTCTCCCCGTAGAGCGGAGTATCCCTCGGCCAGCATCCGAGCGAAGCCGTCCTGCGCGTCGGCGTATGCCTCCAAGGTGCTATCGTAATCCTCCATCACGCCTCCACCCCGGCGAGCCGGGGGATAAAGGGGCCAGGGCGCCCCGGTTGAACTCGCGGCCCGAGGACGCGCTTGAACGCCGCCTCGACCGCGTTGAATGTGTCCAAGCTCACGCTCCCGCAACCCTCCCGGACGTTCTGGCGAATCAGCCGCGTCGTCGAGACGCCAAGCCCGGTCTCCCGCGATACCGCTTGCCAGAAGCCGAGTTCGGTCCTGAGCGCGTTCAGCCAAGCACACAGGGTTTCGCCGACGGTCTGGCCGCCGAGGTCCAGGTTAAGTTGAACCGTATCCATGTTTCACTCCCCCCTTTACTCCACCCCCGCACGGAGGCGGACGGTTACGGTTTAGGCATATCCAGTTGTTCACGGGGCCACTCATTGTCCCACGTCGGCTCGCCCTGTCGTATCGCATTGTCTTTAACCCATACCAACCATCCCCTGCGATGCGCGTCCTCAACAGCACAGAATACATCGTGCATATCTACCGGCGCCGCCCCCGGCCCCGTTTGAGCGCCGATTACCAACCAACCCTTCCCCGGCTCGACCGGCCACAACTCCGGCAACTGGTCCTTCGCGGGCTCGTAGGATAGGAACGCGGGCTCCGAGGGCCGTAGCATTTCACGGTACACCCGTAGGCGCTCCACGGATACCGGGTCGTCGCCGGTGAGGGAGATACCCCAAATGAGATTTTTGGGGAGGTCGCCGTAGTAGCAGGTATTCGCCGCGCCGGGCACATCCCGGCCAACGAAGTCATACGAGGTTTGTACCACCGGGCGCTTTAACCCGCCGGGGTTTTTCGTGAGCAGAATCCACTGGTGCTGTGGATACCGCTCGATGTAGCGCCAGAGCGCGTATTGAACATCATCAGGGGAAGCGTCATCGTAGTCCGGCTCATCCCAATACCAATCCCCACACACATCCCCCATGCTCCCGACGAATATACGACTCGGCTCCTTCGGCGGCGTCGCCTTGAAGCGGTCCAGGTACACCGTCGGCTCGAAGTCATAGGGGAACGAGGGGAACCGCTCCGCTATTCGTTTCGCGTAGCAGTACGGGCAATGGCGCGGGTGCTTCGGCGAACCCCCCGGCCCCCAGCAGCCGGTGAAGGGGTTGAACGTAAAATCGCACCAGTCTATCGCCGTGCGGTTATAGTACCGGGCCATCGGGGGCCTCCTCATGTTTCGGCTTACTGAAATAAATAATGCAACGCGGGTCTCTAAGGGTTCCCCGCCCGTCATGTTCTAACTTTCTCTTATGCCAGTCTTTCCCGGCGAATAACAGGCATCTCTCCTTTTCAAGATGGGGACACATCGCGCAGTATTCACCGTTTTCTCCCCATACCTCGGCTCTAATTTCTTTAAGTGTTTTTAGAATGCGCGGCATCGGGGGCCTCCTGTCTTTGCAACCGCCGCTCTAAATAGCCAAGTTCACGGTCAAGAATCGCTCCCAGCTGTATAATTCCATGAACTAGACTCATATCCATAGGGGTCCGGCGCTGTTCGCTCATTTTTTTTAACCAGGTTTCTATCTCATGTTCAATTTCACCCACCATCGGTCCCCCTCCTTGCCGGTTACGACCGGCGGTTATTCCTTCGCCCCGGCGGGGCGGGTTATCTCCAGTATTCCGGGTCGCTCGCATGACTCTCGACAATACACACCGCTAAATGGAGCGCCGCATGAACGTCAAGCGTAGCAATGCGCTTGCCGTCAACCCACAATTCCAGGTTGTTATCCTCGTCGCGCTTGACATAAATCTCCCTCATCTCTACCTCCTTCGCCCCGGCGGGGCGGTTAAAGTACCGGGCCATCAGTCTCCCCCTGTTTTTGCAGCGCCGCAGCCAGCAGGACGAGCACGGCGGCGGGGTAATGTTCGCACGCGCCAATCACCACACCCTGGACGACCTCGGCAATAAGCCGACCTACCGGCCCTAACGCCGCCCGCGCTCCACCTGGGCTCATGTCGGGGACGCGCAGGTAAAGAATGTCATGCTCAAATATCCGGTTCCGGTGATGTGTAACTTCCGACTCGCACACGGACCCGAAGTCGTCCGGTTCACCGTCTCCGTGCCATTGAAGGTATAGTAAGTCCGGCGGCTTCGTGTCATTCGTTACCATCGGGGGCCTCCTCCTGGGTTGCGCTGTCTAGCACGAGGTTGATGATGGCGGCGGGACATTCCCGACAAGCCTTTCTCACCGTGCTTTTAGGAGTAGCATTCACCGTTATCATCCCTTGCGGCCAAAGCCCCCGGCTTCCGCTCTCTGCCATCCGCTCAAACACCGCCACCCGCGTATCATCCGCCACGACGATGCTGCCCTTGGGGACGCCCACCACGCGGCCCGCGCCGGAGCACTGCGGGCACGGGTCGGAGCTTTCCTGGGCGGGGTCCTGCGGTATAACGTTTCCGGTCCCGCCACACGTCGGGCAATTATTCACCGTCGGGTTACTCATCGCTCTTTTCCTCCCGTTCCGCCGCCAGTTGGCAGGCGCGAGCGAGAATTGAGCGCTTCCATTCCCCAAAAGGAGTCGGTGTCTTAGGCCACTGCAACTCGCGCAAATATAGCGCCGCCGCTTCCAGCACATCCTCCGCCGTCGGCGCGGCGGGGTCGGGAACGGGAAGGAGGTCGGCGAGCTTGGCGTCTATCTGCTGGTCGCCGTAATACGCCATGACATGAATCCCGTCAGACCCGTCAAACGACCGCACGACCTCGACCCGCAGCAAAGCGGGGTCACCTGCGTCCGGCGTCCAGTCCTGCGGCTTATTCATTGGTCCCCTCCTCCAGAAGTTCCCCCGGAAGGGCCACGCCGTCCGGGGCCGCCGACGGCACCCACCGCCAGCTCGACTCGTCCCACCCGAACCGCTCTTGCGCCAGGTACACCGTCTCGGGCTCCCGCTCGTCGGGCTTCCCCTCGACTGGCTTCTCACACTTCGCCGCGGCCTCCCGAGCAAAGTCCAGGGTAACGTAGTGGGTTCCCTCGCACACCTTCCCCGTACCCTCCCGCCGGTACAGCGTGACCTCGACGACGCCCTGGAACCCCGGCACCCCCTGGTACGCGAGCCAGTTCACCGTCGCCGGGTCCAGCGGGCGGGGGTCAAACTCCACCGTCGAGCCGTCCGGGAGATTCAACGACACCCGCCCCCAGGGACCGCCCGGCCACTCCGGGCCGGAGCGTAAAAACCGCGCCTCCCCGCCCTGCTCGGCGAAGTATGCGCGGCGACTTCCGGTCCCGTGCTGCGAGTAAACCCACTCGCCGTCGGGAAGGGCGTCAACCAGGATATGCAGGCGGGGCTCCCGGCCCTGGTGCTTACCGGGCTCCGGGGGAACCCCCCAGTCCACGCGGGCCTTGAGAATCTTCACCGCTTGACTCCTCCAAGTGAGCGTTAAGAGCATCGCTTTTTATCAGTGTAGCGCCGTGCCCTGGTTCGCACTCGTACCATGCGCCACACCAACGCTCCTCGCTGCCCTGCAATTCTAGGGGCCGTTGGCGCATCGGCTCACCACACACACGACACCTAGGAACGAGCATCGGCAGGCTGCGATTCATCTTTTCCCTCCATCGCCTTGACTATCAAATCCCGGTACACCTGGGCCATCGAGCACCGGCGTAACCGGGCCTGTTCCTTAACCCAAGCCACCAGGTCCTTGTCCATGTAGAGCTTGACCGCTTCCCGTTCCGTTTTCATCCTCAACCTCCGCCCCTAGTTTAGCACCAATTTAGGGGGCTGTCAAGGGTTTTCTAAAAAAATCTCACCCGCCCGGAGTCGCCCGCCGAGCGCCCGGTCGTACCCTGCTATTCCCGCCTCCCGGAGCGCCTGGGCGATGGCGGCAAGGTGTCCGTACATCTCCGCCCGAAGCCCTGTTATCGCCAGCGCCCAGTCGGTCGGTTCTTCGGGGGCTGGCACCTCTGGTGCGGGGGGCGAAGTCGCCGCCAGCCAAGCCGCGCCTACAAGAGCGGCCAAAGCCAGGAATAAAACCACCCTCTCAGTCGTCACGACGACGCCTCCTTTCACACGCCAGAATCAGGGCAATTCCGCACCCCAACCCGAGCATGAAAGCGAGCGGAGCTAGAATCACGGACAGGATAACGTCGAACGGCATCACGACCTCCCTCCAAAGTCAATCATCAATGTACCGGCTTAACCGCGCCAGACACCACTCTTGATACCATCGAGTAAAAATTGCCGCGGCCTCCTTGTAGTAGCTCGGGTCCACTACTGCGGCAAGCAGCCCTTTTAAGCCACCCGTCGTTTCGTCCCGCTCAAACAGTCTCCGCATCTCTTTTTCCAAGTCAATCATGCCGCCCTCCTATCGGACACTCCCGGAGGTCAAGGAATTGAGCCCGGAAGTCATAAGAAATATATTTCAACGCCTCCCCGTTCCGGTTTTTACGGATCAACGCCCGGATGAACCGGGTATCCGAGGCGGCGTCGCTGAAACTCGAATCCTCCCACAACAAGAGCACCACATCGCCGTCCTGCTCAATGCTCCCCGAATCCTTGAGGTCGTCCAGTTCGGGCGGCCGGTCCTTCGCCTGGGGGTGCGGCCTTCTCAACTGAGCCGCCAGGATTAAGCAAATTCCAAGCCGGCGGGCCAAGGCCTTCAACCCCGACGTTATCTCCGTCAACTCCGCCGACCGATTCCCCGAGAAGCCTTTGCAGTGAATTAGCTGAACATAGTCTATTCCGATAATCCTGTTCCCCACTGCGGAAAGGGCCTCAATTTCCGTCGTGATGTCCTGGTAAATTGAGGAGCTGTCTATGTATTTCAGTGGCAACTTAGACAGCTTCTCCCGCGCCGTTTTCACCCGTTCCGTGTTCATCAGCCTGGAAAGGTTCTGACGTAATGCCGTGTGCGGCGTCTGGCTCTCGCGCGAAACAAGCCGCAGTTGCAAGGACGCCGGCGACATCTCCAGGCTAATCATCGCCGCCTTGCACCCCGCGGCCGCAGCTTGGGCGAGCAGGGTTAAAACGAATAGGCTCTTGCCCGTTCCCGGCCTCCCTCCAACCACCATCATCTCCCCTGAGCGCATCCCCCCGGCAAGCATCGCGTCAAGGCGCTGAAACCCTGTCGTGATGGTGTCCTTCTGGTAGTACGAAATAGCCTCTGCATCTGCCTCCTCCGGCGTCATGCTTTGAATTTGCCGCGCTACCCGTTTATCCAGTTCTGCCTTCACCGCGTCAATCGAGGTTATCAGGCCGGCCCCCTTCACGAGCCCACCCGCTATCTCCTGGAGTTTGTACGCCAGCCTCACCCGCTCCGCTTTGTCCTTTAATGCCCGGGCCGCGTCCACTACCGAAATATCGGTGTCAAGGTTCACCAACCGCAGAAGCTCCCTCTCCTCTCCCTGGTTGAGTCCCCCGTTTCGTGAGCACCGGTCTTGAATCGAGTCAAGCCCTACAACATTCCCGGCGTTATGAATCTCGACGGCGTACTTGTAGAGCTTGCGGTACAGAGGGGTTACTAGGTCGCCAGGGGCAAGCCCCGCGCCAGCGCAGGCGTTTATCCCGTGATGCTTGAGTACCCCAATTATCAAATCTCTCTCAAGCTCCACTGAGTCCCCTTCGTTGTTTATACCTCTTACTCTCTCTTAATTATATATATATAAATAAGAAAGTCGTAAAAAGTAGCTAATAGTAGCTTAGTGTAGGAAACCGCCCCTTTTTACAGAGGCGGCCTTTTAACTGGAGTAGCAGTCATCTCGGGGGACTCGTCGAGTAGGGCGGCCAAGGCGTCCTCACGACCCGGGGCTTCGCTTTTTTCCTCGGCGGGCTTCCCGCCGTTGGCCCAGGTCAGGAGGTCCGAGAGCTTAATCCTCCACGGCCGGTTCGGGGCACCGGGTAGCTTCGTTGCGGGAAGTTCACCCCGGAGTACCGCTTGGCGAACCGTCTCGGAGCAGAACCCAACGCGGGCCGCCGCTCGACTTACGCTCAAATACTCGTCCATGCTTGCCTCCTTTCACTAGGCACAATTTACTACAAGTTATTACTTGTGTCAAGTATTTATTTATTTTAATTAAAAGGGGCGGCCGAAACCGCCCCTCAACGCTACTTCCCGTCTACCAGGTCCTCGACCGGAGCCTCCTCGGGGGGCTCGGCTTCCGCGGGCTGCGGGACCTCCGGCTTCTCCTGTACCGGCTTCGACGCCGTCTTTTTCGGTTCGAGGAGCGGCTGGAGCTTCGCCAGAACCCGGTCCCACCCCTCGGGCGCCCGAGGCAGGGGGATGTACGCCGGCGGCTCCGTGTAGAACCGTCCCCCGCAGAGTAGGTGCGGGCTGACCCCGGTGTAAAGGACGTGCTCCACGTCGGCGAACTGGCCGACCTTTTTCTTGTCCCTCGTCTTTTCGAGGCTGATTAACTCGGCGGGGATGAGGTCGAGCTGAAAGATAAACTGGAGCCAGCCGACGAGTTTCCGCTGCATCTGCGAGGACAGGTTCGACTCCTGGATGGTGACCTTGATTCCCTGCGGCGTGTCCTTCTCGACGGTCCGGGTATGGCCCAGGAGGTACACCCCGAGGCCAAGGTCACCGTGGAACCCGTCGAGGACTTTCATCACGAGCATTTGGGCTTCGTGATAGGACGCCCCGTAGTCGTTGAGCCTTGAGATGTCGGGAACCTTGAGCCTGCGGGCCACCTCGTCACAGGCTATCTCGTAGAGCCGGTCAATCGTGTCTATGACCACGGCTTCGAGTTTGTTCCCGTCCCTGATGTCATCCCCGATTTCCTTGTACGCATCCCGGACTTCCGCCCAGGTGGTAATCAGCCCGGTCGCGTAGACGTCCAGGTGGTTCAGGCCGTCGTCAAGGTTGAGGTACACAATCCCCGACCGGCGGCTGTGTAGCTCCGACTTGCCAACCTTGGGGGGGCCGAGGAAGGCCGCTCTCGACCTCCGAAGGTCCACGGGTTTCTGCTGGGCACCGAGCATTTCTCCTCCTGTCGTGTGGGGTTCAATTCTCTGGGGTGGCTTCGCCGGGGGTGTCTGTACCCTCCCCCGGTAAATCACCTTCGTTTTTAACCGTGTTTTGCGGTGGTTTCGGGGCAAAGTGGCCATTCTGCTGCCGGGGTCCGGTAGGATTTTCACCGGGCACCTTCCCCGCCGCCGACCGGGGGCGGTAGGGGTACAAGGGGCAGGTCGGCGCGTTGCATCCCTCGGTCTGCTGTTTCCAGGTGCCCCCGGCCAAGGGGTCGTAGGCGCAGTCCTTGCACTTCGCCGCGATTGCTTGGCCTCGGGTGCGGTTTTTCACTTCTCCTCCAGGTATAAGACTTGTCCGTGGGCGGGAGCAAATACCCGCCCTATCTTGAATCCCGCCCCGTATTCTTCGCGGTTTATGAAGTCAGCCGGTATGTCTACCTCGACTTCGGCGGTGGGCTGTGTCGTGCCCTGGAAGATGAGGTCCTGGATTTCTTTCACGAGGTCGGCTGCAGTCATGTCTCCTCCGGTTAAATAAAGCCCCGCCGTCTGTTGCCTTCCTGGGTAGGGAGGGGCGGTTGACGGCGGGGCGCTGGCCAGCTTAAACTTTTTCGCCCCACCCTACCCTACGCAGACTTTACTAAATTTCCTCAGCCGTGTCAAGGGTTTCCTCGCGCCGCCGGTACTCGTTCTGCATGACAAGCGGTGAGTACCGCGAGTAGCAGAGCTGGCGGAACGGGCAAGGGTAGAACGTGCCCTCGCAGGCCCGGCGGTTCTCGCCCCAGTTCCCCGTGTCCAGCCGCCACAACACCTCACGGGCCGCTAAGGTCAGCTCATTCAGCGCGTCGGCCCGGTGCTCCCGCGTGATAAGCAAGCTCGGGCGTAGAATCATCTCGTCGAGGCGGTCTTGGTAGAGCCCCTGTAACCGGCGCTCAAACTCGTCCATGTTCTCACGGCGGCTCTCCCGCCACTTACCCTTCGCCGGGCCGCTTTTCATTTGATGCGACCCCGGCACCTCGTTGTCGTGGTCCACGTCTACCATCTTCGGAACCATCCCCGACGGGGGCTTGACTATCAGGTCGTAGATTATCTCGACGACCTCCATCCCCCGCTCCTGTTCGAGGTAGTGAGCGTAAAGCGGCCCTTGGAGTTGACGCTGGAGACTTTCGAGGTAGCTCCCGTCCACCTTCGAGGCCGTCTTGTAGTCCACGACGGCGAACCCGCCGGGGACCTGGACCACCCGGTCAATCCGGCCGGTGAAGGTCATCCCCTCCACCCCTGGAATCGGCCCCTCGACCGTGTATTCCTTGGCCCACGTCTGGAGCTTCCCCCACCGGGCGAAATACCCAACGAGCATCGCCCGGACTCGTGCCGCGTTGAGGGGCTGTATCCTCCCGACCCCGAGGTCCGCGGCGACCTGGGCGAAGGCGGCCATCCGCTGGCTGTCCAGGTCGGGCTCGCCGGCGGCGGATTCGAGCGCCTTGTGGAGCGCCTGGCCGTCCTTGAGCGCGTCCGAGACCTCGCGCTGCTCGATCCCGAGCACCTGGGAGTTGTAGTATTTTCGGGCGCAGGTCCGCAGGTCGTTTACTCCCGTCTGGTGCAGGACCGTCGGGCGCGTCTCAGGCAGGTTCACCGTTGACCTCCTCCAGGATACGCCTCGCGTCGGGTGCCACGAACCCGTACCGCTCGGCCATGTTAGCTATGAACTCCGGGGGTATCAACCGCAACGCCTTCTCCCCGGCCTCCCGTACCAGCTTCCCCTCGGCGGCGAGCTTGTCCGCCATCACCAGGAACGCCCGGACGGTGCTCGCCTTTGCGCGGGTCATCTCCCGGACACGCCAGACCGTTTTTTCACTTACCCCGGCCAGGGCCGCGACCTCGTGGAACGGGATACCGTACACCTCACAGCCGAGGAATATCGCGTCAAGTTCCCGGTTTCTCATTTATACCTCCCCTCATTGATAAGATTCCGCAGGTTCTCAATCTCCCGGTCAACCCGTTGAGCTAGGTCCCAGATTTGCCGTTGTAAGTCCGAAACCTTCTGCTCGATGTCGTGGATTGCGTAGTCGTCCACTACGCCCCCTTTCGGCTTACGACTGCATTCGCCAGCCGGAACGTCTCGTCTGACAACCGCTCCCAGTTCTGCATCTCCGCCTCGGTCCTGTTCTGCGGGGCGTCACTAGCATCCCGCCTCTCAGCGATGACTTGAGATGAGAACTCGTCCCACTCCACCGTTGACGGAATGCACGGGTCTTGCACTGACAGGTACATCGCCTCAGCCTGCCCGGTGCGCTGTGTAACCCAGGCCGAGTAGTACCCGCCCTGGCGGGCCATGAGTGCCCCCTTCGAGGTAACGTGCGGGTTTCCCGCCACGATGATTACCGGCGACTCGTCCTGCAGGCCATCCTTCCGCAGGAAGTCCAGCAGCCGCCCCAGGTCTCCAACAGTCATGTAGTCCTTCTCCACCGCTCCTCCTCAGTTCTGACGCTTCCGCGCCGGGGGTAAAACTAGGAACTCGCCGGTATCTCCGACCCGGCCCTTCTCGTGGTACGTCGCCACGTACACCCCGCGTCCCTCATCCCATTGCAGGGCGTTAAGGTAGAGTTGGCAGGCTCCGAGCCTCCGGGTCTCCCCGCCGTCCTCGTACTCTGCGTCGAATCCACCTGACGCCTCTTTCACCAGGACCGGGGGGCCGGGGATGCTCTCCATCAACTCGTCCTCGATTTCCGGCGCCACCAACTCGCCGGGCTTGTAGTGGCAGGTTAGCTCCGCGTGGTCGGGGTCCTCGACCTCGCCGCCGTCATTCAGCCAGTAGTAATTCACATCTCCCCCTGGGGTTCCTGCGGCAACGCGCAGTGGTGGTCTCGAATCTTTTTACTCCCGCACTTCGGGCACTTGACCGGGGCCGGGTAACCCAAAGGGGCTCCCTCCCACCCGCAGTCGGGGCACTCCATCCAGTAGAGCCCCCCGCCGTCCTTGTGGACCCAGCGGCCATCCCAGATTAACTCCCGTCCACACCAGTGGCATGTTTTCACCGCTCCTCCTCTTACGGCTGAATTTTCCCGTCGCCGGGGTACAGCATCACGGCCTCATCCCCGACGCTCATCTTCTCCACCACAACGCGCATCTTACCGCACCTGGCGGCCAGAAGCTCGAATGCCTCCAGCGCCCTCTCCTCGAACTGCGCCCGGAATCCGCAGAAAAAGCCGTAGCAGCCGGTTTCCCGAGCATCCAGGAACGCCTCAAGGTCCCCGCAGGTCCAGCCCTGCACCATCTTCTCCGTTACGTCTATCATCTCTCCTCCTGTTAGTTAAGCCTCTCTAGCTTATCCCAAGACAATAGCCAACGGAACGGTGAGCCCGGTTTCTCTTCAACTGCGGCCTTCCCGTTCTCACTCGTTCTAAAAACAGTTACAATCTGACCCTCCCTAAAAATTGCATTGGTTTTTAATATCCGATACTTAGCAAATTCGCTTTCTCTTTCTACTATCATCTCTCCTCCTGTTGGTCTGCCTTATTCAACGCCGGGAAACCATCCCCGGTCGGACGGGGGCTAAGCCCCCGTTTCGGCTATGATTTCGCAGACCACCCCACGTAACCGTAGGCCACGGTATCAGCCTGCGGTTCGCGGGTGGCCCGGCGGAAGCACCGAAGCCATAACTGGCGGAGGTGCCGATTTCCCGACCAGTCCACCTCGGTTTCCACCGCGGCGTACGCGGGCACCCCGGTTTCATCCGCCATCAGTTTGAGGTTGTGCAGCTTGGCGAACCGAAGCGCGGCGGCATTCAGCCTCGCGTAGTCCTCGTCGGTAGCCCTGCGAATCGTTCCTATTGCCATCTCTCCTCCTGTTAGTTAAGCCTCGTCAGGCCCGGTTTATCCGGGCGACGGGGGCTAGGCCCCCGTCTCGGCTACTAGCTTTCGTAGGCTTTTAACAACACGGATTGCATACTCACCTTGTGGTAAGCCTCATTCAGTTTCTCAACCAGCGGAGGGGCGGTGGGGGTACTTTCCAGCCGAGCAAGGATACGGGCAAGGGCCGTCCTTACGTCATCCCAGCTACGGGCGCCTGCGGCAAAGTCAATAGCATCGGCCTGGGACGCCAGGGTTTCAGCCGTCGTGCGGAGCTGCCGGGTTAAGACTTCCCTCTCGGCAAGGCTCCACTCTAACAACGCGCTCCGGTGTATTGCCGCCTTATTCACATCCATCTCTCCTCCTGTTAGGTTCCGGTTTTTCTTTTTCCGCGCCTCAACCTTTCGACCATATTATAGCCTAGTTTTTCCAGTTTGTCAAGTATTACCTCAAAGTATTTTATAACGTAAACCCCCGATAATACGGGGGTTAGCAAAATCACTGAAAATAATTTACGGTCCTACGGGGCCAGGTTGAGCTTCGCTTCCAGCCGAGTAATCCGGCTCGCCAAGAGCGACCGGGCCTCGATGCTCTCAACCCGTATTCCCTGGACCTCACACCGGAGCACCGCCACCTCGTCGGTGAGCCGGTTCAGGGCCGTCGTCACGAGCGTTGTTGCCAAGGCGATGCTCCCCACGAGGAGCGCCCGCAGCGCCCAGCGGAGCCATGCCTTCTCGCCGTTGTTTTTCTCGGGCACCTAGCACCCCCCGAAGAGTAGGCTCAGGACCCCGACGACGAGGAGCAGGCAGACCACCTCAGCGACGACCACGAGCCCGAGCGTGATGTACCGCCAGCGTTCCCCGGCCTCGTGTTTGGGTTTGTTCACTGCGACTAGGACCCCGAGCAGGGCGAGGAGCCCCATCACGGTATAAATCAGGTAGTCGTGCATCGTAGCCTCCTAAGTGTACCAGGGCGGCGGGTCGCCGCGGAATGCCTTGGTCTGGGCCCACGGCTGGACCTCGACCCCGATGTGCCAGTGTTCAAGGACGGTCCCCCCGACGACTCCGCCTTTCCAGTACCACGGGAAAAAGAACCCGGCCTCGTGGAGCTTGGCCCTTACGATGTCCCGGCGGCTCGCCCGAGCGACCGGACTCCAAAACGAGTTCGCGGTTTTTTCCGCCGAGAAGTCCACCGCCCGTCCGGTCCAGTGGCCGTTGATGTCGGAGAGGTCAACCTTCCCGTCCTTGTCCTTCTCGCAGGTAGTCCCTCGGCGGCGGTACGCCGAGTTCACGACCAGGACACCCGACGGGTCCCCTCCAGCCTCGACCATCAGCCGGTGCCAGATTTCCAGGTGCTCCACCACCTCGGGGGCGGCGAGCATTGTCACCCCGAGGTTACGCGGCTTTGCCAGCCCCTCGGGAAACGGGACAAGGCCCTGCTCGATGAAAAGAATCGGCGTCGTTTTATCCAAGTCAACCCTCCCTTGGGTCGTCGACCGGGGGGGCTTGAAGGGACCGCTGGACTTCTTGCCGTTTTTCATACGCCACCCCCCCTACCAAGGAGACAATCGCCACGGGGACCACTACCACTGCCAGGTCAACGGCCAGGGCCCAGGAGCCCTTATAACCGACGAACACCACCAGGGCGACAACGACCAGGAACCCCCACAGCTTGCGCGAGGTGAGCTTGGCTCCGAGGCGACCGGCGAAGGACTTCCAGGTCATACCGCCCCCCCGATTAGGTAAGCGACCAGGGCCAGGGCGCACCCGGCGCTTGACGCCACCGCGTCCTTCCAGGAGAAGCCGTCGCCACCGAACCAGCCAGCATCCTCCCAGCGCACGAAAGCGTCCTTGACTTCCCAGGCCCACCAGAAGGCGAGCCCCGAGAGGAATGCCTGCCAAGGCCCCCAGAGGGCGCCGAGTACCAGAACCCAGACGGCCCCGCCGATAAGGTGCCCGAGCTTGTCCGGTTTATCCCAGTCGTCGTGAGCCCAGCGCCAGCTCATTTTAACCCCCCGCGAGGTGTAGTAATTCCACCGTCACGGCTGGGTACTGTGGCCCATTAGCAATCGGCCCCGTACCGAACACCGAGATGCGTTTGCCGGGCCGGTAAACTGACGTCCCCCCGTAGAAGAACGAGGCCGATGTTGCCCCGTTAGGCAGGACGCAGGTTTTAATTCCCGCACCGTCAACCCGTATCTCGATGCTGGTATCACCGCCGCTTGCAGCCGTTCTGTCGTGGACCCAGATTCGCCCGATGTAGCAAGGCGTCTCAATCGGGAAGTCGTCGCCGTTGATGTTCTCACCATAGAAGTAGACCGCCGGCCCGGAGAGCCCCCCCGAGTGCGAAAACCGCAGCGTCTCCGGGGTGTAAAGGCCGGAGGGGAGGGGCATTGAGGGAGCGTAGTCCCCGGCGTTGATACAGACGTTGGCAAGGGCGAACTCCGTAAACCCGGCCGTCCCCGCGCCGTTCCTAAACACTATCCGATACTGCTGCCAGGCCGTTCCCCCTGTTGGGATTCTCAATGCAATCCTAGCCAACGAGGTTATGTACTGCGGATAAAGAGTCGTGGTGCCGAGGATTGACCATCCTCCAGCCTCGGCCAGAACCTCAGCGATTAGAGGGTCGGTTCCCGAAAGCCCTTTAATCTCAAAACTTAACACCGCCTTCTGACACGTCGTTATCACGCGCACCGACTCGGAAGGCATATCTAAACGTAACCCCTCGCCGTCGTACATTTTGACCTTGAGGTAGTCCGGCATATCTACCCCACCGGTTTGAAGCGCGCAGGCAGTGGGGTTGTCACCGTGTGCAGACCACCAATCGGGGCGGTCTATTCCCCCTCCCATTATCGTCGTGCAAATAAGCCGCGAGTTCGGGGCAAGGTTTATCCCACCACCGGCCTTCCCCGTCGGCCCCGAGAGGTCCGGGCTCCTCCAGGGCTGGGTCATCACCACGTTGGCAATCGTCGCAGCACCAGGGAATATCACCCCGAGCACCACGTCCGCCGTCGAGTCGTAGGAGGTCGCCACGGTAATAGCGCAGCCATCCGTCCGGTCCTTGGCGTATTCGTGCGCGTCAAGCCAGGACTGCTCCGCCGTCGAGTCCACCGGGGACCACCGGGCGATGATGTAATTCTTTACCCCCGCCGAGGTGTCTACCGGCAGCAGACCCTCGACCGCGGCCAGCGTCTCAATCCGCTTGGCCTCGCCGGTGTCGTCGAGGCACACCCCGACCCCCGCCGAGACCTGGAAGGCCCCGACCGTCGAGGCGTCCGCCGACACTTCCCAGCCCCGGACGATTACCGGCGGCTCGTGAAAGTCGGCCAGGTGGTCGAAGTAACTCCCCCGGCTGTACGCCTGGTCGTTGGCATACTGCTGGTTCTGGAGCACGTCGCCGGCGTAATCCGTTCCGTCGCCCCGGAAGGCGATGTCCTCCGAGCGAAACCGCGTTCTAAGTGCCAAGGTGAAGCCTCCGTTTCCAGTCCCGCGTCCAGGCGGACGGGGGATAAATCTCAACCTCCGCGAGGGAGTGATAGGTCAACCCGTTCGGCCACGCCGACAGGACCTCAATCTTGAGCGTCCCTACCAGCGTCGGCCTCGGGAGCGGGAAGTAATGCCGGTCATAGTCCCCAAGCCCAGGGTCGTACAGTTCCGCCTCGTAGGTATACCCCAGGTCCAGGGTACAGCTCGCCGGAGGGGTTATCGTAACCCGGATTCGCCGGAGCCGGTTCACGTCCGCCCGTGTCTGCTGCGCAATCATCAGCAGGTCGGCGTACCGGCCCGAGTTCAACTCGACGCTCCACCAGGGCGGGTCATCCTCGTTCGGAACGTCGGTCGCGTCCCAGTAAAATGCGTTGTTCCCCAGGAGCCCCCCAAGCGTCCCGTCAATCGCCAGGTCCGGCTCGAACCCCGTCCCGTCGTAGGAACTCGCCGTTGCCGTCCCGTCAATCGTTACCGGCGTGATACTCGTACCGTCCACTTCGGCAAGCTGGATAGTGTCCCTAGCAAAAACAACGGTTTCCAACCGCGCCACCATGGAGTCAAGCGTCGTCGAGTCCAGCCCCGGATAGAGGTACAGCGCCCCGCCGAAAAGCGCCCCCGCCGACAACGGGTGGATAACACCTTCTGGGGCCAGAATCGCCCCCTCCCGCCCGAGCCGGTCTGAGAATACCGTCAACCCCGGCGCCGGAGCCGAGGCGTCAACCTCGTGAGCCGCGAGGATTGCCCCCCGCGTCCCAACCTTCTCCGCCGCCCGAAGGAGTGTTATCAGCCGCGCCCGGTAGTCCGTATCAGACTCCCCCGAGGACCGGTCCAGCCCGTAGTCATCTCCCCAGGCGTCGAGATTCGTTCCGTCCGCCGTTGAGATAAACTGGCTCTCAAACAGGTTTTCGTTCTCGGTCGAGTCGAGGGCGACCCCGGTCCGCAAGCCCTCCCAGACATCCGCCGCGTTGCCGGTGAACCGGCTCATCGGCTCGTGCTGGTCAAGGCCTGTCTGGTCTGTCAGGAACTCGCTCATCTTACCCCACCGGGGAAGGGCGTCTCAACCGTCACCCGGTCCGTCAAGGGCCGGTAATCGTCCCCGTTAAAGTTGACCTGGAGCGCGTCTACCGTGTCGTCATCCACCGGGCCGCCGTTGTAATAGACCATTACCCGAACGCTCCCCGGTCCGCGGTAGTTTTTCGACACCAGCGCGGACGTGATTTTCTTCGGGTACAGAAGCGGCGGAAGTCCCTCATACCAAGCCTTCGTCCCTACCGCAGTCAACCGGGCCAGTCTCACCGCCGCCCGGAGGGAACCTATCGTCGTCGAGGAGGAGTAGCTGACCCCCAAGTCGTCGGCTAGGAGTTCCAGGCCAAGGCGGGTCGCCAGCTCGGGGTGAACCTCCCAGTAAATCATCGCGCGCTGAACGTCCGACGAGGCCAGGGCGACGGCGAGGGCGTAGAGCATCGCGTACAGATTCGTCCCCTCCGCCGGGGTGAACCCCGCTTGCGTGTTGAAGTTCGACAACAGGACGGTCAGCCACTCGCCCGCGTTCCGTGGTACAAACTCCGCCATGCTACACCTCCGCCAGCGTGAACTCGAACGACTGCGGCTGCCCGTCGAGATAGGTTACTTCGACTTTCACGTTGTTTGCTACCTGGACCCGGATACGGTTTCGCACAATCCACGGCTCCATCTGCAGGGACCGAAAAATGTCCCGCCGGGCCTCGGCATTTTTCAGCGGGGTCAACGTGGCGAAGTGCAATTCCGCCATTTTCGACCCGAACCAGGAATCACTCGACCACTTGGACAGCCGGGCGAAACACCGGCTCTCGACCCGCTGCTTCACGGCCTCCTGGTCCACGGCAAGCGGTACGTCAGTCTCCACTATCTCACAGTCGAGAGAGCCGTCTGAGCCGCGGGTGAACTGGAGGTCTTGTAAGTAGCTCATGTTATCTTCGCATTCGTCAGGGTTCCGTTTACAATCGAGTAAGGCGGGGGAGGAGCCGTACCTGTTACGGACCCTGCGGAACCATTAACGACTGCGGCGGCGATTGCCGTTTGAAGGGCGGATGTCAACCCCGAGGCTATGGCGGTGGCTGCAACTGACGCCGCAGTGGCCCAGTCCTCCTCGGCAAAGGCACTTGCGAGTGCCGACTCTACCGATGACTGAACCGCCGCCGTGAATGTCGCCCAGTTAATCGCCACGGTTCCCCCTAGTCCAACAGGACCGTCGGGTCAAGTATATCACCATCAAAGGCCGGTAACTGTGTCGTCGGTGGCCCGCTCGGGCCGGCCTGTACGTGAGCATCGAATACCGTCTTGACTGTGGTGTACCAGGCTTGAAACGTATCTCCGCGCATCGCCGGGTGACTCCCCCCGTTTATCTGCACGAGGCTCGCCTTGTCAATATGGACCTCGCCGCTGTTTATCTGGGTCTTGGTCGCGTTGTCAACCGTGACCTCCGAGCCGTTGACCGTAACTGAAACCCCGCCGTCCACGATGATTGTAAACTGATTTTTCTTGAGGTCAAGCCTGACCCTCGCCGACGACGAGACCAAGTGCCACTCTACGAAGGCTTCCGGGGGGCCGATGACCCGCCGGCGTCCGAGGGCGTCCTGGAGCACGACCACCGCAGCCCCGACCGCCGGGTCATGCCACTCGCCCTCAACCTTCCCGGTGAGCGGCTGGTACGGTACGTCGGTCCAGACCTGCCCCTCCTCCATCTCAGGCATTACGTCAACGACGTGCTTCACAGGGTCAACGGTGACAACACTCCCGAAGTATATCCCCGTGTCGCTCCGGGTTACAGCGAGTAGGCCCCGCCTTATATGGTCAAGTTTACTTCCCCGCAATTTGCAACTCCATCATCGAGCCGTCCGTGGCGGACAGGCGGTAAGTGATTGCGGTCACGGGGACCAGCTCGTTCCCGGTGGTATCATCAATCCTGACCCGCTGCGAGTGGTGGATGAACGGGTTGAGCGGCGCCTCGATTGTACCCGAAACGCGGTCAAAGTTCGCATCATCCAGGGCCTCGACGGCCTTGTTGTTGGCTTCCTCGATGTCAGGCTTTCCGGCCTGGCGGATGATTAAAACCGGCGCTAAACCGCCGACCCCGGCCTCTGCGCCCGTGGGCGTCCAGACCGCCCCGCCGACTACCGTTTCCTCTCCATTGAACTCCCCGTCGTAGATGTAAACCGTACATGATTGGTACAGCGGCGTCGTCTTGCGCTCTATCTTCGCGTCGAATACCTCCACAGAGCGCAGGTCGAAGGCGTAAGCCTCTTCTTGTATCAGCCATGACTCCCCTATCTGGTACGGCAACGGCGGCCCGTAGTAAATCGAGCCTTCCCCCGGAAGCCCCCAACACTCCCAGCCGTGAAAGTCCAGGAGCCGCCGCAGCAGGTCCCAGGAATCGGCGTCCTTCGCGGTCACATCTTTCGGCAGCGTCTCATTCCACGGGTCGAATCCAACGCCCGCCAGACCAGCCGCAAGAAGGACTTCGCCGCAGGCGACAAGGAGACTATCCCCTTCTTTCCAGCCACCGGTGAACGCGACCCCTTTAAGGTCTTCGAGTCTGTCTCGGGCGGTGATTGTACCGATAACTCCGTCACGGCCGACCTCCTCCACAATGCCGTAAAATACGAAGCGCACACCGATCTCCCCATTTCCCAAGCCAACCACCACCTGGTCCCCCGGTAGAAGCGTATCTAGCTCCGGTGTCCGGGGCACCCTCAACGTGCATCGGTCGGACTCGTACCGATGGGAACTTTTAACCTGGACCTCGTGGAGACAGGCCAACTCGCGCCCCCCGACCGAGATAGACCAAGCTGGTATGATGGTCCTAAACACGCCCTAGCTCCCTCCGAAGGGTCGAAGCCGAGTCCAGCGGATACCCTTCACCCCGGCCCGGCATGGTCAAGTCCGCCATTGCCCAGGGCCGGGCGTTTATCTCGATGACCTTGAACACCTGCCAGCGCCAGGATTCCCCGTACTCGTGAATCGAGGCGGTGATGCGCCGGTCCCCGACGTGGGGCTCCCCGACCCGTACCGCCCGAGGGTACACCCGCTGGACCTTCCGTTTGACCTCCACCGGGGGGATGACGAGAACCTGACCCGGAACGAGGTTATCCGGGTCCCCTCCGATAACCGCCCGGTTCTCCAGCCATATCCACGGGACCCCGTTCCCCGTCCCGTAGTAGAGCCAGGACAGGTAGAGCAGGGTGTCCCCCGTCTGAACCCGGTGCAGGGCTGGCGCGGTTATGCTAATCAATCGGCACCTTCCGGAAGATGCTCACCGTCTCGGGGGACTGCCGTATCAGGGGGATATTTATTTCGTAGGTCCACAGCGCCGAGGCCGGGTTCATCGTCCAGTCCCCCGCCGGGGATACATGGGTTATCCCGTGCTGGAGGAGCTGCCCGTCGGCGTCCGCAATCGGCCAGGGGGGGGGGATGCTGTAAAACAAGTCGTCAAGCTGCGGAATGAACTCATCAAGCTGCATCGTCCACACCGAGAGGAGCCCGGCCCCGCTGGAGATGATGTCGGCCAGTTGCTCCACCCCAGGGAGGTCTCGAATATCCCCAAGACCTTCCAGGGCGTCGTCAAAGGCATTTGTGGCGAAGTTCCCGGACAAGAACCGTATCTCGACCCGCTTTCCCTGCGGTCCCAGGTACTCCACCACCGGGTCGCCCGAGTCGGCCCCGGTCGCACTCCCGGACCCGAGCTTCGGGTGAACCGTAACCCCCACCGGTGAAGTTACGACAATCTCCACCGGCTCCGGGAGAGTGAGCGTCCCGAGCTGCACCGAGGGAACGTATAAGAACGTCCCGGACAGTTTCGGCTCCAGCGGCTCAAACAGCGGCTCACCCAGCACTTCTACCTCCCGAACTGGCCAGCTCGGAGAATAGCTCTACAACCTCATCCTCGGTCCCCCGTTTCACGTCCAGGACCGCCCGTTGGACGGTGATGTAGCGGTAATCGTTTCGTATTTGTATCGCCGGTCGGCTATCCCCGCCGGACTTCGCCGTTTCGTTTGTGACCTCGTTGGTCGTGTCGAAGGAGAGGTCCGGGACGGCGTTTTTCAAGAACCCCTCGATGTCGGAGATTTGACCGTACAGGGCTTCCAGCGCCCCCTCCCCCATCGCCAGCCCTTCTCGCATGTACTTGCTGATGTAGAGGGCTTTCATCTCGGCGAGCTGCGCTTCGAGGAGTTGAGCCTGAATCTGCAGCGCCCCGCTCCTCGCCCGAAGGTCCGCGAGCCGCGTTTCAAGTAGGGCCTTGAGGTCCCGCTTTTCGGTCCCGGTCGCGTTGGTGAGGGCCTGCTGAATCTTCGAGATGGCGTCCATCGCGGACTTCTGCTGGTCAGCGAGCCGCGCAATATCAAATCCTGTGCGCCCAGCCTTGAGCATCTCGTTGGAATATCCCTCGGCGGCCTGAGTCATCTGCTGGAGGTAGCCTATCAGGGTCGGAGCCCAGGATTCACCGCCGAACTCGGCCGACACGCGCTTCCCGAGGTCAAGGAGCCCTTCGAGGTCCCCCTGGGTCGCCAGAACCTCAGCCCGACGCGCAAGGTCCTGGGCGACCAGGGAACCTATCGGCCCGAACTCGCCGAACCCAACGGCCCCCTGCATCTCGCCGGCGAGCCGGCTGATTTCCAGCCGCGCCCCTTCCATTCCCTGCAATCCCGCCTCGGCTTGCTTCTGCAGGAGTTCAAGCCGGGCCTGTTCCTCGCGGTTGACACCCTCTAGGATTTTCTTTTGCCCCGAGAGGGCAATCAACGACGCGCTCTCCCGACCGAAGATGCTCTCCTTCACCCGCAGCATCTCAAGCTCATGGGTGAGCCGGTCTTGCTGAATCTGGTTATACGTCTGCTCCATCGAGGCCAGGGCCTTCGCTGTCTCCGCCCGCCTCGCGTCGGCCTCGGCCCAGGACGTAATCATACTGGCGATTTTTGCGATGGTCCCGATGACTGCGATTATTCCTACCGCGGCGGCCCCAGCCCCGAGCCAGCCGGCCCCGGCCCCACCGACCTTTCCACCGCTTAGGTATCCCCCGAGCTTCGAGAGGGCGCCCCCGGCCTTCGTCGCTTTAATTAGGTTGCTCGTCAACGTAACCGCGGCCCCGGCCAGCCGGAGTACCGCCGTCGTCACCCCGCCGGCAATCGGTCCGATGGTCGCCAGTTTTACCGCGAACTCCGCCAGTTGCGGGTTCTTGTCTATAAACTCGACCACCTGGACGAGGAGCTTCCCGAGCCACGCCCCGACCGTCTTTGCAGAATCCAGGAACCGCTCCAAGAAGCCTGATATTTTTTTAATCCACTTATCCCATTCCCCGGTGCGCTTCATCTCGTTTATCCGGGCCAGGAGCGCCCCGATGTCATCCCGGAGAATTTCAAGGAGCGGCTGGCCGACCTCGGACAGCAGCATGAATACCTGGTCCTTGAGGTTCGACACCATGCCCTCGAAGGTGTGCGACAGCCTCTCCATGCCGCCAGCGGTACGCCCGCTTTTCAGCAACCTCTCCAGGGCGTCCCCCACGGCGTCAACCGACCGAACCCCGCTCCATCCGGCCTCCTTCAACTGCTGGGCGGTGATAGCGTAGGAACGGGACAGGATAGACAGGCTCGCCCCGCCCGAGGCGACGGCCCGCCCGACCCCCATCGCCGTCTCCTCGATGTCCTTCCCCATCGCCGCGGCCAGGTCACCTACCAGGGGGAGCCACCGTTTCGCCGAGAGGCCCAGCATCTCAAGCGTCGCCGTCGCGCTCGACACCTGCTGGAGCTGGTAAGGAGTCGTGGCGGCAAACTCCTTCGCCCACTCCAGCATGTCATCGGCCATCTGTTGATTGCCCCGGTACACGGTGAGCAACCGGGTGTGGACCGACTCAACCTCCATCGCCGCGTCGACGACCTTCTTGAGCACCATCGCCAGGCCAGCGAGAAGGGCGGTAAACCCAAGGGTCAACCGCCCCGTCATCCCTGCTGCCCTGTTCAGCCCCTTGCCGAGTTTATCCAAGCGGGCCGTGAGAAGGTCGACCTTGCTCTTGGCCTTGTCCGCCTTCGTTCCGATTGTCGCCACCTGGTCGCCGGTTTTGATTATCAGCGACCCGTCGGCCCGGAACTCCAGCTCGAACTTTGCGCGAAGGTCGTCCACCTAAAGCCTTTGCGATTCCGGCCGTAACCCCGTTCATCACGACCTTGCTCATCTCGGCGAAGAATCCGGCGTACATCCCTATGGCCCGCGCTATCCCTTCGACCCCTTCCGGCTCAGTCCCGTATATCGCCTTGTGGACCTCCCGGAAGTACGCTACCCGTTGCCCGTAATCCCCGTGCGCGTCAAGCTCTTCGAGGACCGCCTTGACCTGCTCGCCCGCGCCGGACAGCCCTATCTCGGTGACAGCCCGAACGAGCCCGGTCAGTCCGGCGTGACGACCTTAATGTTCAGCACCTCGGGCTCCCGGTCGAGGAGCAACCCGACGGCGATTGTCAAGTACGTCAACGGCCCGGCTTCCTGGACCAGCTTCTCGACCTCGCCGGGGTTCAAGGCGCACACCAGGCATATCTCCTTCGACGCTTTGAGCTTCGACCCGACCTGGAACTCCTGGGCGGCCTTCAACGCCTCTTCATCGGTCGGGGGCCGGAACCCGAGGCTCTTTCCACGGACCAGGACGGCGTAGGGCTTTTCGTAGTCCGGCCCTATCTCGGGCTCGCCAAACCACCCGGTCAGCTCGTTTATCATGCCGGCGGCGAGCGCCTTCCCGTTCTTGAGGTCCAGGACCTCGGCGAGCTTGGCCTTTTCCTCTACCAGGGCAGTCAGGACGCTCTTGTAAATCGCCGGGCGCCTCGCATCCGAGGCATCGCACAGGTCCTTCGCCATCCGGTCCCGCTGCTGAACGGAAGGGCGCCGGAACGTCAGCCGGCGCCCCTCAACGTCGAGTACCTTGACTTCCTTCTTCTCCTCCACGATTCCTCCTGTTTTCCGGGCCTTTTCTCGTGAGGGGTATCCTAACCCTCCCCTGAAAAGTTATCTCGATTTTGACCGCGTTTTACGGTCGTTTTCGGGCAATGTGGACCTCTCAGGAGTAATCCTTGACCACTTCGCCCATCCGAAGGTATCCGCACGGCAGGCTGACGGTCATGGTCCCGTCGGCGGCGTTTGCCGGCTGCGGGTCGCTCAGGACACGGCAGTCGAGGTAGTTAATCATCCGCTCCGCGCCGTAGTCCAGGGTTTCCTCGCCGGTGTCGTCGTCGAGTTCCTTCACTGGTAGGTAGTGGGTCAGGCCGAACGGGAACGAGTAAAGGCTCTTCCCGGCCATGACGATAACGCCGAAGATGGCGTCGTACTCCCACTTCTCAAGCTGCATGGTGAAGGTGCCGCCCCCGCCCGAGGCGGAGCTTTCGTTGGTCCGCTGGTATCCGATGGCCTTCCCGCGCCGTCTCACGACTTCCCCGAGGGTTTCCCCCTGCGGGCCGTCCGAGATGTCAACGGTGGTCAGCTCGTGGATGGTGCCCCCGAGTAGGAGGGTCCAACGCCCCTCGTTCGCGGAAACCTGCCCTTGTCCGAGGTAATCTACCACGTCTCCCTCCTTCCTAGCTCAGTTCGAGGTAAAGGTCATAGGCGTATGCTTCCCTGGACCCCACGGGCTTGACCGTGATGGTGCCAGCGAAGGTCAGCCGCTCGGCCTCAGGGTCGAGAGCATCCCCGAGGGTGAAAGACGCCTCCTGGTACACGCCCGCTTCGACCAGGCGCCGGAGTTCGTCGTTGACGTAATTCTCCTGGTCGGCCTTCGCTTTCCCGTCCGTCCCCGGCGCGAATACCCACGTCCGACTCCGCAGGATGCACACCGTCGCGGCGTAGTTGACGCTCCGCAGATACCGGAGGTTCAGCAGCTTCGAGTCGGGCTGGGCGGGGAGGTAATCGCAGTATGCGTAGAGCCCCAGGCCCGGCTCAAGGACCATCGCCGGGACACGGTTCGAGGAGAGCTGTTCGAGCTGGTCCACCGTCAACCCCGAAGGCTCGACGGCGATACCGTTTTTCACGGCCCGGTTTGCGGCCCGCCAAGCGAAGGACCGCTCGACGTGAATCCCGTCGGCCGCGAGGGTTCCGAGGATGTACCCCACCGCCGGCCGGGGGGTGATGTTGCCGTACCCGTCGTCGGCCTTGCTCCAGGTCCACAGAATCTCCGTCCAGGGCTTGTCGGTTCCCAGGGCGGCGCGGTAGGCGGCAACCTCGGTCGTCACCCGGTCCACGTCATCCTGTACCGCAGTCTGGTCGGCCTGGTTCGCTACCCCCAGGAACGCCACGAAGGACTGATTTGAGGTGTTGTCGTAGGCGTCCTGGCCGATGCCGTTCAGGTCATCCCAACTCGTCGCGTCGAGTTCGGGGCATACCCCGATGAGAGCCCCCTGCCTCTCGCTGACCTGGAGGCCGTAAGCATCCCTCCAGTCCACCAGGGACTCGGCGGCGGTGAGTATCAGGGCTTGGGTCGGGGTGTAAGCTGCGGTGTCCCCCTGCCAGATGTCGTCCACGAGGAACGAGTTGGCCGGTGTCGTCGCGTCCTCGGTGAACTCCCAGAATGGACCCTTGCCGGTGGTCCCCACGAAGGGAATCCCCCCGGGCTGCAGGTCCTCGATGTAGACCCGCGTTTTGTAGGGGCTTGTCGCGTCCCCGTCCCCTTCCGTGACGGCCAGCAGGAACTCGGCCTCGGAGTAGGTCGAGCCGTCCACTGCGAACTTGGCCAGGGTCGACCCTGGGCGCCCCGTCTCGTTGAGCACCCTGGATATTTTCAGAGCCGGGCTACGGGTGAACAGAGGAACGTCCGTCGCGTCCTCAACGACCGTGGCCAGCCCCGAGCCGTCGACGAGGGTGCAGGTCCCCATCGTCCCGTCCGCGGCGCCCGTCTGGTCCACTCCGCAGAACACCAGCCGCTCGCCGCCGTGGTTGAAAAAGTCCCTCGCCTGGACAAGCCCAGGTCCCCGCTCAAGCGTCGTCTCGAAGTTCGTCTTGAGCAGTTCGACCACAGAGCCGTCGTCCACCCCGGAGCACACCCCGGCCATGCCGAACCGGGTACTCCCTCCGAGGCTTCGCCGGCCCCGGTCATGCACGCTGACCGTTATCGGCATTCTTTACCTCCCTCTTCTCTTCCGGTTTCGGCAGGGGGGCGGGCTTGCCCCTCCCCGTCGCGTCCTTGTAAGCTTCCTCGGGGACCCGGCTCTCATTCGAGTACCCGGCGGCCTTCATCGCTCCGCGCCACCAGGTATCGCCGAACTTCCGCGCCCACTCGTGGAACGTCAGCTTTTTACGTACCACTCTCAACCTCCATCTCGGTAACGACGGCTCCCGCCGTCGCCTTCTGACTCGATGCTCCGATGATATGAGTCCTGAACTCGACTTCCGCCGTCCACATCGCCCCGACCTGCTCTACGACGTAAAGCGCCTGCCCCATCGGGTCCTGCTCTCCCGTCGGCCTGTACCGCTCCAAGGCTCTCCGCTGGGCGTTCCCCACGCTCACACTCACAACCTCGAATATCTCCTCTGTACCCTCGAGGACCGTCTCCAAGTCCAGCGCGTGGTAAGCGAACCTTCGAGGTTGAACGAGACACCGTATCAGCTCTCTTCCGTACCGCCCCAGGGCCTTGTCATCCTGGGTCGCCTGGAACTCCACCGAGTAAATCTGCGTTATCCGCGCCACGGCCTTGACCTCGACCAGCGTACCATCGGAGGCGAAGTACCGTCGATATATCTTTTCCCCGCCGCCCACTACCACCTGCTGTCCTAGAGAGGTATATGCGCCTATGTCGGTCTGCTGGGTATCCCGCTGGACCAGCATCGCCACCGGCCGCCCCGAGGTAGGGAAAAGGTCGGCCTGCCCCGCTACGTCCTCGACGCGAATATCCTCCGAAGCCAGACACGCCCGGCTCCCCGAGCCGTAGTCATTCGTCATCCGCCCCAAGCGGAGCTTGAGGTGTCGGATAATCGCCTGGTCAAGCGTCTCAACCGCCACGCTTGCCCTCCAGGGTTTCACGGGTCAAGCCTTTGACATACCGCCAGAACGAGCCGATGTCCTTCTGGTCCGGGGCGAGGAACGGCCGCTTGGGAATAACCGCCTTCGTCAGCAGCGCGTAAACCGGGATAACCCCCCGAAGTGTGAACTCAACGAGACTACGCGGCCTTTCACGCCGCCCGAAGGGGAAACAGTGAAGTTTTACCTGATGAGCGCGGGCGTAGTCCCAAGGACTCTTAAATCGTTTCGCCTCCGGGGTCATTGGAACCGCCAGCATCCGCCGGGGCGGAATCGGAGTAATGGTCGCCCCCTGGTCGTAGGTCAGGGCGTAAGGCTCCGGTGAGCCCCAGATAATACGAACGCTCTTTCCGTCCCCCTGAGCGATGCCGTGGATACCTTTTTGCATCTTCCCCGTGTCCCGGCCGGGTTTCGGCCCCCCCGAGATGGAGGCAGTCAACGGTGAGCGGAGCGGGTGAGGTGTACCGTCCGGCCCTATCCCGCGTACAATCCGCCTGACTGCACCCTCGGCAAAGGTTTTCGCCACAGGGTCAAATACCGCCCCCGTACCGTAAGTCTTCGCCAGGTTACGGATGCGCCGTGCTGTTTCCTTAAGTGTTACCGTCTCACCCAATCCCGTACTCCGAGTCTGTGACCCCGCCGATTATCCGCGCTCGGGTCGTCGTTTGCACCGGCATTCTCCGAGGCGCCAGAATCACAACCCCCGCCGCCTCCCATTCCGGCCCCAGGTTTCCCTCCCGTGCGAGCTTCATAAACCCGTCGGCCCGGCTCCGGTACGGCGCCCCTATCTCCTCGTATCCCCTCGCCCGGTAAGCATTCGCCAGGGCTAGGTTCAGCGCCCACTCCGAGAGGGCCGGGGGGATATTCGTCCCGTCGGGGGTGTAGTTGTAGAGCCGGTAAAGCTCGGCCTTTATCTCCGCCTCCGCGGAGGCGATGATGTGCTCCACAAAGGTCGAATCAGCAACGACAGTCCCGTCCTGCGACCAGCAGAACAGCTTGTCGTACTTGTATTCCCCGAGTTCGGCTTCGAGGTTCGTTGCGTCTATGAACTCGCTCACACGGCCTTCTTCTGTCCGGTCTTGTCGATGTTCTTCTTACCGCGGCCCCCGGAGTGCAGTTTCTCAAGGATACCGCCCTTCACCCAGTCCGCCGCCTGCTCCTCCTCAACCATGATGATTGTCCCGATGCGCTGGAGTAACCCCCCGAAGGTGTTTGCCCTCAGCACACGGTACGGTCTCTTCGCCATCTCAAGTCCTTTCATGTTGGGGGGCGGGGCGGTGAACTCCCGCCCCCCGCTTCCCAGACCCCCTTGGGGTCTTACCACCGGGAGGAGTTCGGTGGTCGCTTAACCGGCCGTGTCCAGCACCCCGCACGCGTTCACGTTGCGCGGCAGCCAGATTCGCCGGGTTTCCAAGACCAGTTCCCGGACCTTGCCGTACTTGTCCTCCACGTCGTAGGCGTACCACGGGACGAGGAGCTGGTTCCCGGCGAAGGCCTTGAAGTTCTGAATGGTCCCGTAGTAGGTCGGGCCGCCCCAGGCGCCCTTGTTCACGGCCAGGACCTTCGTCGCGGCCAGGTAGGGATAGGGAGTCGTGCCGTCGCTGGTCAACTCGTTGCAGATGTAGCAGTCAACCCCCATGAACCGCCCTAGCAGCGTCGGGGTGTACCCCGCCTGGGTCGTGTTGGGCGTTATCTGCCCGCCGGCCTGGGCGGTGTAGAGGATGCTCGGCCCGCCCTGGCTCGGAGTCAGAGCTTCACGGAACACCTCGTTTGCCATCGCGTAGGTCCAAGCGGTCCCGCCGAAAATGAACGCATCGGGCCGGACCCCGCCGTATTGCGCCACGGTATCGAGCATCGCCTGGAGGTCCCCGTAGGGCGAGCCCCCGCCGGTCGAATCCCAGGCCGTCCCCGAGGTCACGTCCAGGTTCGCGTTTCGCCCGGAGTCAAGGGCCATCTGGTAGTTCTTGCCGCTGTAGGCGTATGTGCCGTCCACGGCAAGCCCCCAGCCGGCAGCCTGGAGCCGGGTTACCACCCTGTCCCGCAGGTCGCGGGCGTGGCGGCTGATTATCTCGTCAACCGCACGGGTGAGGGCTCCGACGTTCTGGTCACTCGGCTGCATCCCCGGATGACGCTGGTTCAGCAGGGACGCGGGCAGCGGATACTCCTCGGAGAAGTACGTCAACTGCACCTGCTTCGCCTGGTTGAGAACCGGCGCGACGGGGTGGGGAGAAGCGTTCGGGTCGTTCGGCTCCGCGCCCTCGGCGGTGAACTGCCCGATGGTATCCCAGTTCACGAAGTCGCCCACTACCGGGGTTTCCCCGTTGAAGAACATGGCCCGCATCAGGGCCGGGTACTGCGTCGGGGGGAGCGCATCGAGCATCCCGACGTACCAGTCAAAGGACCGGATGCCGGGGTCAGTGAAGGTGCTCGGCATTAGGACTCACCCCCCTCGAAGCGAATCTTGCCCTTCTTTTCGAGGACAATCCTCGCCGTTTCCGCCAGGTTGTCGTCAGCGGAGATGATGTTTCGCCAGATGTGCCCGCCGATTATCACCGGCACCGGGCAATCCACGTTCGGGCTCCGGCTCGGGTCCACGTCCTCGACCTTGACGGCCAGGACGCCAAAGATGACTTCCCGCCCGTCGCTGGCGTCAGTTTCGTGGACACCGACCGTGTACCGACCATCGGAATCAAGCCCCGAGGCGTCTATGATTCCAACCGTCCGGTAAGGCCCGATGTCGCCGGTCGCGTCCGCCGTCGCCTCGTCAAAGACGCACGACGCCCACTCCGGCTCGGGCACGACGGAGGCGAACACGTTGCTCCCGGCCGCCGTTCCGTCGAAAATGCCTTGGGAGTACGGGTTCTTCGCCACGTACCCTCCTTTCGGTTAAAAAGTTACTTGACCTTCGCTCCGGCCTTCGCGCCGGCGTTGTAGTCCGCTTCACCCTTCTTGACCGCCTCGTCAGTCAGGTTCACGGTGATACCCCCCAGGAGCTTCTGGCCGGCGGCCGCCTGGTCCGCCAGCTTCACAGCGTTGGAGAGCACCTTCGGGTCCGCCTTGACCATCTCGGACAGAATCACGGCCTGCTCCCGCGGACACCCCTTGTCCACGGCCTCGGCCAGGAACTTGCTCGCGGTGACCTCGCCAGCCTGGGACTTTACCTGCCCCTCCAGCGTCGAGACCTTCTTCCGCAGGTCGGACAGCTCGGCCTTGCCCTCGTCGGAGGCGTTACCCTCGTCGGCGGGCTCCGTCGGCTCCCCTGCGGGGGTCAGCTTCTCCAGGAGAGGCGCAAGGGCCGCGGTGATGGTCTCCTGGAATACGGTCTTGAGCTGCCCCAGGCTTTCCTCGTCGAACAACTTAGTATCCGGCATCTCTCCATCCTTGAGTTGTCGGCCGAACTCTCCGTAATGTTTGGCCAGGTGAGCGTGTGCCTTTGTTTTCGCATCATCGGATATTTTAACTCCACCACGGGAACCTGCGAGGGCCGCGGCAGCCGCGGCGACGCCTCTCCAAACGAGAGTCCCGTCCGGCTTGTGATGCGGAAGGTGGCAGGCTTCCTTGGTCAACCCCTCCGGCACCGCCGCCGTGTGGGGGTTCCCATCTAAGCCGTCCACCACCGCCGAAGCCCGGACGAGCTGCTGAATGTCGTAATCCGCCCCCTGGAAGTCCCAGGGCGTCTCCTCGGGCGCCTTGTCGTACAGGGCCAGCCGGAACCCCTTGTCGGACAGGATGATGAGGTCCTGGAGCGCAGGGAGGCCCGCCTGGGCCGGGTCGTTTGTAAACCCGACATGGCGCATGACGTACCCCGCCCCGGCGTCCTGCTTCAACGCGGGCGAGTAGTAGATAAACTCCTGCTCCTTGACGGCCTTCTTTCCGCGCTCGTTCAGGTCCGGTCGCCCGAGAATCGCCACCTCGCGCTTCGTCCCGGTCTCGTCCACGAAGGGGGACACAAGGCGCTCCAAGGTTACGGTCCCCAGGGCCTTCTCGTCGTCCTCGGCGGGGTTATCCTCGGGGTGCCCGACTACCACGGGGACCTTCCGGCCCTGGCCGGACCTCCAGGCCGCCCGGACCATCTCGGGAGTGACGACCTTCCCCGAGGCGCCATGTACGCCGCTCATCAGAATCGGTATCATCCCTCACCTCTCAGGATTGAACCCGGCGCCGCCCGGAATGACTCAGGCGGTTGCCAGTCAAGCTCAGGAGCCGGAGCGGTGTCCAGCCCCTCGGCGTGAATATCCTCGGGGGACAGGGCGAGCATGGTACACCGACAGTTATAATCCATCGGCGGCCAGTATTCCCCCAGCCTCGGATCGTCACGCTCGAAGTACGTCCCGTTCAGTTCCGCGTGCTCCGGCCTCACCCTCGAATCCCCAACGGTGAAAAGCTGGAACCCAGGGAACACCTCGGCCAAAGCGGGGGTCATCACCGCGTCGTACCGGGCCCCTTCATAAGCCGACGCGAGGTTAGTCCGCAGAACCGTCTCAGCGTGCGCAGGCGAGATGGGGCTGGCCCCGGCCTCAAAAAAAGCCGTTTCAAGGCTCTGGCGAAACTCGGGGAGAGTGAGGCTCCCCTGAGCGGCCTTCTCGACCTCGCCCCGTGCGTACTCCACCAGGCGCATGTCCTCCACGCCCGCGACAGTGAAGGCGTATTGCTCGATGCTCCGGGCCTGGGCTTCGATGTACGGGAGGACCTGCTTCGCCACCAGAACCCGCCTCGCCGCCTCATTGTCCAGCGGAACCTCAAAACCGGCATTCACCCCAGCCAGGGCCTCGGCCGTCACCTCGTCGTCGAGTTCAACCCCGGCCCCCTTCGCCTGGGCGAGTATCTGGTCGGCCCCGGTGAGCTGTGCGTCCAGTATCATGTCCCGAAGCACCTTCGCCAGCACCCGTTGACGCCCTGGGGCCTCCTGGGGTTTCCAGTCCACCCCCTTGACCGTCCGCAGCATCGCCTCACCCATCAGCCGGTACTCGTCCACCAGCCGCTTACGCCACTTCCCTTCGAGCTTGTCCAGGGGGTTATTCGCGTCGGCAAGGGCGAGCTGCTTCCCCTCCGAGAGCCCTATCCGGCTCGACGGGAAGCTCCCCATTCCAACAGGAGCAGCGGCCACTGGCTTGCCCGGAACGAGGGGCGCCCCGGGCTCGGGCTGGGAAATCCCCAACATCTCGTAGGCGTCGGCCTCGCTCACCTTGAGCCCGAGGTCGTTGACTATCACCGAGAGTTCCTGAGTCTGGATTCGCGGCCCGGCGTGCCCTATCACCGGCGAGAGGTCATCCCGGAAGTACCTCCAGCGGCATATCAGGTCGGCGAGCTTCTGCAGGGGCTCGTCCAGCATCTCAAGGTCAGCGTCAATCCGAGGGAGCAACCCCGTCTCCGCGTGAACCCGCCCCAGGGATTCCGCCCCGGTTCCGATGGTCCCCCCGTCGGTCGAGAGGGTCTGGCCGAGCACGGCCTTGGAAATCAGCTCGTCCCCGGCCTCCTGGAACTTCTCGTGGACCGTCGAGGTCGTTGCGGCGACGTGTTGAAGCTCAATCAACTTAAAACTTGGGTCAGCATCCACAGCGGCCAACCCACCGCGTACCAGGTTATCCAGGGCTTCCATTACCTTCGCAACGTAAGCCTGGCCCTCTGGCGTTGAAACCCCACCCCGGTCATAGACGGCAAGGGCGCGGGGAGCGGCGAACTTCTCAACATCGTCCCCCCAGAACTTCCAGTCAGCCAGCAGGAACATCGAAGGCCAGAAGGCGCCTTGAGCGCACCCCCGGCCGTACAAGTCGAACACGGACGACCCGCCCGTCTTGCACATCACGAAACGGTCATCTTCGAGCGGGGTCCCGGCCACCGTCGGCTGCTTGTCAAACCCAAGCTTGACAAGGTGCTGCGGGGCCACGGCCCACCGTTTCACCCGGTAGCCGATTTTCGCCTGCTCCCACTCCAGCACCCCAAGGGAGAACCCGACCCAGGCCGCCCACCACAGCTCCTCACGGAGCCGGTTGACCTTGAGCCGGGCGAACTCGTCATTTACGAGAATCGCCGCCCGTTTGCAGTCCGCGTCGGTCTTGTCCCGAGGCTGGACTATCACGGCGCGGCGTAGGGCGTTCCGCTGGCGGGTCTCCGCTACGGCCTGAGTGTGAGCCCACCGGAGGATACTAAAATAGGCCCGGACATCTAGGCCCGCGTCTCGTAGCACCTCGTCGGGATTCGGAAGGTGGGAAAAATACTGAAGCCACCCCGGAACGTCCCGCGGCGGCGCTCCCCACCTAACTTCTCTCGTGTCAGTCGGCAAGTCTCATTCCCTGTACCTCCTAGACCTCACCTGACGCGAAACACCACCACGAGAAGAATAGCACGCATACCGTAAACTGTCAATTGCATGGTCGTTTTCTTTTCTCGGCTCCTCGCCGCCCCGCTCAGGATAAGCGTATTCAGCCATCTCCCGGAGCAGGTTCGTACACTCCGGGGACACGAAAAGCCGGGGTTCCACCCCCTCGTAGTTCCCGAGGAGCTTGCGGAGGTGGTCGAGCCCAGGGAGCAGTTCATTCTTCGCCCCGGTTGCCGGTATCCCCGCCCGCTGGAACGCCGTAATCATCTCGGGCCTCGACGGATCGCAGTAGCACAACCCCCGCCCGTACCGCTCCTGCATCGCCTTCGCCGCCTCGACGTGCTGGTCCGGGGTACACCCCGAGCGGTAGAACTCCCCGAGCACCTGTACCCGGTCCCCGCCCTGGACCATCGCCAGGACCACAGCCGGATTCGTGAACCCCCAGTCCACCCCGTACATCGGTTGGCCCTCGGTGAAGGCGACCCGCGTGTGGACATCCCGGCGGAAGTGGATAAACACGAGGCCCGACCGGGGAACGAACAGGGCGTCCAGTTCCGCCGGCCGGTCCTCGGGTAGCACGTCCTCGGTCAACTCCCGTATCTGTTCCTCCGAGAGGAACGTATTAGAGCTGGTCGGCATTCGCCGGGAGTAGTAATCCGGGCGCCCCGGGTCTAGCCCCCAGTCGTAGAGCATCTTAAAGAGACCCTCGCCGTGGGTCGTCCCGGTGAAGTAGAGCCAGGCGTCGTTATCCGTCATCACCGGGCGGATAACCTTCCAAGCCCAAGGCGGCAGGAACGCCCCCTCGTCCACCATCACCCCGTAGATATGCTTCCCCAACCCTCGAAGCTGGAGGCCGAGGTCAACGGAACTCGTCACGGAGCGAGCGGTGAGCCAGGAACCCGTCGGGGAGTAGAGCGTGGGGTAGGGGGATTGCTTCTCGCCCAGGTGCAGTGCGCAAGCGCGGGCAATATCCTTGGTCTCATCGAACACACGGCGGCAGGTTTCAAGGGTCGGGGCGACTAGGAGATACCCCCGGCCCCCTTCTTTATCCTGGAGGGCTTCGACGAAACGGTGACCGCCGAGGCGGGTTCCGCCGGCGCGTCTCCCTTTCGGCACGATTGCCTTGTTTCCCTGCTCCAGCAGCGCCCTAATCTCCGCCTGAGTGGGTGTCAGGATTATCCCCACCTGCTCCGGGGCCTTCCCTACGCCGCCCGCCCTCACGGGTGAAAGGCGCCACGCTATCAGTTGGGACGCGCGCTCTATAAAGTTCATTTGTAAACACCGTCCGCACTTCAAAGGCATCCTCGGGGACCAGTTTCGAAAGAGCTTTCTGCAAAGCCTCACTTGCGCGTTGCGCCCAGACTAATACCTCAGACGATGCACTCCACCGGCCAAGGTGCTCTAAAAGGTAATTCGCAGCCCGGAGCCGTTCTGTCGTTGTTGCCTTCTGCACTCCAGCCGCCACGTCAGTCAAGAATTGAGCCGCCTGTGGTCCGGCGATTGAAAGGAGCGTTGTCAACTGGTCAAGGTGTTCCTGCCTCCGTTGGTCAACCCGCCCCCTAAAATCATCATCCTCAGCAAGCCAATAAACCACCGTCCGGCGAGCGATACCTTCCGCCTCTGCCGCCGCCGTTATCGTTTGGCCCGCCGCTAGACGTTCAATTACGGCCTTACGCTTGGCTTGGCCTATTTTCACACATCCCCCCGTTTAACCTGGGACACAGCCCAAGCGTTAAAAGCGGAGGTGTAACTATCCCAGGCATCCCGCGTCTTACGTCCGAGGTCCCCAAGGACATCCCGTTTAGGGTGAAGGGCCGCGGCCATCTCATCGTATTCATTCATCGCAAGCTTTTTTTCACGTTGTAGGTCCCTGTACCGCTCAAAAAGTACCTGCACTTCATCCAGGGTCGGTGTGCCCACCTTAATCTTGGCCTTCATAAAACTCCATCCTGTTTGACAGCGTTTTGCCGCTGTATTATCTTAGAACCTGAGAAGAGGTACACGGCCTTGTACCTTTCACCTAGTCCCCCGCCACCTTCACAAAGGCGGCATTTTTACGGGCCGGTGTTATCCCCTTCCCCCCAACGCCGGGGTGAATACTAGGCATCATGTATCCACCCCGGCTGTTTCCTTCCCCGCCAGGGTGAGCGACTCTCCGTTTATCGCCCACCCCTTTCCCGGCCGCCCTCTCCAAATCACGGGATTTATTACCTTTTCCCATACCGTTCCGCCATCCTCTCAATCAGCTTAAACGTCCGCGCCCGCTCGTCCTTCACCCCTGACACGCGCTCTTTATCATCGGCCCCGACTATCGGCCCGTCGCCCTGGTAAGCCTTCACCTTGAGAGCCCCCTTCAACGCCGCCTTGCACATCCACCAGGTATCCCCCTGGCTCCGCAGGTGCTCGGGATACCACCCGACCGTCCGGTGCAGGCTCTTGAGGTACGCCGCCCCCGAGTGTGAAACGAGCCCGCGTCCGTGAGCAAGTATAGCACCAGGAAGCTCACTTTCCCGGCCCTGGAAGCTCGGGAGGGTTCCCCGGCGAACCTCACCCTTGCGCTCGACCGGGATGACTAGGTGGTAAACGTAGTTCCACGGCGCCCCCGGCCGCAAGTACCGGGCAATCCCCTTGAGCCAGGTGTCGTGCGGTAGCCGGTCATCGTCCCCGAGGAGCATCACCCACTTCGTCGGGGCGGACCTCACCCCGGCGTTGAAGCCGCGGTAAATCGGCCCCTCAACCCGGAGGTGGCCGACCTCGTGGTCCTGTATCACCTTGGGAATCGGCCGCTCGTGGTTGTGGACCACCGTCACGGCGTAGGGGAGGTCCACCTGGTCCCAGATGGAATCCAGGCACCGCTCCAACTCCGACCAGCGTCGGCCGGCCGTGGGGATTATGATTGTGAGGTCTTGGAGACCCATTTTTCCCACTCGTGAAGTACGTGCGCCACCCAAGCCGTCTTAAGCGGCACCCGTTCCGTGATGATATTCCCTGAGTCTACCAGCTCGCCGACCTGGTAAATCTGCTGCCCTTCTGAGCACCCCTTGAGACTCACGACCCGAGCCTCGGGGCTGGTAATTACCCTTCCCCCCGCCTCCTCAATCCGCCGGGTCGCGTACCAGTCCATCCCCCTCAACGGCGCGTCGGGCTTGTAAAGGGTATTCCCTAGCCGGTCCCGGATAAAGCGGGCATTGTAGAGCCGCCCGGTTCCGGCCCCGTCATACCGGATTTTATAGTGCTGGTAGTACGCCTTCCGGTTCTCAACGTCCAGGACACCCCAGAAGTGCGGCGCCACAAGGTCGAATTCGGCGTAGGGTTCAAGGTGCTTCAACAGGTCCGGCTCCCACCAGTCATCGCTCCCGAGGAAGAGCACCCGGTCAGCCCCGCCCCACAACGCCTCCGAAAAGCACGACTGCCACTTCCCCCCGAGAGGCTTGTTAGGGTGCCGCTTGAACTCCACCCCAGCGCGGCGGGCGGTATCCTCGTCCTGGGCCGTTGACCCGACTACAATTAGCCGGTCAACCCCGCGGAGGGCCTTCGCCGCTTGGAGGCTGAACCCGGTCACTTGGGGTCTCCCGTATATCGGCATCACAGCGACAACGCGCATCAGTTCACCGCCGCGTAAAACCAGAGGTCGCACCCCTGGAACCCAGCCTTGAATAAGTCGAACCCTGCAATCCGCGAAAGGAGTTGCGCCGTCGCCGCGTTGAAAAACTGGATATGCTCCTGGACGTGCTTCGTCTCGACGTGAATCCACCGCTCCCGGAACTTCGCCACGCCATCCCGCTCCTCAAGCCAAGTGTCGAGATTCGGCATGAAGTTGAACCAGATACCCCCCGGCTTCAACCGACGCCGCACGAGCTTGGCGAACCTCACCGGGAACTCGACGTGCTCCAGGACGTGAAAGCTCACTATCACGTCGAAAAGGCGCCCCTCGAGCTCGGGCGCCGTCTCGAAAAATCCTACTACCACGGGGAGGTCGGGCCGCAACGCCGCCAGGTCCGCCGCCGGTTCCACCCCGAGGACCTGGTAACCGAAGCCTCTCAGCTCCTCCAGCATCGCCCCCGAGTTCGACCCTATCTCTAAGAGCTGCATCCCTTTGACCTTCGGCTTGAGGTACTTGTGAGCGTAGTCCCGGTTCTGTTGCTCGACTGCATCCGACGGGGCTCTCCACGACTGATTATACCACAACGCTTGCTCCGAGCGTGAGGCGACGAGAGTCTGGTACACCAGCCCGCAAGCCTGGCAGCGAAAGAACGTCTCACCGGGCCGGGGTGCCCTGAAAAACTTCCGGGCCGCGTTTCCGCACAGCGGGCACTTAGACCTTCGCTTCAACTTCACCCTCCCTCACCGGGGGAAACCGCCGAATTATGTATCGTATCAGGACCTCAATCGGGATTTCATCTAACCTTTCGTCCTCCCCCAGCCGGTGCATAAAATCTTCAATTACCCGAGGTGCCCGGCCGCACTTCTTCATGTACCAGTAATGGAGAAGCCTTAACCGCCAGAGGGGAGCCGGGTCTTGCCACATGGCGTCAACAATCGGCTTAATCGTCACCTTGGCGTACCCCGGCCCAGGGAATCTCTCCTCAAGCTCGGCGATTTGGCCATCGAGCTTTTCAAGGTACTCTTCAAGCGTTTCCCAGTCATCCACGGAGCACCTTCTTCACGGTTCGCATCACGACATCGGTCCCGATAATCATCCGCTTACACCAGACCCCGAGCACCTTCCCCGTCTCCATTTGCCGCTCGTAACTTGGGGTAGAACAGGGCCTTACGGAGTGAGTATAACATGGCCCGCAGTCCGCCGTCCCCTCCACCGGGTAGCACTTGGGATACGTCCTGACCCTGGCCTCCGCCGCTATCGGCCCGTAAATTGCCACCGTCGGCACCCCGAAGGCCGCCGCCGCGTGAACGAACATCGAGTCCGGGGCGATGAGCAGGTCCGACCGGGCAAGTACCCCGAACGCCTGCTCCAGCCTTGGGGTATTCAACCCGAACACCCCTCGGGGAACGTGCTCGGGCTTCGGGAGCCTCTTCCCAAGAAGGAGCACCTGGCCGAGCTTTACCAACTCGAACAGGAGCTTGAGCGAGAGACTGTGGGGGTACGTCCGATGCGCGACCGACGCCTCCCACTGGTAGCAGATAACCGGGCGCCGGCACTCCTTTAACACGCGGTCGGCGTAAGCCTCTCCCGCCGGGGTCGTCCCGAGAACTGGAATCTTCCGGCTGTCAGGCGCGTCCCCTATCCCGGCGAGGTCGAAGAACAGGTCATAGACGTTTTCCCGCCGGGGGACTTCCTCCTGGCCCGGCTCCTTCCGCCCCTCCAACGTCCCCTCGAAGTTCAGGTAGTAGTCCCGCTTCTGAATCTCGACCACCGGGACCGGGTAGGGTATGTAAGCCTCCAGGAGCCCCGAACCCCGCCAGACTTCTCTCCACGGTTTCGCCCCCCCGATGCTCACCCGCGCCGTCGGGTATCGGCGTTTTAACTCGGCGACCACCGCCGTCAAGAACAAGTGGTCTCCCCCACCCCCGTACCGGGTGACAAGTAGGCTCTTCCCGTCAAGGGGCTGGCCGGTGTAGTTCGGCTGGACCTCATCACCGCCGGGAACGGCCAGAGTTACCAGCCGTTCCCGTTTTCCGCGCCCACGCTTAACTGTCTCCCGTTTCATATACCTATACCTTTAATAGCCATTTATTATTTGACATTAGTATAAATATCTGCTGCCCCAGCGCGTCGCACAGTACCTCCGAGACATTACGCGGTATAACATTATTCAACCCCAATCTATCTAACAAGGCGTGGGTCAACTCATGTATCAGCGTGTCCCTGTAAGATTCCCGGCATATATTACCCGCGTATTTTAATGTTATCGTTTTATTCATTATATTGCATTCCCCCACATCATCCGCCTTATTCAGCTTCTCTACCGTTTTTATGGTATATCTCGCCCCCAATATCTCTATCATATCGGGCACGCCAAACGGGTTTTTGTTTACCATAATTGTCTTCCGCCTCAACCTTCCCCCCTCGGGGCCAAGTCCGGCCTTGCGATAAACCGGCCGCTAGTCAGGTCCAGTGTGTCAAGGCATTCCTCACACAGAGGAACCCAACACGGGCACGGCTGCGAACCGGGTTTACAGAGTTCGCGGAGCCGGGGGAAACACGCCGCCCGGTCAACCGGCACAACGCCGTCGGGCTTCGGGTTGTAAATTGGCTTGCGGCAATTTCCACAGCGGTATCGAGCCCGAGGGTGTTTCCGCTTTTTGTTTTTCGCCATCACCGACCCGCCTTTATCCACCCCCAGGACACCGCCTCGACGGACGGCTCCTGGGGTTCCCACTCGACCCGGATACGCAAATCATCATCCCACTGCCGCCAGGCTCCGGCTTCGTAGTACCGGCTATGATGGATACCCCAGTCAAGCGTCCCGTCCTTCGTCAACCGGCTGCTCCCCGGCTTCACC
>Ga0307379_10001101_pt1 | contig 43494 bp, 35 predicted proteins | sample UN2MG_FD_202237 | JGI IMG/M metagenome (GOLD analysis project Ga0307379, IMG submission 202237) | Soil microbial communities from Risofladan, Vaasa, Finland - UN-2 | ecosystem: Environmental > Terrestrial > Soil > Coastal area > Acid sulfate soil | place: Finland: Risofladan, Vaasa | collected...
CTTAAAGTTCATTTTACCAGTTTTTAGATAAGTAAATGTTTCGGAAGATTGTCATAATAAAGGTAATCCTTTTTCAGGACTGGTCAAAGGAGAAAAGGAGATCATACTATAACATCTTAGATTGTATGAACTCTAAAACCCTCAAATATTCAAACCCTTAAAATTTCATACCCTCAAACCTTCAAACTTCCTGCCTGTTGCCGGTCGCCTGTCGCCGCCTGCCTGGCTGACGCCAGTCAGACAAATTTTGAAATTTTTTTAAATAATCTGTAGTTTTTTGATATGTCTTTCAACTAATAGGTAAAAAGGATCTTAAATGACACGAAAAGAGCTGGAGTATGTTTATAATATTCTGTTTAAATGATCATTTTGATTTAGCAGTTCAATGTAATATAGCCTAAAACCTTCATTTCGTCAATAAAATTCTACTGTTTGTCGAATAATATTACAAAATAAATATATCATAATTAACTTCGCATTAATTAATAAAGACCAAACCAATGAAAAAGATTTTATTATCAGCTACTGCAGTCCTGTTCGTTATTTCGTTAATGGCACAGGAGAGCGCCAGCCTTAAGATGAACCTGGAGAAAAACAAAGTATATCGGTTAAAGTCTGTTTCTGAGCAGACAATCACTCAAACGGTAAATGGCAACCAGCAAACTGTTGAGACGGATGTGGATTATACCTTATCTGTTAAAATGCTTGATGTGACACCCGATTTTATGGTCACTGAGGTACATTTTGATACTCTCATTACGAATACCAACACTATGGGTAAAACCTCAACGATCAGTTCAACAGTTGAAGGTGATATGACATCATCAGAGACGTCTGATATTATGTCATGCATAATGAACAGGCTGAGTAAAAATGCCCTGTTTGTCAAAATGGATTTTACAGGTAAGCCTGTTGAGGTTGTGAATGCAAAAATGCTTTCCGACATGGTTTTGAAGGATACTGCTTCCATCACCCTGACAGAGCCGGTGGCTTCTGCCCTGAAAACACAGATAGCAGGCACGGTAAGCGACAATACCCTGAAAACAATGATCGGCGGTTTTACCTGGCACCTCCCCGGTAAAGAGGTTTCAGTGGGTGACAGGTGGGAGATGACCGAGCAGACCAGCTCAGGCGGTATGTTACTCGCAATCACCACTAACTATCGCCTGGACGGGATAAGCGGCAATAATGCCACTATAAGTGTTGAATCAAGCATAAAGGCAGCAGAAAATGCTCCGCCCATCCGGTCAGCCGGCGCCACCGTGACCTATGATAACCTAACAGGGATGAGCAAATCAACCCTGGTTTTAGATGTCCGCACAGGCCTCGTTGTGGAGGATAATGGCAAAACACGCATCTCAGGAACCCTCGGGATCAGCGCTCCGGGATTCAACATGGATATACCTATGGATATTAACGGAGAAACAAAGGTCAAAGCGCTGCAGTAATAAAACATCTTGAGCCATGAAAAGGATAATAATATTTTTTGTCATATTGCTGCTGTATGCATCTGTTGCTGTCCAGGCACAGAATATAAAGGGAAACGTCTGCTACGAAAAAGATAAAACACCTGTACAGTTTGCTTCTGTTGCCCTGCTTCAGCTCCCTGATTCAGCAATGACCACTGGTGTCATTACACTCTCTGACGGAGGCTACTTCCTTGAAAAAATAAAACCCGGGAATTATTTCGTCAGGGCAAGCTTTGTCGGGTACAGACCTGCCGGGAAAGCAGTTACTGTAACGGAAGGAGATGAGGAAATTGTAGTTGATACGATATTCCTGGCAGAAATAACAACAGCCCTGAATGAAGTCATGATTGTCGGCGAACGTCTTAAGGGTAAGGAAATGGTCGACCGTACTGTTTATTCCATTCCTGAGGTTGTGTCCAAATCAACAAGCAACGGGTATGATCTCCTTAAGAAAATACCGCAGGTAACTGTAGATTTCCAGAATAATATAACTCTTAATGGCAGCAGCAATTTTATAATCCAGGTTGATGGAAGGCAGCGCGACAGGGAGTACCTGGCAAGGCTTCTTCCGACTGATATACAGAGCATTGAGATAATAAACAATCCTTCAGGGAAATACGAAGGCAATATAGACGGAGTAATAAACATCATACTGAAGAAAGAAGCCAGGTACGGGGTGAACGGCAATATCTTTGAAGCTCTGAAGCCATTCCACAAAGTTACCAGCGTAACACAGGGAAGTATTGATTATGCATTAGGCAAAGTAACCTTTTATACAACAGCTTCATATATAACGCAGAGCCTTAATATCAGCTCGATAACTGACAGCCGGTTCCCAACAATTGACTCGACAACCTATACTTATGGCGACGGAAAAATAAAAGTCTCCCTGGGATCCATAAACGGCGGAGTCGATTACTACATGAACGACAGGAACAATCTGAGCTTCAACATCAGTTACAAACCGATATTTCAGGATGTGAATATACCCAACACCACGATCCTTTATAAAAGCAATAATCCCCTGAATACGATTTCATCTCTGACAACCAATAACGTGACAAGCGATGAGTATGCATTTTCGCTCTTTTATAAAAGAACTTTCCTGAAGCCTGTCGAGGAATTCACAGCTGAGGCCAGCTATTACATTTTCAATTCTGTTACGAATAACTATTTCACAAATACACGCTATCCGTATAGCAGTGATGTCATTCTTGATACATATTCAAGGGTGGAAGACGATTTAAACGACAGGAATTACTTCTCAACCAAGCTCGATTATGTATATCCTCTGGGAATGAATGCAAAAATAGAAGCAGGTTATCACTTCTATTACCAGCAGATGGGTTATGATTTTAAAATAGATAAGCAGGAGGAAAGCAACCTGTTTGAATATTCCGAGTTCCGGAATTCTGCTTATGCCGGGATTGCAATGAACCTGAAGAAATTTGGCTTCCAGGCTTCCCTGAGGATTGAGAACAGCCATATAGCCGCTGACTCGGTTACAAGACCTGATTATTCCTGTATCCTTCCTGCAGCAAATATCCAGTATAAATTCTCCACATCACATAATTTAAAGTTTACCTATAACCGGAGAATAAACCGTCCGGGGATATATGAAATGAATCCATACTGGAGAATCGGTCAGTCGTACGATATTACACAGGGCAATGCTGATCTTAGACCCGATTACCGCGACCGCCTGCAGCTTACCTATACCTGGAATTTCGGCAGTAATTATTTCTCACCATATGTTTATGATGAATTCTTCTCCGACAGGGTCAGCAGCCGTTACAGTTTAATCCGTTCTCCGATCAATGGTGAGATTACTACGATTGCGAAGCCGTTCAACCTGCTCAGCGGTTATGAATACGGAGGCGGTGTCAATGCCATGTTATGGTATGTAAATATCAGCGCAAGGATCTTCAACGGTCATTACTCGAAGTATACTGAGGGAACGTTTACAATACCTTCCAGGGATTACTTCTCATATGCGATTACAAGTACTGCATTTGTCAATCTTGATAAGAAGAAAAAGACAACAGTGTTTGCCTACCTGCAGTATAACGGGGTGAATATCAATGCACAGTCAAAAACGTACACTCTTCCTCTATATGGTTTTGGCGGCCAGTGGCAGCCAAAGAACCACACCATTGGTTTATTCTGGATGCTTCCATTCACGAAAGAATTAGATTACCAGAAAACTGAAACCGAGACAGCTGCTTTTACCTCGACCAATACAACCGGTATTGATTTTGCAGGTTGGTTTCAGTTCCAGTATTCCTTTAGATTCAATAAGGGCAGGAATATCAAGAAGCTCTCCCATAAGGTAGAGGTTGAGAGTGACAGCAAGGGGCAGACAATAGGCAGGTAGGTGCTTCGCTGGCGCAGCGGTTCGCAGCAACAGACAATATTCCTTGCCGATCCTTTGATTTCCTTTAGAAATTATCGTAACTTGCCATACACCAAACCCTGAAACAATGAAAAAAGTTATCTCCTCTTTATTTTGCCTGCTGATATTATTTGCCGGAGCCTGCAAATCGGATAAGCCGGAAACATCAGATAATAAGATCATTATTGGAACAATTGACAGTCTTTATTCAAAGATCCTGAATGAAGAAAGAAATATCTGGGTATATGTTCCCGAAGGCAACGCCTTATTTGCCAGGCAGAAATTTCCCGTGGTTTATTTACTGGACGGGGGAGCTCATTTTTATTCCGTAATGGGTATGATCCAGCAGTTAAGCGAGGTAAACGGGAATATGATCCTGCCACAGATGATACTTGTGGGAATTCCCAATACAAACCGCACCCGCGACCTTACTCCGACGCATGCTGAACCTGATGCTCAGCTCGATTCTGCTTTTATGAGTGCATCAGGCGGAGGTGAGGCATTCACATCATTTATTGAAAAAGAGCTTGTGCCGTATGTCGACTCTGTTTACCCGGCATTGCCGTACAGGACTTTTATAGGACATTCACTGGGAGGATTATTGGTTATAAATACACTGATCAATCATACAAAATTATTTAATGCTTATCTCTCGATTGATCCGAGCATATGGTGGGATAATAAGAGATTGCTGGACCAGGCAAAGGATGTTCTTAATGAAAAAGATTTTTCAGGCACAACCTTTTACCTCGCTGTTGCCAACACAATGGCACCAGGCCTGGATACCAGTAAAGTTTTGTCAGACACTACTGCTGAAACACGGCATATACGGTCTGTTTTAGAGTTAAGCAGGTATTTAAGGGATAACAATAAAAACAACCTGAAGAATAGAAGTAAATATTATGAATCTGATAGTCACGGGTCGGTGCCCCTGATAGCTGAATATGATGCTTTACGTTATATTTTCAGCTTTTATGAGCCTGAAATTGATTATTCCCGCATGAAGGATCCATCGTACAATATCGACTCGGTGATCAATAAATATTCTGAAGTGTTATCAGAAAATTTCGGTTTTGCCTTTCCGCCTCCTGAGGCTTTTATTAATATGATGGGATATAATTTGATGTCTTTAAAGCTGTATGACAAAGCATTCAGCGTATTTGAAATAAATATCAAAAACTATCCCAAAAGTGCAAATGTGTATGACTCGATGGGTGAATTATTAATGAATAAGGGTGATACGGTTGGTGCAATTGAGAATTATGAAAAGTCTCTTGCTCTCTTTCCGGGAAATGATAATGCAAAGGAAATGATCAGGAAAATGAAAGAGTAACTCAACAATTATAGCAGATTAGTTTCCAGCGCCCCTTCCCGGGGCGTTTTTTTCGCCCTTCGCGTGGTCTGCCCGTCGCCTGCTTAGCCCGCCGAAGGTTTACAGGAGGCGGATCGCCTCTTCTTCTGTACCTTATCCCTCCTTAAAAATTTATTTGACTTTGATTTTGAAGTGGTGTAACTTTGGTCTGCAATGCAATTTTCGGGGGAAATTTAATCAATTCGAGCATCGCAAAACATTCAGGAACTAATGTATTGTTAGCCTTTTCTTTTGTGACTGACGGAACGAGAGTTTGGAACAAGGAACAAGATAAAAGATAAAAGTCGAAGTGAAACGAAGACCCAGAGCAAAGCGAAGGGGAAAAAGAATGATCTGGCGGATAAGAAAAACTATTCATCAACAAAGATACTATGTTAAAAAACTATCTTAAATCAGCAATCAGATTTATAAGACACAATAAAGTATTTGCCGGTATTAATTTAATGGGTCTTTCAATTGCTCTTGCAGCCTCATTCATTATGTTGCTTTATGTAATTAATGAACTTAGTTACAACCGGTGCCATAAAAACAACAGGAGAGTTTACAAAGTTCTCAACTACTATGTTGATTTCAAACAGATAATGGCTGGAACTCCTTATGTCATGGCGACAGCCTTAAAACAGGATTTTCCGCAGGTTGAGAAATCTGCCAGGATGAGATATATGCGTGGCTTCAGCCTGAAGTATAAAGAAGAAACTATCAGTGTAAACGATGCAATTGCAACTGATTCAGACATATTTGACATTTTTACAATTCCGTTGATCAGCGGTTCTCCGGATGAGAACCTGCTCGATGAACAGAATTCCGTTGTTCTCTCACGCACTCTTGCGGAAAAAGTATTTCCCGGACAGGATCCGACAGGAAAGGAGATCATCGGATTCGTTAACAATACTGAACAGGTTTTTATGGTAAAGGGTGTATTTGAAGATCTGCCGGAAAACTCAACTTTCAGAACCCAGTGCTTACTGAACAGCAGGTGGACGCTTGATCCCATTAATAGTGCTTTCGGGATTACCAATGCTGATGTGAACTGGGACATGAACTTCTGGAATACGTGGGTTCTTCTGGCAAAAGATTGTGATATCAAAGCACTTGAAAATCAATTCAGGGCGTTCGAGGTTAAAAACATTAGTGAAAAACCACCATACCAGTTTTCCCTTCAGAATCTGGGCGATGTTTACCTGGGTTCAGCGGATGTGGCTAATGCCGGACTTACAGGTAACATAAACAATGTGAGACTCTTTTCTGCAATAGCATTTCTGATAGTGATTGTTGCAGCCATAAACTATATCATTCTCTCAACTGCAGTATCAGCAGGCCGAAGGCTGGAAATAGGAATAAGGAAGACTTACGGAGCCATTGGCAGGAGCATTAAAAATCAGTTGCTTAGCGAATCAGTATTAATGGCTTTAATTGTACTGCCTGTTGCTCTTATTCTGATGAGATTAGCACTTCCTTATGCCGGGAAGCTGTTTCAGACCAGTCTGACCATTATAAGTTCAAATATTGGTTTTTATATCAGTGTTTACCTGGTTCTGACAATAATCATCGGAGTTGTCTCCGGTCTCTATACATCATCATATTTATCCGGTCTGAAGGTCATGGATATTCTTAAAAGCAGCTTCCAGACAGGTAAGAAAAAACAGTTCTTCCGTTCCGTCCTTATTGTTCTGCAGCTTGTAATTTTCTGCTCATTTGTTTCAGGAACACTGATCATACGTTCGCAATATAACTATGCCCTTAGTAAAGATCCGGGTTATTATAACAGGGATATTCTGTTAATTTACCTGGGGCGTGATTTCAGGGGTTATTCTGCCTATATCAACAGCATTAAATCAAACCCGAACGTGATCATGGCCGGAGGTGTAATGGAAGGACTTCCTATGCAGGGATCGGGGGTTACAATGATTCCGAATTTCCAGGATAATACATTAAAGGTAAAAGTTGAAGGGCTGGCTGTTGATTATAATTTTATTCAGACTATGGGTATTAAAGTCCTCAAAGGCCGCGAATTCTCACAGGATTTCGGAAGCGACCTTATGCAATCGGTAATGATCAATGAATCGGCAGTAGAACAGCTTGGAATAACCGATCCGCTTGGAAAGCAGCTGGGAGGTTCAACAATTATCGGGATTGTAAACGATTTCAACCTTCATTCCATTCATTCCGATATTCCTCCCCTTATGATAAATATGACCGATAAGTATATACAGCAAGTTGCGGTACATTACAAATCCGGGACCCTGGCCGGTATTCTCCCGATGCTTGAAGCTGAATGGAAGAAAGCTGCTCCGGACAGGCAATTTCGCTACACAACAATAGAGGATATGATGAAAGAGATCTATTCTTCCGAAAGAAATTTAAGTACGATAGTTTCAATATTCGCGCTGTTTACACTGCTTATTGCTGCATTCGGGTTATTTGGACTGACGCTTTTCGTAGCACGTTCGAGAATAAAGGAAACAGGTATCAGGAAGGCATTTGGAAGTTCTGAACAGTCAATTATTTATTCATTCCTGAGAAATAACCTGGTCCTGGTTTTTGTGGCCGCCCTGCTTTCAGTTCCTGTGACTCTCTATTTTATGACAAAGTGGTTAAGTAATTTTGCATTTAAAGCCGGTATTAGCTGGTGGGTATTTGTTATCTCATTTACCATAGCAGCATTTGTTGTTCTTTTGACTGTATATTTTCATTCTTACAAAGCATCACGTATTAATCCGGTAGACGCTTTAAGGTATGAATAAATTACCAGATGCCTGTCGCCTGCCCATACGACATGCAAGACCTTTAATACCAGGCTATTATCTGAGATTTTATTAACTTACAATATTCTGAGAAACCGATAACCTTTAAACAGTATAAATTATGGCTGCAGCAGTTAAAAAATACAGACCTGACAGGTTGAGGGAGAGTGAAAACAAGCTGGTGTTTTCATATCTGACATTAAGGAACTTAATTGGATTAAGTGCATTTATTCTGCCTATTGCCCTGATAATTTTCACAAAGGTATCATATGCGGATAGAAAAATTGAAGGATCAATCAGTGATTACTTTTATACAAGCAGCGGTGATATATTAGTCGTAACGCTGTCTGTCGCGGGAGTTTTCTTATTCACCTATAAAGGATATAATCTGTTTGAGAATATTGTTTCTTCTATAGCAGGCATCAGCGGGATAGCTGTTGCATTCAATCCTACCGTAACAAAATATCTGAGATACTCATTCAGTGTTCATACACCACAATTAAAAGTACACGAAATAGGTGGACTTGAAACACATATTATATGTACCGCATTATTTTTTATCTCCTTAATTATTATTTCGCTGTTTTGTTTTCCAGGAACTGATGAAAAAAAACGATTCAGGGAGAAGATCACCAGGAAAGGTAAGCTGAAGCATGTGAGAACTGCAAAATCTAAACGAAATATCGTATATAAATTATGTGGTTATATTATGGCATTTTGTGTGGTTTTCCTGGTAATATACTATATATCGGATAAATTCAAATCAATATTTGGGAAGGTCCCGATGTTCTATATTATGGAAGCTATTGCTGTAGAGGCATTTGCAATATCATGGCTGACAAAAGGTGAAACGTTTTTCCCTGACGGGGAGCATTATTTAAAAAGAGGGTACAGATCATTCATTAAACTTCTCAGGAGGCGTAAGAGGAAGGAGTATCTCTCAGCCTCAAATTATACTATTATGAAATTCCCGGTTCATATTTGTTCGTCTGGCGACATGAAACCCGGCACCGGGTTCCTGTCAGAATGGTCTGTGCGGCTTACATGACCTCCTCCATGGCTTTCATTAACTTTATTTATATGCGATGGAAATCATTGACAAAATAACCATATCCGCTCCTCCGCAGAAAGTATACGACACCCTTGTCTTCTTCTTCCGGAGCGCTGACAACTACAGGCTCTGGCACAGGGATCATGTGTCGTGTTACTGGAAAAAAGGGCAGGATTTCTCTCCCGGCTCAGTGCTGATAGCCGAAGAGTACTTACATGAAAAGGTTCATAAAATGGGATTTAAAATAATTACCAGGGAACCGGGAAAGCGTCTTGGTTACAAAATGCTGTTCCCTTTCTCATTGATATGTTCCGGAGGATCTTTTAGCATGATCCCGAAAGGAGAAGAAACAGAGCTGATTGCCAGTCTTAGGTTCAGGAATGGATTTCTATCGGAAAAACATTTCAGGAAGAACATTGAAGCAGTGAGGCAACACATGAAGGAGGAGGGGATAGCTCTTAGGGATATTATTGAAAAGGATCTTATCGTACAAAAGTGAGATACTGGTAACCGGTAACCAATCTCCATGTACCATGCACCGTGTCCCTTGTACCTCTTTGGAAATTTATTTGACTTTGATTTTGAAGCGGTGTAACCTTGATCTGCGATCCAATTTTCGGGGGAAATTCTTTTTACAGGAGCATCGCACTAAATAAGACAACGAGCTTATTGTTAGTCTGTTATTGCTATTGGGACTGACGGGACGGGAGTATCTTTCAATTATAAATGCCAAAAATTTAAAAAGCAACTAATTGCGGCAAATATTATATGTTAAAGAGTAAGTTTTGTTATTATATAAAGGAGTTGAACTAAACTGCCAAAGGGCGGTAGATAAAATCAAAAATCTTTAACTCTTATGATTGTTCGATTAATCGTACTATATTTAAAAAAATATTGGAACAACTGGTTGAAATGAATTTATTGATGATCAACAAAAATCTCTGTCAAATATTAATAACATTTTCTGAATCAGATAAATAAGAAAATTAATCAATAGAATGCCCATAGGAACACACGGCTTAGTCCAACTCAGTTTTATACACAATCTTATATAACACCAATTAGCTTAGTCTTTTAATGTTTTGTTCCTACCTTTAGTGGGCAAACTGTTTTAAGACTGTGTATAAAACACTATTTAGTTATGCTTAAGCTAACCGGCATGAAATCATTTGGTAAATATTAATATCAAAAGCATTACAGTTTATGAAACAGATACAACCACAAACCCTTAGAATAATGGGGCAGAATATTGGAGCATTAAGGGTAATTGTTACAACAGTTGGTTGTGTTGGAGGATTAATTAGTATGGAACATGGTATCTTCGAAATCCTTCAAGGAAATATTGCTACAAATGGACTATTTATAAATGCTATTGGACCAGCACAAAGGCTGTGGGAGGGTGCCGGAGAACTTGCTTTTACGATTATTCCCAATTTTCTAATAACAGGTATTTTTGCTGTGGTCTTTGGCATCTTAGGTTTAATATGGTCAATAGCTTTTGTTCATAAGAGATATGGTAGCCTGGGCTTATTTATTCTCTCTGTCACACAATATTTAGTTGGAGGAGGTATTGCCTTTTTAATTGTTGCAATCTTTAATAGTCTTATCGCAACCAGGATAAATAAACCATTTGTTTTTTTGTCAAAGATGCTTTCTCTTAAAGTAAGAAATGTATTAGGAAATCTTTGGCTATGGTTAATACCACTTATTGCTTTTGTAATAACATTCCCGATTCCCATTTTTATTGTGATTATAGGTGTAAAATCAATGGATGCAAGTAGCACAGAGAATCTTGCATGGATTCTCGGTGACATGGCTTTGGTATTCTTGATATTTAGCATCATTATGGGATTTGTTCATGATATTAAGTCACTTGATGACAAAGAAATACAAATAGTCTCATAATGATAACAAATAAAAGCCTAAGCATAACACGGACAATAAAGTAAATAAACTTTTCACGGTTTTTGCTTTTGCTACTGCCCACAAGAAAACTTAGTAACTGGTGATAAATCCAGACCCTTCGCTCCGCTCAGGGCAGGCCGCGACACTCGTATACTCCCGGCAATCGGTACCCGGAAGGCAAAAACTGCGCCGTACCTGTCTTGCACCGGGACTTCTTTGTGGCTAAAGATGAAGCTCCGTGGCCGGTGCTGCGTCGGGTAACACGCCTCCGCGGCCCTGCTACGCTACCGACTCCGCCTGGGCTTCGTCGGTCAAAGAAAGCTTCGACAGGGCAAAGCAGGCTGGCTCCTTCCTTCGGTCGCCGAAGGCTTGCCGAAGGCGATGCGCTAAAATGATCCACAGGATCATTTTTTAACGCTCGGCCCTATTGCCGGGCCGTTATAGGCAAGCCGGGTTGTAGGCTAACAAAATAGAACCACAAATTCGTGATTAACAAATCACGCAGAATTGCCTAATTTTGATCAAATTAAAATTGGATACCTTGAACGTTTTGTAAAAATTATGGCCTAATGGCAAGCATTATCGAAGGTTACGAATATGACATTTTCATCAGCTACCGCCAGAAAGACAACAAATACGATGGATGGGTGACAGCGTTTGTTGATAACCTGAAAAAAGAACTTGAAGCTACATTCAAGGAAGATATCTCAATCTACTTTGATGAAAATCCCCATGATGGCTTACTTGAAACCCACATTGTTGATAAAAGTCTTGAGGGAAAGCTGAAGTGCCTGGTTTTTATTCCGGTTATTTCTCAAACCTACTGTGATCCGAAGAGCTTTGCCTGGCAAAATGAATTCTGTGCATTTAACAAACTGGCTAACGAAGATCAGTTTGGCAGGGACATAAGACTCCCGGGAGGAAATGTTTCAAGCAGGATCCTTCCGGTAAAGATCAATGATCTTGATCCTGAAGATAAAGACCTTCTTGAAAATGAACTGGGAGGAGTACTGAGGGCTGTTGAATTCATCTATAAAGAACCGGGTGTCGACAGGCCGCTGACTCCCGATGATGAAGAAAAGAAAAATCTGAACAAAACAAAGTACAGGAACCAGATCAACAGGGTTGCCAATGCGGTAAAAGAGATAATCAAAGGGCTTAGATATCCGGGAGAAAAGTCTCAGACTGAAAAACAAAGGTTGGCGAAATTGAAATTGGCAGGCGAAAACCCATGGATAAAAATGACCGTTGCAGCGGCGATTCTTACGGTGATCCTGATTGCCGGGTTATTAATATTACCGCCTGTGATAAAGAAATTATCAGGAGCTTCATCATCAATCGGTAAATCAATAGCTGTTTTACCATTTGACAACCTGAGCAATGATCCTGAGCAGGAGTATTTCAGCGTTGGCATTGTAGATGAGATATTGAATAAACTCTTCAAGATTGGTGATTTAAAGGTAATTGCCCGCACATCATCGGAGAGGTTTAAAAACACAGACCTCTCATTAAAGGAGATAGGCCGTGAATTAGGTGTTGCAACCATTATGGATGGCAGTGTTCGCAAGGTTGGGAATAATTTGCGAATATCGGTTCAGCTTATTAATGCCAGAACAGAGGCACATATCTGGTCTGAGATTTATGAAAAAGACATTTCGGATATTTTCTTGATCCAAAGCGATGTGGCACAAAGTGTTGCCAGAGAACTGAAAGCAGTCATTACTCCTGAAGAAAAGCAACTTATTGAAAAAAGACCTACACCTGATATGGCAGCCTACGAAGCTTACCTGATGGGCATTTTTCACTATTGGAAGGTAAATAAGAATGACCTCGATATTGCAATGCAATATTTTGAGCTGGCAAAAGAAAGAGACCCTGAATTTGCACTTGCATATGTAGGTATTGGTCGGGTCTGGCTTGGACGAGAACAAATGGGAATAGTCAGCTCATCAGAGGCAGGTCCCCTGGCAGAGGCAGCTATCATGAGAGCTCTTGAGATGGACAGCACTTATTCTGAAGTTTATCATGCACTGGGTAGCCTAAAGACATGGACCAAGTGGGATTGGAAAGCAGGAGAGGCATCGTTCAGAAAAGCACTTGAACTGAATCCGAAAAATGCAGATGCACATTCCTCATTCTCACATCTGTTGAATATATTGGGAAGACCTGATGAAGCAATGAAACATATCACAATTGCAGTGGACCTCGATCCGATGAATAGCAAAATACTTGCATTTTATGGTGTTGACCTGATTTTTTTACGCAGGTACGATGATGCTATTAAGGCATTCCAGAAAGCTCTCGATCTTAATCCTTCGCAAGGGGTAACTAATAACATAATCCCTGCACTTTATTTTGCAGAAAGAGAGGATGAAGCGACAGAAATGTTAAAGAAATTCTGGAATGATCAGGAGTTTCTTAGTGCCATAGATGATGGTTATAATGAAGGTGGTTTCAAAGGTGCGGTGAAAAAGCTTGCAAATGTTCGTGCAGAAAGGTCAAAAACTAAATATATCGCCCCTTATGGAATTGCCCATCAGTATGCTTTAGCTGGTGATATTGATAATGCAATGTACTGGCTGGAAAAGGCTTACGAAGAGCATGATCCAAATTTACCTTACCTTTTAGTGCCCACGTTTGACAAATTGCGGGATGATCCCCGTTTTCAGGATCTGTGCCGGAAGATGAATCTGCCTTATAAATTAAATTGATGCCCAACCAGCACGCTATTAATAAGCAATAACTGAGAAAAACTAACTAAGGCCTGCTTATTGAAGGAAAACAACGAAAATGATACCACACACAAGTCAGAAATAAACGTCACTATGGTGTTTACACAATCGTTAGTTACAATAGCCTTAAAAGCTTACCAATGAAACAACTAAACATAAAAACTGAGTATCTGATAATAGCAGTTTTTGTCATTGCTAAAATGACACTTCATTTTATTGCTAATTCGAGTTCTGGTTACGATGGTGATGAAGTGATGTATATTGATTCTGGCAATCATCTTGCTTTTGGTTACATGTCATTTCAACCTCTTATTGGGTTCATGGCATGGATACAAAATTTGTTTAACTCCGAATCGTTGTTAGTAAATCACATCTTTGCCAATTTGGCATCAATCATCATTATCATATTATTAGGATTAATAACCCTTGAACTGGGCGGATCATGGAAAGCTCTGTTATTATGTTTATCATGTTTTTTTGTTGCACCTGCTTTTGGTATTTCTCATAATGCATTTCAACCAACAGTATTTGATCAGTTATTCTGGATTTTATGTTTTTACGTATTGGTAAGATATAATAAAAATCCTCAAAATAAATTCCTTATCTATTTGGCAATATTTGCGGCCCTTGGTTTTATGTCGAAGGTTTCTATTGTATTCTTCCTGGGTGGATTATTCGTATCATTCATCATATTCAAACCGGCTGTCTTTAAAGGAAAATATACCTGGATAGCGCTATCTTTATTTTTAATCCTGATATCTCCCAATATTATCTGGCAAATAAAAAATAATTACCCGGTTATTTTTCATATGTTACAATTGAAAAAAACAGTCTTAAATGATCATAGCATTATCGACAATATCAAAAATCTTGTATTATCATTAAATCCATTAACGATAATAGTATGGTTTGCAGGTTTTATTATTGTTCCATTTTCAACTAAATACAAAAACCTGAGACTGGTTTCTTTTGCTATGTTCTTTTCTATTATTATTCTGGCTATATTAAGAGCCATTCATGAATATTACTATCCAATTGTGCTTTTCGGTTTTTGCATTGGAAGTGTATACATTGAGGATTTATTTAAAAAACGAAATGTTATAATAAACATTTATATCGTTTTACTATTACTATCAGGAATTTATGTTATTCCACAAAGCATTCCTGTTTTGCCTCTTGAGAGATATATTCAATTAAAACGACTAGAAACGAAAAACAGTCAACACGAATCATCAATGCCTGGCACAAATTTGACGACGACTGAAAATAAAAGCAAATTAGAAGAATGGATACCTGTGGATTACGAGGCTTATTATGCAAAAACAGATGGTGAAAAGATGGTATTGGAAATTAAAAATATATATGACAGCTTGCCTGCTGATGAGAGTAAGACTTGTTTAATATATTCAGATTGTTATACCTATGCCGGAGCAGTAAATATGTATGGCAGGAAATATAATTTACCGAAGGCCTTTTCGTACCATGCCGCTTATTATGCATGGACTCCTGATTTTGAAAAAGGAATATCAATAATATTCATAGATAATTCATATAAAAAAGAAGATGTTTACTCAAGGATGGGGTATTATAAAAGCTTTTTTAATGATGTTCAGGTAAAAAAATACATGTTTTGTCAATATGCACATATAGAAATATTTACAAATCTGTTCATCTTGTATTGTAAAGATTTGAAATATAATTCAGGGGAAATGAAAACCATGTTTAAAGACCGGGTTTTTGGTTATCCTCCATTGCCAATGTGTGAAAAAAAACACATCCTTTCATTATTTAGCAGATCCTGTATTGTATGTAAAATACAAGAATACAAAAGAAAACTGAAAAACTAATTACGTTTGTTTTCCAGATAACTATTATGATTATAAAACAGAAACTAATTTTGATAGTTACCGTAATTAACTATGCCGCCAAACGTTAGAAAGGATTTAAGAAACACGAAATATGGGAACAAGCATACATAAAAGAAAGAATTGATGACCATCTAAAGTGGTATGGTGTAAAAGTCGGACAACCTGACCACATATTGCCGGGCCGTTAGCACAAATAATTCATTACGTGATGATTAGGCCCTCGCGCCGTATTTAAAACGTTTCGTCCTGACAAGATAGATACTGCACTTATACCGGGACTTACCCATCCCGCGAGAATGAATAAATACTTGTGCTAACAGCATAGTTATTTTCTTGAAAACTATTAAAAATAAATCGATTTTTTTGTCACAAAACAGGACAGTTGAACGCCTAATCTATAAAAGTATATTTTGAACACATTCGAAGAAATATACACTGAAAACTACAAGACCATGTATCGTGTTGCAAAAAAAATGGTTGGCAATAGTTGTGAAGTTTCTGACATAATCCAGGAAATCTTTATTGATCTATTTAACAAACTCAATGATGGGAATATTATAAATCAGCCAAATAGATGGTTGTATAGGGCTACAATTAATAAATGCATTGATAACAAGAGAAAACGCAAAGAATTTCAAAGTATTGAGTCAATAAGCAACCTCAAATCGGAACAGGATATAATAGAAAATCATGAGATGACAAACGCTGTTAACCTTGCAATATCAAAATTGAGGCCCCAGGAAAAAATGTTAGTAGTCTCTTACAGCGAAGGATTAACTTATAAAGAAATTGCAGAAGCAACAGGTATAAAATTTTCTTCAATAGGTAAAAAACTATCAAGAACATTAAAAAAGATTGAAAAAGAACTTAAAATTCAACGATATGAGATGTATTAATGATGAAATAATACAAAAGTATATTGATGGTGAAACTAATACCGAGGAAACCACTCATATTGAAAATCACATAATGATTTGTAATAAATGTGAAACCAAAATTAAGAATCAACGCTTATTAGCAAATTCCATAAAAAAAACAATAAATCTGTTAGAGAAAGACTCAATTGAGATCCCAAAGTTTGAAATCACTTCATATAACATCAAAAATCACTTTTTATCAGCGAAAAGACTGGCATACATCATTGCAGCTGCCTGTATTCTATTATTCATACTCGTAATTACTCAAAAAAAGGAATTGAAAAACATCGATGAAATTAGATTTGAGATCGGTTCTGTTATAGATGTTGATGCAAATCGTCCTGTTTCAAAATTCCCGTTGGTTATTAATATCATTGATTCAGACGGCAACATTTCTGAATACCTTATTAAATAATTTATACAACATATATATAAATATTTAACATCATTAAAAATCAGATATTATGAGAAAGTTAATATTTACCATTTTTCTAACAATAACCGTGTTATCGGTCTCTGCTCAGAAATTAATTGATGTGTATAAAAAGGGAGTCGTAAAACTAGTTCCTGATAATGAATATGGTCAGGGAAACAATTGGGACATTGTTTTTAAGACTTATTACGATACTCTGTACAACTCACCAATGGGTAATAGAAAATCTTTAATAATAATGCCGGATGGTTCAGTAATTGTAAATCACAGGTATAGAAATTACTATTCAAAATTTTCTCCAACTGGCAAGTTTGAAAAAGAGTTTGGCATAATAAATAGTAAAGGAGAACAATATAAAAAAATCAATGCTATTGAAGGTATAATCAAAAACAACACATTTTTTACAGGATTGGACAATATGGGGAATATGATTTGCTTTAACTTCAATGGAAATTATGAAAAAACTTTGAAACTCGATTATATGACCCGACAAATGATCCCACTACCTAATAATAAAATTGCTGTTGTTGGATGGGTGATATGGAGTAAAAAAATCAGGGAATTTGTTGCTGTAGTTGATTATGAAACCAATGAGGAGAAGGTTATTTGGGACTACTTTACAGACAGATCGGATATAACAAATGAAAGAAAACTCTTTAATTATACCTATAAATTTAAAAATGGTGGAATGATTGGGGGTACCACAATGCCATTTTCAGACCGTACTGGGATGAACTCATCACCAATTATTCAGTGTACAGAAAACAAATTAATTGTTGGTATTCCAACCACCGGAGAAATATTAGTGTATGATTTAAACGGGAAGCTTATCTCAAAGGACAAAGTCGAATGGGATAAAAACTACATTTCAATAGATGAGCAAAAAGAGATCCAAAAGAAAGCCATTGAAAGATATAAGAGAACAGAAGCAGAAAATTTGTGGGTCCCGGCTGAAGAACAAAAAGAAGCCATGGAATATATGATAAGAGAGATGGAAACAGATCTTACCAAAATAACAGAATCCATCCCTATGCCATTATTTTCAACAATAATAAAAGACTCTGATGGAAATTTGTTATTCTTTGAATATCCAAAGGAGGAAAATGCTAATAAGTTTAATGTATGGGTATACGAAAATGGCGGGAGATTTGTCTGTCAGAGCAGCTTTATTTGCGATGAATATAACCTGGAAATTAATCCTTCTAAAATGGCTTTTAGTAATGGCTATATTTATGGACTTCAACTCATTAAAAAGACAACTGGTGTTCCATTAAGATTGGTCCGTTTTAAAGTAATAAACAATTAATTTTCATATATCAATAAACTCCTGCGAGACTTATTCCGGATAAAAATAAATAAATACTTGTGCTAACACGCCCCCGCAGGCAGGCTCGGCCCTATTGCCGGGCCGTTGGCAGTAATTTTTCACACACCTGAGACTCAGTTAAATTCTTTAGTTAACGAGCGATTAATTGAGAGGTTAACTTAATAATAGCTAATTTTACAATAGTCAAGATTTTTAAATTTAAAACTTATATCAAATGAAAAGACAAATTATCTTAATTTTTATTGCAAGTCTTCTAACTTCTTCACTTTCTAAAGGACAGAATTCAGTGGCTGACAGCATGAAATTTGAAAATAAAGAAATTTATGTTTTAGGCTCTTTTCATTTTAGGGAGCATGATTTTGAAAAATATCCTCAAGACATTGACAAAGAAATAAAAAAAGTTGTTAATTATAAACCTGATATTGTTTGTGTTGAGTGGATGAATAAATCTGAAGAACTTGATGTTTACAATATAGATTATTCAAAAAACATCTCAAAACTAATTGAAAAAGAAAAATTGGACATTATAAGAGCTCAAGATATAATTGATAGCCTTTATCTGGAGATACTTGAAAATCCTAATTTAGTAGAAAACAGGTCAAAATTGGCAAATTATTTATTTGTAACAAGAGATTACATTAATGCCTGTTACCAATGGTATTTAATTGAAGATAAAATAAAAGATAGTACAAAATTGAAAAAATTACTGCCCGAAGACATTAATATATATCGGTACGGCTTATATGATGATCCGGGTAATCAAAAAAGAGAAATAACTGAAATTGCTTTCCCAATTGCAAAATCACTGTTACACGAGAAAATTTACTCAATTGACTACAGGCATGATGAAAAGGAATATGGTTCGCATATCTATTCATTTAGTCAACGCTTTAAAAGCAGATATGGATACGACCCCTTGCAGAAGAAATCAGAAAATATACAGAAGGCAGTGTTTGGATGGCTCGAATCGGATCGATTGAATAAAAAATCAACCTATTATGAAAAAATGAACTCTAATGAAACTGAAAAACTACTGTTCTCATATTATTTTGATATGTTTGTTTCATATAGCTACGATCCCGATTACAGAATATGGCATGAATTACAATTAGAAAAACGAAACTGGAAAATATTCGAATTATTAATCTTGTCAATAAATGAATCTGAAGCGCAAAAAACATTTGTTTTAATCGGAACAACTCATAAAATCTATCTTGAGAGATATCTAAATGAGTCTAATAAATTTAAAATAACAAATTATAACGACCTGGAATAAAAACTACTGCCAACACGCGGTCATAAAACATGCCGGTTTCAGTGGGTTTACAAGCATTTCGTCCCGCATCGTGGGTTTGTCACAGGGGATACAGACGCAGCCCCGCAATCCGGCACGTTTCATACCGCCAAACGTTAGGTGCAAGCGGGTAAGAATCCTTTTTTCGAATTCGATATTTTAAGTATTGTAGATTGTCTTTCTATCAATGAAGAATTTATTTCCATACATAATTATAACAGGAGGTTTCTTTCTGGTTAGCTGTTCAGATGAACATAAAATTCTTCCGGAGAAAGATCTGGTTATTCCCAATGATATATTTGCGTTTTACATTGTTGAGGGATTTCAAGAGTATATTGATCTGAACACAATTACTGTTGATGCAATCAGGCAGTTTGGGAATAAGATAATAGATTATCAGGATATTGTTAGTTACGATACATCTGATTTTGTATTCGAATTAGGTGGTGCAGGTAAAGAACACGTTGATAGCTTATTGTTAGCGAGATATGCCCGACGTTATCCTTTAGCAGCAATATCTAAAGGACAAATTCTTTTTTACGCATACCTGAATCACCCCGCTTTATCAAGTATGCCGGATTATTATTACTTCGAACCATATACTTTGCCGCCCTGGTCAAAGGGATACTTGTATTTTTGTCTCCCGCCCTTTGCTAATATACCAGTAGATCAGGATCAACGTATGGATTCGACAATGCTTCAAATATTCGCGAGTGATAACAAGCTGATATAAATATCCTCGCCGGCACTTAGCAAGGACAGTAAAATTAATAGGTTCCTAATTGCGGCTACCGGCTGAAAGAAGGAATGGGAGAAGAGGAGAATGGGAGAAGAAAACAAGTTGAAGGGGGTTGAAGAGGGTTGAAGGGAGTTGAATAGAGTTTAGCTTTTGTAATAACAACCTGGAACCTTGAATCTTGAACCTGGAACCCGGAACCTTTCATCTCCATGACTTTAAGACAGCCCGAAGGGCATCAGGACAACGAAGTGTAAAGACAGCGCAGCGTCAAGACCTTAATTTACATGATACCACGACTTCACAACTGCAAGACTAAGACCAACGGCTTTTAACACGTTTTTTAATACGTTGATCAGTTTTTGCAGGCTAACGGATACTTAAATTATTACTGAGCCGTTATACACCATAAGAATGAACGATGAAAACGAGTCTGGCTCCAGGTATATCAGTATTAATAGGAATCAGCATACTCATATCCTGCGAGATAATAAATGACTCCAAAAGGGATTATGAGGTTCCGGAATTCGATCTGGATCAATCAGAATATACAGATAATGAATTACTTAATGCGACATATTCAGACTACAAATTCCCTGATAATTTCTACAGCGAGAATTTAGGAGATACAAATTTATATTACGTGAATACTGTGAGCATTGACAGTCTTGATGAAGGTAAGTGGATTGAATTGTCAACCAACTCTTTTGATCAGGCAAAGGGATGGAGTATCAGATCTACATATGAAAATTCTCAGTTTGAGCCAGGGAAAGTGTGTGAAAAATATTTTGAGTTTATCAGAACATATAATCCGGTGGATAATAATTTAATAAAATTCAGAACACACAGGGCATCTTATTTAACTAGAGATAATTTTGATCACTTTAATAAATCTGACACGATAGGAGTTTTTAAAAAGCAGAATTTTACTGATATTGAAGCCAAGGAGTTAATTGATTATTTATGGTTCACTGATAATTATAATAATGCCAGTTCCAAAATACTCAGCTCATATTTTGAGAATAACCAGAAAACAATAAATGTTTATCATTATGAATTATTCATTGTTTATGGAGATTTTGGTTTACATGACAAGATCAGTTTATTAAAAAAGATATACAAAATTGACAGGAACTCAGGTCTTATTATAGTCGATAAGGTATTGATCAGAGTGATAAATGGAGAGATGAATTAAGAATTTATTGATATTCTAATTTTCTAACTCAACAAGTACAAACTCAAGTCTTCCTTCTTCATTTTCAATTGCCAGAGTATTTCCTTCAATACGGAACTTACTGTTTTTCATTTTAATGAATATTGAGTTGTTTGTATTGACTATTCAGGCCGGGATACAAAATAATAAGACTCATTTCAAATATCATGACTTGCGGTACATTTTTCGCTCTCCGCCCTATTCTCCCTGCTCTCTGCCCTCAGCCGCATGCCGGCCGCCGGTCGCCGTTTTTCCCCCAATCCCTTGACTCATATCAAAATAAAACCGTACATTTGATATCGTCATAGTCCCCCGTGAGTTTTTTTCATTATTGACTGTTGTCATGCAACGGCATTTTATCTGTATCACAGGCAGGTGATACAGGTATATGCTTTTGTGACTGACGGGACGGAAGTTTAGGTTAGAAGGAGAAAGGAGAAAGGAGAAAGGAGAAAGGAGCAAGGAAATTATACGCATTTAAGTATAAAATTATAAAAGCTTAATTGCAGTCTATTGCGGCAAATATTATATGTTAAAGAGTAAGTTTTGTTATTATATAAAGTAGTTATATGTAAGGTTCTGTACATATTACCCTGATATCCAACGCACAAGCAAGAGTTTGGCAACCGCTACCGCGACACCCGACGCTGCTGCCAAACACATGCTTTTTTGCCTACCCGGACTTCACTAGTAAGACAACTAGTCTGGGCACAGAGACAATAACAATTACGTCATGACACAAAGCTTCGTCTCAAACGATGAGCCGAGACAGTTCCTGCTTAACCAGAGACAATTTAACCAGGACCAAACGAACGCTTCCCCCATATGGATGAATTTTATTACCAGGTCATTGTGCTCATTATGTCTGTATTAAAATAAACTTGACTTTAATTAAATTCCGGTTTACTTTTGATATATATGTTCTTTAAACTCAAAATAAAAGAAACATGAAAAAAGCATTAATTGCACTTATTGCATTTTGCATCTTCGGATTTGGAACGGCAATACGAGCACAAAATTCCATTCCAACCACTGGCGGTAATGCTACCGGAAGCGGAGCCTCAGTGAGTTATTCCATCGGACAGGTTGTTTATACCACAAACACATCAATAACCTACGGTTCGGTAGCCCAGGGAGTTCAGCAACCTTTCGAGATATCTGTCCCTACCACTCTTGAAGAAGCTAAAGGCATTTCTCTTGAGATGGTTATTTATCCAAATCCTGTGACAGACTTACTCAGGTTGAAAGTGGATAACCACGAAGTCGAAAGTCTCAGATATCAGCTATATGACATTAACGGGAATGTTTTACTTAGCAATAAAGTTGAAGGTAAAGAGTCTGATATTTCAATGCAAAACTTTTTGCCTTCAGTGTATTTCTTGAAGGTAACAGATAATAATAAAGTAATTAAAACCTTTAAAATAATTAAAAACTAAATAGTTATGAAAAGATTATTTACAATTATGGCCGCAGTATTATTAACTGCAAGTCTGTTTGCTCAGTCACCTCAAAAAATGAGTTATCAGGCAGTAATCCGTGATGCGAGTAACCATCTGGTTATAACTCAGGTAGGAATGAAAATAAGTATTTTGCAAGGTTCTGAGAGTGGAGATGTTAAATATGTTGAGGTACAAACGCCAACACCCAATGCCAATGGCCTTGTAACGATTCAGATCGGTGACGGCGACCCGGTTGCATTTGCAGCCATTAACTGGGCTGCCGGACCTTATTTCATTAAAACCGAAACCGATCCCGACAATTCTGATGGCTTAACTGACTATATCATAGTTGGTACAAGCCAAATATTAAGTGTGCCGTATTCGTTATCTGCAAAAAAAGCGGAAGGGATAAGCGGAACAATAACTGCTTCACAAGTTAACGACTTCCAGACAAGTGTAACTAATAACGCTGAGGTATTATTAAACACGGCAAAAAACAGCTATCCATCTGCTGACCAAATAAAACTTGCAGGTATTGCTGCTGGTGCTAATGTCGGTGTAGTGCCCAATCCTTCAATTACGGGAGAAACTAAAACTAAAATAACATACGATACAAAGGGATTGGTTATTTCTGGGACTGATGCTACGACTGCTGATATTGCTGCTTCTACGGACAAAAATTATGTCACAGATGCTCAACTGACGGTGATTGGGAATACCTCTGGTACAAATACAGGCGACCAGGATTTGAGCGGTAAAGTTGACAAAGTAACAGGAAAAGATTTAGCTCCAAATGGAACCGTCGCAGGCCAAATGCAATACTGGAATGGCTCTGCATGGGTAACAGTTGCACCGGGGAATACAGGGCACGTTTTAACATTTATCAGTGGAGTGCCTACATGGAAACCTACAGAAGGGAAGACCGATGTTCAAAACCCAACAACCGGTAAAATCTGGATGGACCGAAACTTAGGAGCTACGCAAGTAGCAACAAGCAGCACCGATGCAGCTTCGTATGGCGATTTATACCAATGGGGACGTGGCGCCGATGGGCACCAAATCAGGACATCAGGAACTACGAGTAACTTATCAAGTACAGATGCACCCGGACATGCTAATTTTATTTTACCACCAGATAGCCCTTACGATTGGCGCAGCCCTCAAAACACCAATTTGTGGCAGGGTGTAAGTGGCGTAAACAACCCTTGCCCTGCAGGTTATAGAATACCTACCGATACTGAATTAGATGCAGAGCGTGCAAGTTGGAGCAGCCAAAACGCGGCAGGGGCCTTTGCCTCACCGCTTAAATTGCCCGTGGCGGGCCTCCGCTACTACAGTAATGGTTCGCTCGGCAGTGTCGGCTCCAGCGGCTACTATTGGTCAAGTACGGTTAGCAGTACCAGTTCTCGCCTCTTGAACTTCTTCAGCGCCTTTGCCGTCATGGACGCCCTCAACCGGGCGTACGGAGGCTCTGTTCGTTGTCTCAAGGATTGACACTTTGATGGATTTGATAATTTGACACTTAAACGCCCTGTCCCGCAGGGCAGGGCGTTTTAAAACCCGCGAAGCGGGTCGATTTTAATTTAAAAATGACAATAGCAGAAAAAATATCAATAAGTAAAGAAAAAGCATGTTTCGCGTTGTTTCGTGAGGGTATGTTTTATAAATGCTATAATGAAGATGCGATGGTTTTTGCTCAGTGGGTTAAGAATTATAAAATAAGCTGCAAATATGTAAAAAGTGTGGGAGCAGAGGTGCTTAGTTTAGGTTTTCCTGCAAGCGAAGTGGAGAATGGTATTTTAACTCTTGCGAATATTTCAAAGGCCATTGGTGCTGTGTCTTACAAAGAAGAATCAGATGGTATCGTATTTTCATTAAATGAGGATATCAAACTAAATTTTGAAAAATTTCAAGCAGCGATAATAACCGCCAAGGAGTCAGTTGTAAAGAAGGAATCTTCTGATAATGATACAAATATTCAGAAACTGGTTAAGATGATACGGGAATTTGACCTGGCCAACCATACACCCATGCAAAGCCTGGCATTTATTCAAGAGTTGAAAACCCACATTAAAACATTGGCCTGATTGCTATGGAAAGTTTTGAACATTTGCTATATCAGCTGCATTTATCCTATTTGCATGCCCGTAGAAACAAACGCAATACACACAATCAACTCAAATTTGAATTGCAGCAGGAAACAAATATCCACAACTTAGCAACTGCAATTTTTGAAAGAAGATATACCCCAAAACCATGTATCGCTTTCATTATCCGGAAACCCGTGATGCGTGAGGTTTTTGCTGCGGATTTTTCTGATAGGATAATCCATCATCTTATTTACAGATGCATTTATCCGATAATAGACCGCAAACTTATCAACGACACGTATAGTTGCAGAGTAGGGAAAGGCACATTATACGGAATCAATCGGGCTAAAATGTTTATTCGCTCTTGTAGCCAGAATTACACACACGATGCTTATGTGTTAAAAGCGGATATCGAAGCCTATTTTATGAATATGCAACATGTCATCATTTATGGAAAGGTGGTAAGTATGCTTCCAAATGAGAAACTAAGTTTTTTAGGCATCAGCAGGGATACATTGTTGTATTTACTTCGTCAAACCATTTTCAATGCAGTGGCTGAAAATTGTCGTATCAAAGGAAGTAAAAGCGATTGGGTGGGGCTTCCATCAAATAAAAGCTTGTTTTATTATACTAATAGCACAGGGTTGCCTATTGGCAACCTCACCTCTCAGGTTTTTGGAAATGTGTATTTAAATGACTTTGATCATTACGTTAAAAAGGTTTTGAAGATAAAGCATTACGGTCGCTATGTAGATGATATGCTTTTTGTTCACAAGGACAAACATTGCCTTGAAGAAATCATCCCAAAATTACGAGAACAGGTAGCTTTGGTAGGGCTGCGTGTACACCCCAATAAGATTGTTCTGAAACCTATTGCTGGGGGTATTCCGTTTTTAGGGCAAATTATTAAACCATACCGAAATTTCATTGGCAATCGTACCAAGAATAATTTTTATCTAGCAATACAAGAAATTAACAATGTGATGGCGGTGGTGCCTCAACTCAGCTGGGAACAATTATGCGATATTCGGGCTACCATTAACTCGTATCTGGGCATCATGCGACATGCAAATTCGTTCAATCTCAGAAAAGTTATGCTTGGAAAACTTATTCGAAGGTTCTACGATTTCTTTCTGGTAAGCAAAAATATAGAAAAAGTAATTATTAATAAAGAATTTTGGCAATGGCACTTTTCTCCGAGCTACCGGTTTACAAATTAGGATACGATTTGCTGATTAATATATATCAAAGAACATCTGCCTTTCCAAGAGAATATAAATACACGATGGGTGAAAGGTTAAAAAACGAAACAACAGATATGCTGGTAAACATTTACAAAGCCAATAAAAGCAAAAAGGAAAACCGCTCGCAATACTTAGATGGAGCCAGGCAAAGTGTAGAGGTAGTGAGGCTGCTTTTGCGCGTTTGTAAAGATTTGAAAGTAATAGGAGTAAAAGGGTTTGTGGCATTAAACCTGCAGGTGGAGGAGTTGTCAAAGCAACTGTCCTCCTGGCAAAAATACACTGCCGGAGCTCATGCCAGGGAATGAACAACGATTGGTATGAGGTGTGCAGCATTTAATCCTAACATATCGTCTGCCTTGGCGGATACAGGTGCAAACAATTTTAAGATGATTCTTTGTTTTAAAATGTGCAAAAGATATGTTTTATTGCCCGTGGCGGGCAACCGCAACAACAGTAATGGTTCGCTCAACAATGTCGGCTCCAACGGCTACTATTGGTCAAGTACGGTTAGCAGTACCAATTCTCGCAACTTGAACTTCAACAGCACCAATGCCAACATGAACACCAACAACCGGGCGAACGGAAACTCTGTTCGTTGTCTCAAGGATTCAAGGCCACTTGTTTGTGCCACACCCTTTCTTTAAACGAATAAATTTAGTAACTATGATAATAAATTTTGTTGTAGTTCTTATGTCAATGGCCTTCTGTTCAGGTCTTGCCGCTCAAACCATTACGGGCAGACTCAACCTTTTGGCCAATGAAAAAATAAAGTTGATGGGCTTTAAAGGGTTGAAGTATTATGATATAGACTCCTCCACCATTGCCGCTGACGGCGCTTTTCGGCTGCATTACCCGCAAGCCGATTACGGCATGGGTTATCTCATGGCAGAAGACAACAAACCCTTTTTTGTGATTCTGAGCGGGGAAGATATTGAGTTGAGAGGAGAGTCACTGGCATTTCCTGAAACCATAAAGATTCTGAAAGGTAAAGAGAATCAGCTTTTTGAAAAATATGCCTCCGAACAACCCAGGCGGGAACAAACCCTCAGTGCGTGGATATACCTGCGAAAGATCTACAAAGCAGATCCCCTCTTTGCTTCTCAGAAAAATTCACAACAGTCAATTGAAACTGAGATTCAGCGTATCCGGCAAGAAGATAAATATTTTCTCAGTAATCTGCCCCGGGGAAGCTATGTAAGCTGGTATCTGCCCATCCGGAAACTCATCAGCTCGGTTTCTGTTGTGGCCCAGTACCGCACTGAAGAGATTCCGTCCGCAATTACTGCCTTCAGAGCACTTGATTATACCGATGAGCGTTTCTACAAGAGCGGGCTTCTGAGCGATGCCATCGAGAGCCATTTCTGGCTGATCGAAAACAGCGGCCGTTCCCTGGATTCAGTTTATGCTGAAATGAAAATCTCCATCGACCAACTTATAGAGAATCTGCTGGCTGAAGAAAGAAAGTTTAATCTTATCACCGATCATCTTTTCAATTTACTGGAGAAACGCAGCTTATTTGAAGCATCAGAATATCTGGCTATTAAAATATTAACACAAAATAACTGTACTATAAATGATGATTTGGCAAAACAATTAGAGTCGTACAGAGCCATGAAAAAAGGGAACACAGCACCCGATATTGTTTTTAGTGGTGATGTTTTAGTAAGTGGTTCGGTTATAAAAACGCCAGGCCGGTTATCAGATATTATATCAGCTTATAAAGTAGTTATTTTTGGAGCCAGCTGGTGTCCGAAGTGTGCCGAAGAACTAAGCCAACTGCTTCCACTTTACCAAAAATGGAAATTAAAAGGTGTAGAAGTTGTTTTTATTTCATTGGATACCGATAAAACACTATTTAAAAGTTTTTCCGGTATATTTCCTTTTGTCAGTATGTGCGATTACAAGAAATGGAATACCGAAGCCGTAAATGATTATTATGTGTTTGCTACACCTGCATTATTTATGATGGACAAAGACCTAAAGATCATTCTACGCCCCAATTCTGTAAAGCATATAGATGCCTGGATAGATCTTTATTTAAAAGAAAACAAAGAATGAAAACAACCAACAAAACGCTAATTAGCATATATAATTTTTCAACTGCCACCTTATTCCAGCCATGAATTAATTTGTTATGGGCAGATATTATCAAGACGACTGATTTTTCCAGAGAGGCCAACCCTTCACTGTAAACCACATCCCGCAAACCTCAGATCCCAAATTAATGAAAAGTTCAAAGTTTGCGGGAAGAGGTTTACAGTCCGTCCCTGCCTCTATGACTTGATTAAGGACTGGACAACAGAGTTCTTGTACATCCAGACAGTTTTAAAATTAACCCTACATATAACACGGACAATAAAATTAATAGGTTTCCCGCTGCGCGGGACAAGTTGTCACGGTTTTTGCAAATCGCTCCTGCCTCTTATACAGTTCAGTAAAACAAGACAAATCTGGACCGCGCCAGTGCAGCATATAAAATTTTGTAACCGGGGATAAATTCGCGGTTCCGATCAACCTTGTACCCTCGTTACTCACTTCGTTCGCACGGGGCAGGCGCGACACTCGTAATGCTCAACACGCTTTGTACCTGGCCCAACTTCGCCAAGGCTACGTAGGGCAAAGACTGCAAAAACACCCCGCCTTCGGCGAGGGCAGGCGCGCCACCCCCGAGGTTTCGGGGCAGGCCCGATCCCGAGGACTCGGGAGGAGACACCTACTCCCCTGCAAGCTGGCTCCTCGCTAAAACAGCCCCCCGGGCTCAGCGCTCAGCCTGGCCCCTCCCTGAAATTAGCCACCGGCTAATTTCTTAACGGTCGGTCCTGCTCGGCCCTATTGCCGGGCCGTTAGCGGTCATGCAGATACAAACTCATAAACAAATAACATAACCATGAAAAAAAATTATTTTTTAATTGCAATCCTCCTTTTTTCATTTGTTGGATGTAACCAGGAAAAAATCAAAACTATTCAAGTTAGAACAAATAAAAACATTGAAACATTAGCTATCCTTTATTTGGTATCAGATGTAGGTTTAAATGCTCATCAAGGCTCGTTAAGTTATGAAGCAAAACAACATTTTGATGCTTTTAAAAACCATGAAATAATACCAAAGCTCAAAGAATTGATGAATAGATCATCTTTTGGTGCACCTGTCGGTTTTTTTCTCAGATTGTCGGAATTTCCCAACGCAGAAATCTCATCACCATTGGATACGGGATTTGTTAGAGTTCTAATTGGCAATCAAGATATTGATGATAAGGACAACTTTATAAACCAGTTTATAAAATCAGCAAATGACTTTTATGTTAAAGCTGATATTGAAAAGTTCATTCAAGACCATAAGAGCTATTATGACAAGTGCATCAATGATGTAAGAAGAAACCTTCCAGATAATAACTTCGTTCCAACAATGGAAAAATACTATGGCAAAGAATTCAACAGCTATAATATTATTCCATCACCAATATTGTTTCCATATATCGGTTTTGGAGTGAGAATTGAGAGTCCTACTAAGACTGATATATACTATGTGGCAGGGCCCTTTAATGAACCTGATAGCACACAAAAATATGCTTATGGATTTGATTCATATATTGATATTAGAGAAATGAGTGTGCATGAATTTGGACATTCTTTCTTAAATCCATTATTTGAATTGCCAGCAAATAAAGAATTAATAAGTAATTTTTCTTACCTATATAAGTCCATTGAAAAATATATGTTTGAACAAGCATATGGAGACTGGTTGACATGTGTTAATGAGCATATAGTTAGATTAGGTGAAATACGAATTTCTCTAGCAATGAATGATAGCACAACTTCAAATAAAATCCGAAAAGAAAATATTGAAGAGAGAAAATTCATTTATCTTCCGTCTATGGAAGAAAAAATTAAAGAATATGAGAATAACAGGAAATCATACACGACTTTTGAAGATTTCTTTCCAGAATTAATAAAAGTTCTTGCAGAAATAGATACAACTAAAATAAAAATCTGAAATATGCACAAACCGCTAACACGGACAATAAAATTAACAGGTTTAGCCTTCGCTAACGACTTCGCTAAAGCTTCGTCGGTCAAAGAAAGCTTCGGCTAACACAGTTGTCACGCCTGCCCTGACATCCCGTAAAGCGGGATCGTCAGAGGTTTTTGCCCCGCCAAGGCGGGATTTCGTCGCTACGCTCCTCAACTTTTGCTCCTGCACCCAAGACGTCTTTGTAACTGGTGATAAACCCGGACCCCGACTTCGCTTCGCTACGTCGGGCAATGCGCACACCTGCTTTCTATGTTTATATCAAGCCCAGATCTCCTCAGCTTAATGGAAAAGTTGAAAGATCTCATCGCACTGATCAAGAGGAGTTTTATCAGCTTTTAACTTATACTGATGACGTCGATTTAAACAAGAAACTAAAGAATTGGGAAGAATTTTATAACTTTAATCGCCCACATGGAGCTTTCGAAGGAAAAACACCATATGAAAAACTAAATAGCATATTAAAATCTATTTAAAAGAGTCTGCCAAAAGTTGAAGTATTACAAACAAGTTATAATTAAATTTTATATATTTGCAATTCGCGAATCGCGAATTAATAAAATAACAAATGAAAAAACATAATGGAATGCGTCCGCAGGATATTGTAGTGTTATTGAAGATTATTTCAATCCAAAATCAAAATTGGCGTAATATTGATATTGCTAATGCACTTAAATTAAGTCCTTCTGAAGTATCAGAAGCATTGAACAGATGTAAGATTGCCAAACTAATTGATGGTAAAAAGAAAAGTGTTAATCCTAATTCATTTAAGGAATTTTTAATTTATGGTTTAAAATATGTATTCCCTGCTGAGCCTGGAGCAATTGTCAGAGGCATACCAACTGCACATTCTGCACCACCAATTAGTGAAATCATTTCTCAGGGTGGAGATATATATGTTTGGCCATATGCCAAGGGAATTAAAAGAGGCCAGGCTATTGAACCTCTTTACAAAACCATGCCAGAGGTTGCGCTAAAAGACAAATCTTTTTATGAGTTGCTTGCGATTACTGACACTCTAAGAGTGGGCCGAGTAAGAGAAATTAAAATTGCAATAGAAGAATTAGAAAAAAGAATGAAATATGTCTAATGACAACATTGAAATGCTACAAACTGTGGCTGATGGATTAGAAGAATTAAGAGAGGAAATAGTATTTGTAGGGGGTGCTGTTGCAGAATTATATGCAGATGATCTCCCGCCTCATCAGATATCAGGCCAACGCAAGATGTCGATTGTACGATAGAATTAAGATCATATAAGGAGCATACAGAACTTGAAGAAGGTTTAAGAACTAAAGGGTTTGCAAATGATACATCTCAGGGTGCACCAATTTGCAGATGGATATATCAGGAGATTAAAGTCGATGTGATGCCTACAGACGAAAATATTCTCGGTTTTAACAATCAATGGTATCCAGGTGGTGTTGATAACAAGATCTCTAAAACACTTCCTGATGGTACAGAAATATATGTATTCCCTCCGGAGTATTATTTAGCATCAAAGTTTGATGCACATCATGATCGTGGAGGAAATGATTTGAGGCAAAGTCATGATTTTGAAGACATTATTTATGTCCTTGATAATTGTACCAGCATATTAGAAGATATTAGAAATGCAGATGAAGATGTTAAAAACTATTTAAAGGAAGAATGTGAAATTTTGTTTGCAAATGATGGACTATCTGAGGGAATAGAGTGTGCATTAGGTTCAGGGTCCGATTCTGACAGAGTAGAAATTATCGAAGCTTTGATAACAGATATATCTGAATTAGTCTAGAATTTTAAAATTTTTCTCCTTCTCGCCTAAGTAAGAAAAATTCCGATAACAAGACAATTTTTTGGTACCGAGACAAAAAAATAAGGCCTGGCCCATAACACGGACAATAAAATTAATAGGTTTCCCGCTACACGGGAGGCTTACCGGGCTCAGCGCTCAGCCTGGCCCCTCCCTGAAATTAGCCACCGGCTAATTTCTTAACGGTCGGTCCTGCCCGGCCCTGGTGCCGGGCCGTTAGGTTTCATTATTCAACGACATGAATTCAAGTTGATACAAGCGAAAAATTTTGCATAAAGAAATAGATTAAAGAATTCACTTATAAGGCATAATATTTGAGGTAAATGAAAATGTTTAATTATTAAAACCTAATCTAATGAAGAAATTATTGCTTTTAACCTTATCAATTACCTTACTTTATTTACCATTAATTGCACAAACGGATAGCAAAAAACCATTGGTGGTAATTGATGGAAGAATAAGTAATATAGAATTGGATTCAATTGATGTAGCCACAATAGGAAATATAGAGGTTCGACAAGGCCAATCCTTTACTGATGATTATGGCGTTTTAGCTAAGAATGGAGTTATACGAATTGAAACAAAAGATTATATAAAACAAAATACTCCAGAAAATCAAAATAATGAACCATTAATCTTGTTGAATGGAGAGGTATACACATCAGGATTAAATACTATTGATGTCAGTATAATAGAAACAATTACTGTCTTAAAAGATATCTCAGCAACTAAGACCTATGGCAAAGCAGGGACAAATGGCGTTCTACTGATAACTACACACGACAGTAGCAGACTTATTAATAAATAACGAAAACCTGACACGGACAATAAAATTAACAGGTCCAGCCTCCGCCGCCACCTGCGCTAAAATGATCCACAGGGTCATTTTTAACACCCGGTCCTGGTGCCGGGCCGTTAGGCACAAGGCTAAAAAACCGTACAACTAGATAGTTCCTTGCTGATTTTAAGAAATATAAAGTGATTGCTAAAACATTGTTCTTTAATAGTTCTACCATAAAATATTTCATAAATTACATAGTAATTTGTTTTAAATTATAATCTTAAATAAGTAGTGATATGAAAGACAAAAATAAATTAACCACAGCATCTGGCAAGCCATACTTTGAAAATGAAGATAGCATGACTGCCGGACCAAGAGGGCCTGTCCTCTTGCAAGATTTTTACTTACATGAAAAATTAGCACACTTTAATCGTGAGAGAATTCCTGAACGTATTGTTCATGCCAAAGGAACTGGTGCTTTTGGAAAATTCTCTGTAACAGACGACATATCAAAATACACAAAAGCAAAACTGTTTAGTAAAGTTGGCAATGAGTGTAAAGTATTAGTTCGCTTTTCAACAGTAGGTGGCGAAAAAGGAAGTGCCGATACCGAAAGAGACCCAAGAGGTTTTGCTGTGAAATTTTACACAGAAGATGGTAATTGGGATTTAGTTGGAAATAACACGCCTGTATTCTTCATCAAAGACGCTAAGAAATTTCCTGACTTTATTCACACTCAAAAACGCGACCCAAAGACAAACCTGAAAAGTCCAACCATGATGTGGGATTATTGGAGCCTGAACCCGGAAAGTTTACATCAGGTAATGATACTTTTTAGCGATAGGGGAACCCCCGATGGTTACAGAAAAATGAATGGTTATGGCAGCCATACTTTTTCAATGATTAACAGCAAAAACGAACGGATTTGGGTAAAATTCCATTTTAAAACTCAACAAGGGAATAAAACCCTTACAGGGCCGGAAGCAGAAGTATTGAAAGGCAAAGACCCTGATTATGCCCAGCGTGATTTAGTTGAAGCCATTGCCAAAGGTGACTTTCCAAAATGGGCATTAAAGATTCAAGTCATGACGGACGAACAGTCCAGGAAATTCAAATGGAACCCATTTGATGTTACAAAAGTATGGCCTCATTCTGAATATCCGTTAATCGACGTTGGCATTATGGAACTAAATGAAATTCCTGTAAATTATTTTGCCAATGTTGAACAGGCAGCATTTGCACCTTCCAATATTATTGACGGTATAAGTCTTTCACCGGATAAAATGCTACAAGGAAGGATTCTTGCATATCCTGATGCCCACCGATACAGATTAGGTGCCAATTATGAGCAAATTCCTGTAAACAGGCCCATTAATGAAGTACACCATCACCAAAGAGATGGTATGATGAGTGTTGATGGCAACGGTGGAGATAGCCCTAATTATTATCCAAACAGTTTCGACAATATTGAAGCTGATAAAATCTATAAAGAGCCTGCAATGAAATTGGATTCGGATATAGCAGACACATACGACCGCAATGAAAACGATAACGAATATTATACTCAACCAGGTGATTTGTTCCGTAAGGTGATGACCGATAGTGAACGTAAAAACACAGTAAGCAATATTGTAGGAGCAATGAGTGGTATTTCAGGTGCAAAACGAGATGAAATTATTCAAAGGCAGTTATCACATTTCTATAAGGCAGATAAGGATTTAGCATTGAGCGTTGCCAAAGGATTGAATTACAATTTTATGGCATAATAGGATTTTTAGGAAGCATTAAATCAAGGGAGGATTAATAATTTCCTTCTTCGATTTGATATTTAATTGAAAAATATAATAAAGCCCAGTGCCTAACACGGACAATAAAATTAATAGGTTCCTAATTGCGGCTACCGGCTGAAAGAAGGAGGGCGGGAGGGCGAGAATGGGAGAAGAGGAGAATGGGAGAATGGGAGAAGAAAACAAGTTGAAGGGGGTTGAAGAGGGTTGAAGAAGGTTGAATGGGGTTGAAGAGAGTTTAGCTTTTGTAATAACAAACTGGAATCCGGAATCTTGAACCTTAAACCTTGAACCTTGAATCTTGAATCTTGAACCTGGAACCCGGAACCTTTCATCTCCATGACTTTAAGACAGCCCGAAGGGCATCAGGACAACGAAGTGTAAAGACAGCGCAGCGTCAAGACCTCAATTTACACGATACCACGACTGCAAGACTAAGACCAACGGCTTTTAATACGTTTAATGCTCGGCCCTATTGCCGGGCCGTTATGCTTAAGCTTAGCACGAAATTTGATGTAGGTTAATCAGAAATTCGAATTATTATATTTTTACTTTTCAAGTTAATAGTCAAGTCCTATACTATAATTTATGTCCAATGAGGATATACTTGATAATATTAGCCCTGTTGCCGGTACTTGAGCTCGTCACAAATTCACAGGTCAGTGAATCAAAAATTATAGGATCATCTACCTATTCATTTTTGACTCCATCTGATTCTACACTCTCTGGGCGAGTTATAAACTCTTATGATGACCGTGGGAATCTCATATCAACAGTTACTTATCACTGGAATTCGTCTAGAAAAATCTGGCAGGGATCCAAAAAAGAGGAGTATTCATGGGATGCTGCTGGAAATCAGATTATTTTAATAGGTTATTATTGGGACTATGATATTAATAATTGGGTGTGTGGCGGTAAATTTGAGTATTGCTGGGATGCAAACAAAAACATGACTTCAAAAACGGGATTCTCATGGGATTCCGGTCAGAATATTTGGCTAAATTCTAGTAAATATGAGTATTCCTATGACACACAAGGTAATATTATCCTATATCTCTGGTACGAATGGTACTTCACCCAAAATAATTGGATTCTTGCCATAAAAGAGGATTATTCTTATGATGAAAATGGCAATAAGACCTTAGCTTCAGCATTCATCTGGAATGGAGGAGAGAGTTACTATACAAAAACAGAATATTCATACGATGTAAATGGAAGACAAATTCTTGAAATCGTATCTTATTGTCCACCTGAATCCTATGACTGGATCGTATTTTCAAGAACTGAAAAATCTTATGACAGCAACGGAAATATGACATCAGAAATACGTTTGGAATGGCCATCCGATTTTCTTTTTGGCTCCGGAGCCTACAAAAATGAATACTCATACGATTCAAATGCGAACATAACTTCAACTATTAACTATACCTGGAATTCTGATTTAAATGACTGGGGTTTACACCATAAGCAGGAAAATTCATATGATACAAGAGGAAATACAACCCTGGTTGAAATGTTTTACTGGAATTCTGATATAAATGATTGGATAATCACTTCAAGAAGAGAATACGATTATGATTTTAGGGGAAATGAGATTCTGTATTCTTATTTTACATGGATTTTAGAACCTCATGAAATAATCATTTGGGGCAGATTTGTGACTAATTATGATTTAAAAGGAAATATAATATCAAAAGCTTTTTATGGTTGTGACCTCAATTCACTTGACTGGCAGATACTCAATAAAACATATTATACATATAAACCATCTTTAATAATAGATTCAGAAGAAGAAATTAAAATTTTCCCTAATCCGTTCAAGAGTATAATTTATATAGGAATTCCTAAAGATCTTGAATATAATTCTATTGAGCTTTTTGACTCCGGGGGAAGAATAATACTATCTTCAAAGGAAAAAATAATAGATCTTTCATTTTTATCCAATGGCATCTATTTTATGAGATTCACAAATGCTATGGATAATAAAATTAAGACTGTAAAACTTATAAAATATTGATATTGCCCACTTTTAAAGACATATCTTTCTTATTCATTTTCATAAAGTAAGTTCTTCAAGGTATTATATAAATTAAAAAAGCCTAACCATAACACGGACAATAAAATTAATAGGTTTCCCGCGTTCGCGGGACAGGGTGTTTTATTAACACCCGGCCCTGGTGCCGGGCCGTTACAAGCCATTTAATACTACTTCGACATTTAATGCTACTTCGATGAATAAAACCCTCTTTGCAATTATCCTAACCACTTTGACAGCTGATGCATTTAGCCAAAGTAATGTGGTTACAACCGACTTTAATTTCGGTTTTGAGAATACTTCCTTAACACAGAAGCTTCCAGACAAATGGTTTCAATGGGGAAGTAATTATTTAATAAGTATTGATACCTCTATTAAACATAGTGGGGAAAATTCTATAATTATTCAACCATCAGAAGGAAGAACAGCAAATTCGTTTGGATGTGTTGCATATTCTATCCCAGCCCAATATGAGGGCAAGGAAATAGAATTAAGAGCTTTTATGAAACTTCTAGACGTCTCTGAAGGTCCAATTGGTCTAATGCTCAGGATTGATGGATCCTCAGGCTCATTACAATTTGATAATATGCAACGAAAGAATATAATGGGAACTTCAGATTGGACATTATATTCAGTTAAATTACCTTACCCTCAAAGGGCAAAAACAATTTATATTGGTGCTATACTTTCCGGCAAAGGACAACTTTGGGTCGATGATTTTGAGCTTTTAATTGATGGTGTAAATTTAGAGAAAGTAAAAAAGGTTAAACCGGAAGAATTAAAAGCTGACTTAGACAGGGAATTTGATAAAGGGTCAGGAATACAGAATTTTGAAATAAACGAACAAAGAATTGAGGATTTAAAATTACTGGGACTTGTATGGGGCTTTTTAAAGTACTATCATCCTAACATTGCAGCAGGAAATTTCAATTGGGATTATGAATTATTCCGAATCATTCCACAAATTATAAAAACCAAAAGTCCAAAAGAACGGGATAATATTCTGTGCAATTGGATAACATCTCTTGGTGCTTTTGATAATAATGGAAAATCATTTGAAGCAGATTCTGAAATAAAAATTATGCCTGACCTGGAATGGATCTCGAAATCAAATTTATCAAAAGAACTTACTACATTATTGTTAAATGTGGAAAATGCCAAAAGAACAGGGAAAAACTATTATATCTCTTTAGCTGACAATGTTAGAAATCCTGTTTTTTCAAATGAAAATGCTTATGCTTGGATGAATTTTCCTGATATTGGATTCAGATTATTGTCATTATACCGATATTGGAATATTATTCAATATTACTCTCCATATAAATACTTAATTGAAGAGAATTGGGAAGAAGTTTTAGAAGAATTTATTCCAAAATTTATTAATGCTTCAGATGAAACACAATATCGACTTAAAGTGTTGGAATTAATAGCTAGAGTAAATGATACTCATGCAAACATATGGAGTGATGAAATTCTTTCAAGATATCTGGGAATTAATTATGCTCCATATGAAATCCAATTTATTGAAGGAGTACCTGTTATAAGTAATTATTATGAGGTCAAATCTAATTTCAGTCCACAACTTCAAAAAGGTGATATTATTTTAAGTATAAACAAGAAGCCCGTTGATAAAATCCTTTCTGATAGGGTAGGAATAAGTCCCGCCTCAAATTATCCAACCAAACTCAGATATATTGCAAGGAACTTACTCAGGACAAACGACTCTTTATTAAATATTGAATTTAAAAGAGGTGATATCTCACTTCAAAGAATTGTGAGAACATTTCCACAGGAAAAGATCAATATGACACAAAAAATGGACACTTGTTTCAAGTTTATTCAACCTGATATTGCCTATTTATACCCTGGATCTGTTAAAAATAAATATTTACCCTCAATAATGAGCAAAGTCCAAGACTCAAAAGGACTTATTATTGATTTAAGATGTTATCCCTCTGAATTTATTGTTTTTACATTAAGTTCCTTCCTTATGCCTCAAAATACCCCCTTTGTCAAATTTTCCAGAGGTAGCATTGAGTATCCAGGACTTTTTGTAATAGATAAAGGACTTCTTAGTGTTGGAAGAAACAACAGCGATTTTTATAAAGGGAAAGTAATTATTCTGGTCAATGAAACTACAATCAGTCAGGCAGAATATACAGCTATGGCTTTAAGAGTAGCTCCGAAAGCCTTTGTTGTAGGATCAACCACCGCCGGAGCAGATGGAAATGTATCTCCATTTTCCTTACCCGGGGGGGTTAATACTATGATAACAGGAATAGGTGTGTATTATCCTGATGGCAGCGAAACTCAAAGAGTTGGAATTATTCCAGATATAGAAATTAAGCCAACAATTCAAGGCTTGAAAAGAAATCAAGATGAACTTATAGAAAAAGCAGTTGAAATCATATTAAAATAAAAACGGCTTGTAACACGAACAATAAAATTAATAGGTTCAGCCTCCGCCTGGGCTTCGTCTGGCGCAGTTGTCACGCCTGCCCTGACATCCCGTAAAGCGGGATCGTCAGGGGTTTTTGCCCGCCGGGCCGTTAGCATTCATGCATTAGGCGGCCTTAGAGACAATTCACTTATAGCCAGACCGATACGTAATGATGAAATTGGCACGAATGCTAACCACAAGAAGCATATTTTCAATAAACTACAAAGATTAAGTTAGTTCTATTAACTTTTAACTGTGGATAAATGCTAAAAACCAGATGACTGTCATTTGGGATCGAGACTCAGTTAAATTTGAAAACTTATGAGAGATAAAATACATGTTTTTCAAAAATGCATAACTTTGATATCTAATTATAAACTATTTACAGGCTCTCCTCAGCCTAAATTATAAAGGTATAATTTTTAAGAATCATAGATTAAACCTTATAATTATGAAAAAACTTTGTGGATTTTTATCAAGAATCATCAAGATCTCGATGATTATATTCCTAACAAATTGCGTAAAGGATAATGGTTCTTCACAGAACAAGATTCAAAATATGATTGGATATGCTCAAAAAGGCCCCTTTATCAATGGAAGTTCTGTTACTGTTTATGATCTACAATCTGATTTATCTCCAACGGGGAAATCATTTAACTCTCAAATCACAGATAATAAGGGTACATTTCAACTAAGTGATATTCCATTAAGTTCGAATTATGTTAGTTTAAGAGTAGATGGATTCTATTTTAACGAAATCTCAGGACAACAATCTACAGCACAGATCACATTATATGCACTTTCTGATATTTCAGGGAAAACCTATATAAATGTCAACATATTAACAGATCTGGAAAGGTCGAGAGTCGAATATTTAATGAAACAGGGTAAATCTTTTACCGATTCAAAAGTTCAGGCCCAAAAAGAAATATTAGGTATATTTAATATTGAGAAAAGTGATATCAAAACTTCTGAGAGTTTAAATATTTCTGAAAATGGTGACGATAATGGAATCTTGTTGGCAATCTCTTCCATTTTGCAAGGTTATCGCTCAGAAAGCGAATTGACAGAATTATTATCCAATATAAAAAATGATATAAAGGAAAATGGGATCCTCAATAGCAGCGCCCTGGGATCTGATCTGATAAATCATGCAATAATACTTGACACTGCATCAATCAAGCATAATTTAGCTAAACGTTTTAACGATTTAGGTGCTCCTGCAAACATCCCTGATTTCAGTAAATATATCGCAAACTTTATATTAAAAACAAAATTTGAGATTACTAGAAATAATATATCTTATCCTGATAATGGTATAAATGGAGACAATATCCTTTCATTATCAAAAACAACCTACTATGGGGGGCTGGATATTCGTCATAGTCTGGCAGCACAATTAGCTGATGGTACCTCATTAAAAATAAAAATAACATCTCTGGCTTCTGGTAAATCTTCAACCACTTTGGCTGACACAACTAATCCGATTGCTATACCAGTGTGGTATTATTCACCCGAAACAAATACTAATTGGTCAATTTCCATCTTTGATAATACAAATTATACTCAAACATTCACTGCTGTAGAATCAGATAAATCATGTGATTTAAGGATGTACTTTGAAAAGGGTTCATTTTTAATAGAATATTTTGAAATGAGTGCCACACTGCCGACAAGGAGAAAAACGATTATATGTAATTAAAAAAACCGGTAGCCAATAAGCGAGTATCAGGAGATAAAGCCGGATCGCTCCACTTCTGTTAATAAAATAACAATAACAAGACTAATAATCAAACATCTAGCAAAATTGTACCCCCGTTACTCACTTCGTTCGCACGGGGCAGGCGCGACACTCGAATTAACAATTAGATTCCCACCAGAGACCTTGCGCTAAATGATAGTTTTAATATTTGCACGAAATGCTAACACGGACAATAAAATTAACAGGTTTCCCGCTGCGCGGGACAACTTGTCCCGTGAAACGGGAGGTTGTCACGCCTGCCCAACTACCTGGATACAGTGGCCGGCCGTACAGCATTGGGTATTTAACCTGCTCCCCCCCGCTCCCGTTAGACAAGCATTTACTTCTCAAATAATGTAACATGTTAAAATAATTAACGTCTATTAAGAGAAACTGAAAAATATAAATAGTTAATTAAGGTAAATATGAAAAGGCTTAAATTTATTACAACTGCTGTGTTGTTGTTTTGCATTTTTGGAACTGCAAAAACAAATTCTCTTTATAATTCAAAGGAAATAAAAGATTCGATAGAAATTAAGATTGATACTATGATTGCTCAAATGGGCCTGTCATCTGAAACTCCGGCAGGAGTCGTTGGCGTCATTAAAGATGGTAAGCTTATCTTTAAAAAAGCTTATGGATTAGCCAATTTTGAAACAAAAGAGCCAAATACAACTTCAACCTTATTTAATCTGGGTTCAGTATCAAAACAGTTTACGGCAGCAGCAGTTTTGTTACTGGCAAAAGAAAAGAAACTTTCGCTTAAAGACGACATAAGGAAATATCTTCCCGATTTTCCTGATTACGGATATACCATTACCATTGAAAACCTGGTACATCATACATGTGGAATAAAATCCTGCGATGTGCTTATGCTGATGGCCGGGAACCTGAATTCAAAAGAAACTCAAGAAGAAACTTACAGTTTGATTATCAAACAAAAATCTCTAAACTTTAAACCAGGCGATGAATATTTATACTCCAATTCGGGATATGTTTTACTGGTAAATATTATAGAAAAAACGAGTGGCATGAAGCTTAGTAAATTCATTGAAGAAAATATTTTCCGGCCAGTAGGAATGAATCAAACCTTCATTTACGACAATACTGATAAAATAATAAAGAACAGTGCAAAAGGCCACACAGGGGGGGGTGATGAAAAATTTAAAATATCTGACAATTTGAATAATACAGTCGTTGGTCAATCTAATGTATATACCTGTTTAGAAGATTTTCTGCAATGGGATAATAATTTTTATCAGAACATGCTGGGTAAATGGGATTTTGGTAAAGAGATGACAACACTGATGCCTTTAAATAATGGCGATACATGTAACTATGCTTTTGGTCTTGAAATATCTCAACACAAAGGTTTAAAAACAATCAGCCATCAGGGAGGCACTATGGATTTTACGGCACAATATATCCAGATTCCTTCAGAAAAATTTGCAGTTTTATGCCTGTTTAATGCTTCTGCCGATGTAACAAGCCTTGCATACAAAATAACCGACTTGTTTGTAACAGGAAACCCGCAACCGGCTAATGCTTCAGTGCAACAGGAAACGGTAAAGGTCGATTCTTCTGTTCTTCAAAAATATGTTGGAAAATACTTCGATGAAATTAATTGGATGGAAGTAACTATTACCAGAGAAGGTGATCATCTGGTTTTTGATGCTCCTTACCAGGGCAGGTTTGAAATATATCCTTCATCAGATTCTTCTTTTTTTGTAACCTTTGCTGATTTAAAGTTCATTTTCATTAAAGATGATAGTGGAGAAATTACAAAAGCAGCAATTATCCAGGGTAATCAAAAATTTTACCTTACTTACCTGGGTGCAGATGCAATTCCATTAAAAGCTGAACAATTAAATATATATGCCGGAGATTTTTACTGCGAAGAGATTGACGTAACCTATCCTGTATTATTTAAAGAGAATAAATTATACGTCAAATTTCCTGAACCTACTGCTCAATTTTGTAAAATACCAGTTGAATCAGAACTGATTCCTGAGCATGCTGATTATTTTGCCTCACCTATAAGTAGTTTTCAATTTACCAGAAACACTAAAAATGAAATTTCGGGATTCATCATTAAAGATGTAGGCCGGGTAAGGAATTTGGTCTTTAGTAAGGAAAAATGAAGATAATATTTTAAATATTGATATTTGATTAGATGCAAAAACCGGATGCGTTGACCTCATTTGGCCGGTCAAATTTCATTATCATATATAATTAAATAACAAGCACTTAACTCCGACTTTTGATTGTCGATGTGCTCCGGCCAACGATGGTCAAAGCTACTGGCTTTTCCAATTCATTACTGATCAACATATTTTAATACGTATTAAAAGCCGTAGTTTGAATGGCCGGACAAGAGCGTGCTGTATGGCGTATGTGGCGGAGGGCCAGCCTTCGTCCTGAAGCCGAGACTTCGGCTGGCTAATATTGTCGTGCAGGTCTTGCAGGTCGTGCGATTCATGCAGGTCCTTTCTGGTTAAATGACTGTAAGCTTTGCCCGTCAGCATAGTCTGAATAAGTCATCTTTAACATCTGTAGCTCAAGTTCTTATTCCGGCGAAAGTGTACAGGGTATTCCGGGAAAGTGAACACCCTCTGATAACCATGATTTCTTTTTCAAAAATATTCATTAATTTCTTTCT
>Ga0307379_10001103_pt1 | contig 43459 bp, 50 predicted proteins | sample UN2MG_FD_202237 | JGI IMG/M metagenome (GOLD analysis project Ga0307379, IMG submission 202237) | Soil microbial communities from Risofladan, Vaasa, Finland - UN-2 | ecosystem: Environmental > Terrestrial > Soil > Coastal area > Acid sulfate soil | place: Finland: Risofladan, Vaasa | collected...
CACCAAGGAAGTGTTTAGATTACTTAACGCCCAATGAAGCCATAGAACAAGAAGTCAACAAATACAAGTTTAGAAAATATCAACAAGGAAAAGAATTAAGTGGTGCACTTCGAGGTAGAATGTAGGAACAAGTGTAAAACAAACTATTGTTGCAATAATAATAGTCAGGATAAACCACTTTTTTAGTAAGGAAAGTTTTATATTTCTTAAATATTTCATATACTGTTGTGGCAAATCTTAAACATTATTAGGACAATTATATAAAATTACAAAGGTTATATCCACTTAGCCAGATATCCCACATACTTTTTCTTAGTAGACTATTTGCCAAAAAGCAATTTTTTTTATAAGATATAATACAAAGACATTATGAAAAATAATTACTGGAAATTAGGTTTCTTTGTTCTACTGGCTTTATTTCTATTATCCTTATTGTTCTTAATTTATTCCTTCAAATCATCTCCTACACCGAGGTCACAACAACAAACAATCACTCCTATAGCATCTCCACCGCCTCCTTCAGGGCAACACGGAATGGGAGTTGTAACTTATACTGAAATAAAAGATATTTGCGGAAAACAAATTGACTACACTACCTCAGTTAGTAAAGTTAATAGCTCTGATACTGTTGAGAAAGCTTTTGAAGAATATGTGAATTATATGAAGAGTAATGGGTTAAAAGACGGCAACTATGCTGTGGACTGGATATTTAAAGGAGCTACTCCAAAAGGATTTTATGAAGGAAAGTTTTATTGGGTAGTAGATTTTCACTATTTTACCGAAGAAGACAGAGAAAAAGGTGGTAATTCACAGGTAAATGTAAGTGAAGACGGAGAAATCACTCGGTTATTTGGGTGTATTTAAGATTTCTCACCTGAAACCTTCCAACTAAGCAACTTTTTCCCAATATCATTTCTGGCAAGAGATTATTTGCAATAAAGCAATTTCCCCCGCGACAGAACCGCTTATTACAATAAATAGGGTTGATATTTGAGGAAAAAGGGGTAAAGAGGTAAAATAAGGGAAAATGTTAGCAGCTGGACAATATAAGGATGCTGGCCATAGAAAAAGGCTTAGAGATAGATTTCTTCAATCAGGTCTTGGTGGGTTTCATGATTATGAAATTATAGAGTTACTTTTAACATTAGGAACGCCACGAAAAGATTGCAAGCAGATGGCAAAAAATGCAATTAAAAAGTTTGGAAATATTCTTGGCATTCTTGATGCTTCAATTACAGATTTACAAACAATTAAAGGTATTGGTCCATCTAATGTGTTTGGTCTAAAACTTTTTCAAGCGATTTCGGAGTATTTAGCAAAAGAAAAGATTCAAGAGAAAGCTATTCTTAATTCTGCAAAATCAGTAGTTGATTATTTACAAAAAAGCATCGGTAGGTTAAAGAAGGAACAGTTTGTGGTGTTATCTTTGGATACGCACTATAGACTAATAAAAATAAGTACTATTTCTGTAGGATCACTTGATAGAGCTGTTGTTCACCCACGAGAAGTTTTTAAAGAAGCGATTCAGGCATCCGCAGCACAAATTATACTAGCCCATAATCATTCTTCTGACGATCCGACACCATCACCAGAAGATATTGCACTGACAAGACGTTTAATAACAGCTTCGAAAATTTTTGATATAGAAATTCTTGATCATGTAATAGTCACTAAAAATAAGCATTTTAGTCTAAAACGAAAAGGATTAATGTAGATAAATGTCTGATATAAAGGAACTTACTCAAAAAATAATAAATTTTCGAAACGCGCGGGACTGGAAACAATTTCACAATCCGAAAGATGTGGCGCTATCTTTGGTCTTAGAAGCAGGAGAGGTTCTGGAGCATTTTCAATGGAAAAACAAAGGAGAAATCAAGAAATATGTAGTTGCAAATAAAGATGCAATTGGCGAAGAACTTGCTGATGTTTTATATTGGGTTTTACTTATTTCTTATGATTTAAAGATAGACATAAAAAAAGCACTTGAGAAAAAAATTAAGAAGAATAAGATAAGATATCCTGTAAGGAAGGCAAAAGGTAAATATACCAAATATAACAAATTATAAAGGTACAACATGATCCTTTACGAAAATACCATAGAACAATTTAATAAAGATGTGATGCAAAACTGTATTGCGGATAGAACGTTAGAAAAGTATGAGGCCTATTACAATAGAAAGCCCAATGAATCAGAATACCGATCATGGGTTTACTCGCTTGCTATTTTAAACAATTCATTTCTTTACGCTAGCCTTAAAGATAGCCATATAGTCGTTGAATATGAGCTTCCTTATGCATCGAAAAGAATAGATGTTTTACTTTTTGGATGTGATAATACCGGTCAGGAAAATATCGTACTGATGGAGTTAAAACAATGGTCCAATAAGAACGTGCGGGATTCCAAATCAGATGGTAATGTAATCGTTGATTACGGAAGATTTGCAAAGGAAGAACCTCATCCAGGTTTAAAGGTAGAAGGCTATCATTTTGGTCTAAAAGATTTTTTAGAAATATTTGAAAATGATGATGCACCAGAATTAAGTTCATGTGTATATGCCCATAACTATTCGAAGAGAGGCCGGGCCTTACTTTATTCTGATAAATTCGCCAAGATAATAAAAACATTTCCCCTATTTTCGAAGGAAGATGCGATTGAATTAGGTAACTATCTTAAAGAAAGACTTCAAAGCGGTAAGGGCAGAACGGTCTTTGAGCGTTTTGCCAGAAGTCCAATCAAACCATCAAAAAAACTACTGGATCATACAAGCGAAATGATTAATAAACGGCAAATTTTTAATTTAATTGACGAACAAATTGCCGCCTATAATGCAATCAAACATCGAGCAAAACAGCTAGTGAAAACAAAAGGGAAATCAGTCGTAATAATTAAGGGTGGTCCAGGAACTGGAAAGTCAGTTATTGCCCTTGAAGTTATGGGGGAACTTTTACGTGCGGGAAAAAAAGTAATGCATGCTACTGGTTCGTCTGCATTTACCAATACATTAAGAAAAATAGTCGGTGTTCGCGCAAAAAGTCTTTTTAAATTTTTTAATAGCTTTGTTGGGATAAAAGAAAATGAATTTGATGTTTTAGTTTGCGACGAGGCCCATAGAATTAGAGAATCTAGCGTAAGCCGCTACACTCCTAGAAGTTTAAGAAGCGGTACACCACAAGTTGATGAATTATTCCGCGTCGCCAAGTTAGGTATATATTTTATTGATGAAAATCAGATTGTTAGACCGAATGAAATCGGCAGTGTTGATTTAATAAAAGATGCGGCCCAGCGCTTTGGAGTAAAGAAAGTAGATATTGGAGAATTTGAGTTAAAAACACAGTTTCGCTGTTCTGGCTCCGACGCTTATTTACAGTGGTTGGATAAAGTATTGGGTGTTAAAGAATCTGATATTGACCGTTTTGAGCCAAAGATGTTGTTTAAAATTTTTTCTTCTCCAGAAAATATGATGGACAAGATAAGAGAAAAGAATAGAGAAAAACCAAATTGTGCGCGGATCGTAGCCGGCTTTTGCTGGCCGTGGAGTCCTCCAAACAGGGATGGTTCTTTAGTGAATGATGTAAAGATAGGCGGTTTTGAAATGCCGTGGGAAAATAAAAGCCAATTTTGGAAATGGGCGACGGATGATACGGGGATGGAGCAAGTTGGTACAGTTTATACTGCCCAAGGGTTTGAATTTGATTATATAGGTGTGATTTTTGGTAACGATCTGGTGATTGATCCAGTAACTGGTCAATGGAGAGGCGTTCCAGAGAATTCACATGATACACAGGTAAAACGCGGAAATCCAAAACTAACACAGCATTTAAAAAATGTATACCGTGTATTAATGTCCCGGGCGCATTTAGGTGTTTTTGTATATTTTATGGATAAGGAAACAGAAAATTATTTTCACAAGCATTTACCTGAAATTCAGGTGAATAGTAAAGAGAATTAAAAAAACAAATTAATTAAATAGTTTATATACCCTACATCCCTATGCTGGAATAGATTTTATTAGTTGGGTATCGTAGAGTAATAATACAATATAATCCTATGAGTAGATTTTTTATCACAAAAATAAAGATTGACTGGTACAAACACTTAGCTTATGAGGGGATAGCAGTGTTTATTAATGGAGTGAATATCCTTTTGGGTAAAAACGGAAGCGGTAAAACTTCTATATTAAACATGGTTAATGAAGCAGTTAAGCAGGAAAATCCAGGAATTCCCAAAAGTGATAACGAGGTGGCAGATAACAAGGATAGATATTATGCAAGGATCACCCTCGATACGGGAACAGAAGAAAAAGATCATGTAGATCTCCCCAAATCTAACCAACCATGGCAAAACGCTAGTATTTTCCCTTCTGAAAAACTTAGATATGTTACATCTAATCGTTTGATTAAAAATGAGTTATCGGCTTCAAATTTTTTCAAAATACAAGCCTTTAATATTCCAGAGCCAGGATCAGAAATAAATGTTTCTGATGAATTTAACAAAGCAATAATCTCGGAAATACTAGAAGTGATAAAAGACATCAAAAGAAAAAAGCTTACGGAAGGAATAGAAGAAGCATATAGAGAAGGCTTAGTTGATTTTGAAAAGGATATCAAAATAGATTTCGACAAAGATAATCCTGTGTATTTTGTTGACCATAAGAATCGTGAGGTTAGTATTTTAAATTTAAGTGCGGGAGAAAGAGAATATTTATACTTTTTCGCCTATCTTAGGAGAATTAGAGCAGATGAAGACAAGATAATTCTTATTGATGAACCAGAACTGCATTTGCACGGTAACCAAATCAGAAAACTCTGCGAGCTTATATCTGAGTTGGGACAGAAGAATCAAATTATTATTGCAACTCACTCATCAGATGTTTTGCACCATTTTTTCAGAACAGCAAATATCATATTGGTCGAAAGAGGTAAAATCTCAAACCCCAAGTTAGGTGAAGAATTAAGCGAGGCTATAGAGGAATTGGGAATTCCAATTGATCCATCTTTTTTTACCGCACATTGGATATGCGCTGAAAACAAAGCTGGTAAACACCTTGTAGGCACAAATTCTCCGACTACTTCTGAAGCCCTAAGATGGATCTTTGGGAATAAAAGAACAAAAAGGTATTGGTCGTTTGGTGGAAGTAGGGTAAACGTTGAAAGCTCAATTGAATTATTAAAAGAGGCGTCGAGAGGAGATTCGGATGCTAAGCTATCTGTTATTTTGGATGGTGATAAACTTTCTTTTTCAGATTCTGATTTTCCTCCCCTGATAGAAAACCCCTCAAAAATACTAGGTGTAATGCACTTCCCCTTTTGGGAAATAGAAAATATATTTCTCAACCCTATTCTTATAAATAAAGTCATTGATTCAAAGGAAGGAAAAACAGGTAACGATATCTTGTGGGAAGAAATCGAAGTGAGTAAAGGGAGCTTAGCACTCTCTTACTTGAAAACGACCATAAAAAATAGCGTCAAAAAACTATGGCGGGATAATTTTTTTCGAGATAACCCATTTCAAGACTTAGACAAATGGAAGAAACAAGTAGAGACAATATCAGTTGACAGGGAAAGATTGGATAAATTATTTGATGGCGTTATTAAATCAAAAGACTGGAAATGGATACCGGGAAAAGAAGTAATAAAGATAATAGATAAATTAGAGCCTAATTTTTGGAATAAAATTAGGGTCCTCACTAAAGACGATCAACTAGCCAATCTAATATCTTGCGAAGAGTTGAAAAAATTGGCTAAGCTATTAGAGTAGTAGGAATATAAATAAATCGAAACCTCTGGAAGAGTTGAAAACCTTGTTATATCAATTCCATTCATTAAGATTTGAAGATGAAAATATTTGTTAAGGCAAAGCCAAGAGCCGGAAAAGAATTTGTTGAGAAAGTTGATGAAAAAAACTTTATTGTAGGGGTGAAAGAAGCACCTGTCCAAGGAAAAGCCAATAAGGCAATTTTGAAAGCATTGGCAAAGTATTTTAAGGTTTCTCCTTCACAAGTACTATTTATTTCCGGGGTTTCATCTAAACACAAAATTTTTGAAGTAAAATAATCCTATATAAATGCACGAAGAAGAAGCAACTGATCTAAATCAACAATATCCTTTTTTGCGCACTGTTTTAGGTATGGTTGGTTCTGGAGAAACTATTACACAAGACAATCCCTTATATGACACTTATTTAATTGCCAGGCAACGCGGCCTTGTTCATCGCACTGGACCAGCCGGCCAAACCATAGAAACTTCCCCTCGGGCCGATGAATTTAGAAGTTTACTCTGAAAATAATTGAAGAAGATGCAACCACCTTCAAGGTACTTTTCTCCTTGTACCTCGGTAAAGAGATTGATATATTGAAGATATCATGCCGGGAAGAAAAACAGTTTTAGCTAATTGCTCTTTTCCAATTCTTGGAATTTTCTCAGAAAAGAAAAAAAGAATATCTGGAAAGTATTTCTAAAAAAGAGAAGGAATTAGTCCAGGTCTTCTGTTTCGAAAAAGATTACCAAGAATTTGTTTGCAATCAAGCTGACTATCAAAGAGAACTTGAAAAAATCAAGCATTTGACTTGGGAGTAATATTCCAAGGTTCAAGGGGAAAAGTACCTTGAAGGTTGTATTGATTATTTATAAGTTAAGAGAAAGTCAAAAGTTTATTTATAATAAGATTAGTGATATTATATCCTTATGTCAGCACCAAAAGAAGAAGGAGTAAATAGACCACCTAGTGTTTTAGGGGGTCCGGATTGGGCCAAACTACCAAATGAGTTATTTACTCGCGTTGAAGCCTTAAGAGGACGAATACAGACCGAATCAGGAATGCGAAGAGCATTTCCATTATTTTATGAGCTACGAATAGCAGAAGATAGAGAGAGCGTTCTTTATGTGGGATTATCGGGACTAGAAGCCTCGCAAAAATATGAAGAAGCACAAATACATCCTGACCGAAAGCAAATTGCAGAGATTGAAAAAAATAAAGCTGCTATACAGGATAAAATCAGGCAGGCAAGAGCAAAAACGCAACCTCTGTTTGATGACTTAGGGCGACAAAGTAAGGATCCAGCATTCAAAGAGGCATATGCAGCGCTGGAACAAGAGTTCGACACCCTCGTTAGTATGTGCGTACCAGAAGAAATAACTGACCTTAATGATAGAGCTTTTTTTAATAAAGCGGTATTCCAATTATTAACCACAGAGACACCGACTACGCCTAATCCTTCCATCCCTACAAGCTAGTTATTTTAATTTTTTGGCAAGAGACTATAGTTAATTTAATTATGCTAAAGCGGAAACTTTTATGAATACACAAATCAAATGTCCTTACTGTAATAAATCGTTTGAACCAACGGATGCTTATAAACATGAATTGGAAGAAAGACTGCTTAAAGAAGCGCAGTTAAAACATCAGGAAGAAATTGAGCAGTTGAAGCGTGAGAAAAGGGAAATTTCGGAATCCAAGGAAAAAGAAGTTAAAGAAGCTAAGAGAAAGGCCAGGGAATCAGTCCGCGAAGAAGTTGAAGAGAGGGTAAAACAAGAATTATCTGAAAAAGGTAAGCAGAACGCTAAACTACAGGAACAGCTCAAAGAACAATCCCAACTATTGGCTGAGTTGAGAGAAGAAAAAAGTAAACTACGTACGACTCACAAGCAAGAGTTGGAGGAGGTTAAGCAAAAGACTGTTCAAAAAGCGAGGCTTGAAGCCCAAGAAAGCATTACCAAAGAGCTTAAAGATAAAGAAGATCAGATAGCTGAACTAAAGAAACGGGCGGAACAGGCCGAAGAGCAAGAGCTCAAAATTAGAAAAGAAAAGCGCGAATTAGAAGAATCAAAGCGAAAGTTTGAACTTGAAAAACAGCGCCAACTTGACGAAGAAAGGGAAAAAATTAGGATAGATGCCAAAAAAGAGACAGAAGATAAGATGTCATTAACCCTGGCTCAAGAAAAAAAGAAGAACGAAGATGCCCAAAAGCAAATCCTGGAACTACAACGTAAACTCCAACAAGGATCCCAGCAGGCTCAAGGCGAAGTGATGGAGTTAGAGATAGAAGAACTACTTAGAAAAGAATTTCCTCTAGACGCAATTGAGGAAGTCAAAAAAGGCCAACGGGGTGCGGATATTATTCACAAAGTAATTGACAAAAAAGGGCAAATGGTCGGAACCCTTCTTTGGGAAAGCAAAAATGGCAAATGGCATCCCAGTTGGATTAAAAAGCTTAAAGAAGATCAGCGACAAGCCAAAGCTGATCTAGCCATATTGGTTTCCAACAATCTACCACCGGAGATTAAAGATTCTACTTATAGAGATGGCATTTGGATATTGGCAAGAAAAATGATAATTCCCATAGCCCTGACCTTGCGTTTTAGCTTGATTAAGGTTAATTTTGAGCGTGGGGTAAATACCAACAAGAACGAAAAGATGGCAGTCCTTTATCAGTACATGACTAGCGTTGAGTTTAAACATAGAATTGAGGCGATAATTGAGTCTTTTACAGAGCTTCAGGAAGAAATGGAAAAAGAAAAACGCTTCTTTAATACCAAGTGGGCCAAACAAGAGAAATCACTTCGCAAAGTTATTGACCATACGCATGGTATGTATGGGGAACTACAAGCAATAGCCGGAAAATCGCTACCGGAGATAAAGTCATTGCAACTTGAAGCGGGAGAGAAATAAACACTTTTTATTCGATGTATAGAAATCTCTGGAGTCGAAAGGGTTATTATATCAATTAAATTCATTAAGATTTGGTGATGAAGATATTTGTTAAGGCAAAACCAAGAGCCGGAAAAGAATTTGTTGATAAAGTTGATGAAAAAAAATTTACAGAAAACTTTTGAAATTTTGTGATAGGTTTAACAGAAACCTCTGAAGTTGAAAATCCTGTCATATCAACTTAATTTTAGCTCAATATTCAAAAAATAGGTCCTAGCAGATAAACAAGCCCCTAAGTTGCTAATGCTTTCACAACGATATAAAATCATCCTTTAAAATACATTTGTAATGAACAAAGAAAGCATTAGCTTTTTGCCAGATACTCGTCAATTAGCCATTCAAGACGCCCTTCATCAAATGGCCATGAGAATTGTTCCCAGGCATTTGTTACCTCCGGAAGCACAATCAGAAGCATTAGAACATAAAAAGCTCAATACCATGGCACTATGTGCTTTGGAAAATCCCTATGTCCTGCATTATTGGCTTACCCGACTAGGGCGTGAAGTAAAAACAAGGATTAATCCTTGCAAGGAACTGGAATTGTCGCATACTACAGAAATTTCACCAGGTTTACAGTTGAGTTGTTTTAAAACAGAACAGAGGACAAATTTTTTTGGTTTAACAATACCCAAAAGTTACAAAAAATTGGTTTTACCAGCAGAAGAAATTTTTGGCAATGTTGGCTCACAACCCCTGCGATTTTATAGAAGGGTTGTTGAAATTTTTCCTAAGAAGCCTTTTGTTTTATTTCCTGTAGGTTTTCTAACCGAAGCGAGTTATTTTCCTGTCTATACTAGCGGTGGCTCAACCAGGGAGAAAGGTAGTGGCGTTATAATTGCCGGTAGAGTTATTGGTCCGATGGCAGAGATAAATCCGAGCTCAAGTACCAATTATCCTATACCCGCTGTTTTAACTACAGATTGTGAGGGTAGAACCTCATTATTATCTGAAGAAGATGGCGTCAGGCAACTTTTTGATCAAACGGAGGATTTTTTCCCGCCACTATACTCAGCTTGTCAAACTCAAGGTATGATTGATGAAACTATATTTGACCATTCTCACCCGGAATTAACACCAGATGCCACTAGTAATTGGACCATGTTAACTCATGGTGGAGACGGGGGATTATCAGTATTTTGCAGCCATTTATATGCGAATATCCCTTTGAGTTTACGACTTAAAGCGGTAAATCAACAGGTAGGCTTAGATTCACGCCTTGCCTTGCAAACAGCCGGAACAGTAAGCTGCACTTTGATCCATCAACCTGACGGTCAAGTATCTTTTCTGGGTGCTTATCCTCCTTGGGCGCATCAAGTCGGCCAATACGGGTTAGCTATTCAAACAGAAGAGCTACCTGAAACAATAATGGCAAAATTGAAATGAAACATAATACCTAATTTTAGATAATTCTGTAAAATAGGTAGGCACGATATTATAATAGATGCAACCTCCGAGGTTCATTTCTCAAGGAACCCCGGGATATAGAAAGCTCTGGTGTTGAAAATTCTGTCATATCAGATTAATATTAGCTCAATGACAGATGTGAGTGTTAAAAAATCAAAAATTCATGGCAAAGGCGTTTTTGCCAACAAAGATTTTAAAAAAGGCGAAAAGATTTTGGCAATTGATGACACTCATGTAGTTGATGACTTATTTAAGTTGACTGAATACCAAAAAACATATCAGTGTGACTGGCTAAAAACCAAGACAGTTTTAATGCAGGCTCCTGAAAGGTACATTAACCACTCCTGTAATCCTAATTCTTATGTCAAAACAGTCGATGCTATCCGGACTCTTTTTGCGATGAGAGATATCAAAAGGGGTGAAGAAATCACCTATGATTATGCCATTAATGGCTATTATAAAAGTGCCATGCCTTGTAAGTGCGGGGCGAAAAACTGCAGAAAGATATTAAACTGTGATTTTTTTCAATTACCCAATCAACTTCAACTAAAATATCTGCCTTACCTTGACGATTGGTTTGTTAAAGAGTTTAAAGATAAGATTAAGCAGTTGAAGAAAAAAGTGTAAACCAACCTCCTAGATTGACTTTCCCATTGTTTATAATGCCTCTCGCATTTCTTGTTCATACATACACGAATTCCCCATACTTTAATATATTATAGGATATTTATAGTTGAACTCAGAGATGTCTTAGGGATATATTTTAAGCAAGATAAGTAAATAATTGTATAATGTAGTGAATATGGCCACAGAAAAAAGAGACCCTGAAAAACTCATTACAATTTTACCTATTAAGGCTCTGGCCGAGGAATTTTTTCCTGATTATGGTTGGGATAAATATCATATGGAACAGGGACAATGGCCAGACTCAATAACTGAGGGAGAACTTCTGGGTATGGCAAGACAAAAAATGAAAGAATACGGTCAACCAGGCTCAGACGTGCTTTCCTGGGGGGATGAGGCCTCTAAATTTGCCCAAGCTCATACACCTGAAGATCAAGCTTGCCGAATGAGACAAGTTGTTGCGGCAGCTCTTTTTGAAGTTAAAGATATACAAAACCAAAGGATTGGTTCGTTAGCAGTAGGCGGAATAAATGGACTCCCCCCAGATCATATTGCAAGTACCCAATTTAAACCCGAAGAAACAGCTTCAGCTTTATACCGTCAACTCATGTATTTATATTCCCAAGGTCTAATTACAGACTCAAAAACATTAGAAAGATACGCTGCTACAATTGCAAAACGTACGCAAGGAAAAATACTGACATGTGGGGAAATTGCTGCTCTTCTTAAGGATGTTACTGGACAGCCGTTTAGGGGATGCCGTCGTCGGGACGTAAATGAAGCGTTACCCAAAAGTGCTTGCCCCTCAATTTTATGTGCTGAAGGTGATGCCCTAGCTAATAAAGCAGTCGGAAAAATGGTATATCTCCTTACTGCAGAAGAAGGTTATGAAAATGTTTTAATAATGCCAATAGCTAGGTTTTCTTCTAAAACACAGACTCAGAGATATCCGTTGCTTCCTGCAGAATATACTATTTACTACCAAGCATCTGGAGCCAAGGGTGTAAAAACGGGAAAAGTAATCATGGATGCCTGGTCCGTAAGAGAACTTACAAAAGGTGGTGTCCCGGGAGTTGATCTAGATTTAAGAGAAGTCAGAACGAAATTAGACCCTCATCGCGGCCAAACCGATATTATTTTTAGGGTCAAGCCCGGTGCAGCACGTGGATATTGGAACCACCATATAGCTTATGTTAATCCTGAGCAAGCTGAAGATAGAACAAGAGAGTATATTCTCGACCCCTATGATTTCAAAAATTCTTTGCGTAATCGTACGCTAGGAGCAGATGATTTACCTCCCGATCATAATTTGAACTTTGAGTGTCTGAGTATGGTTACGTCTGATATTCCTTGCCCAAGATGTACTCGTCTTATCCTCAATGAACATATTCCGACATCGGTGGTCACGGGTCCATTAAAACTTAAGCCAGATTACTATGAACCTGCTTGTCTTTTCACTCTTGTCAACTCGGGTGTAACCATTTTAAATAGGGGTTTAGTTGATAATTAAATTAAATGTAACCTTCGAACCTGCCTGCCCCGCTATTAGATACAACCTCCAAGGTTCATTTCTCAAGGAACCCCGCCTCGCTGACGGGGCAGGCCTCGGGATAATATAGAAACCTCTGAAGTTGAAAAGCCTGTATACAGGTTTAAGCTAGAACATCAACAGGTTCCAAACTATCATCAGAAAGAGCTTCAATTTCATGAATAATTCCTCCTCGAAGCCGTTTAAAGGTAAAACCTTCACCTGGGAATAATCGAACAAAAACTTGTCCTCCTGATTCCAAAATACCATTATCTGTTGTTTCATCAATAACCTGTATATGACGAGGTCGGTAAGTTACATCTACACCTTCTAGACAACGGGTAACCTTCATGGAAATGCCAGAAAAATTAGGAAGGCAGGGTTTCCGGCCAACTGTAACTACCCTGGAATCCTGAGTCCCGTCTGGCCATTTTTTACTTATTAATATTCTAGATCCGTGTTCTCTCATTATAGTATTAGGAATTAACTGATATTTTCGATATTATAGGCCTATTTTAAAAATTTGTCAAAGACTTATGACTATATAGAAGTAAAAGCCACTGGAGTTGAAAATCCTTATTCCGGTCAATATAATCCAATTGAAGAAGATGAAGAAACCATTGAATAAAATGAATAAATACCGCCAGCGCCAAATGAATTTATACCGTTCTTCTGATCGAAGTCCTTTTAAACTTAGCCGTTCCAAAATTGACATGTTTTTACAATGTCCCCGTTGTTTTTATCTGGATAGAAAATTGGGATTAGGCCGTCCCAGCATGCCGGGTTGGTCTTTGAATATTTGCGTTGACCAGCTTTTGAAAAATGAGTTTGATTTACTTCGGAAAAAAGGCCAGGCTCATGAGTTGATGAAAAAATACAAGATTGATGCTGTCCCCTTTTCTCATCCTGATATGGAAGAATGGCGGAACAACTTTGTTGGCAAACAGTATTTGCATGAAGGTACTAACCTTTTGATTTTCGGGGCAGTTGATGATATCTGGGTTAATAAAAAAGAGGAATTGCTGATTGTTGATTATAAAGCCACCAGTACCACTGAAGAAATATCCTTGGATGATGAATTTAAGCAAGGATACAAAAAGCAGATGGAAGTATACCAATGGATCTTTCGGCAGAGCGGTTTTAAAGTTTCCGACACCGGCTATTTTGTTTTTGCAAATGCCGGGAAAAACCGGCCAAAATTTGACGCTAGATTGGAATTTGAATTGCAGATTATTAGCCACAAAGGAGATACTTCCTGGGTGGAGCCGACTCTTCTTGCCATGAAAAAATGCCTGGAATCGGGCAAAATCCCCGATTCTGATCCGGATTGTGAATTTTGTAGGTACCGGAAACTTATCGGATATAAAGAATGAGAGGCCTATTAAGTTAAAGTAAAAAAGAATTCAACCTCGGAGGTTGATTTATATAAACTTTCATCAAACTTCTCTTCCGTGGAACAATTTAGCCTTCTTTTTAAAAATTTTGATAAAGTAAAGAAGATTTGTTAATATAGATTGTATTATGGCAGAACAAATCGCACCTCCTAAAGCTAAGTCTACTGGGCGTTCAGGAAGTTTTCAATATGCTGCACATAGCAGAACAACAACAGTGGTAACTCTCAAATCACCCGAAGTTGATGAACAACAAGAGGTAAGAGCGGGTCTTAGAACTTTTATGCAAAATCTTGCTGATCAAAATTCTGAACCTTGGGAACAAGAAGAAGGTTTAGAAAATTTTAGAAATTGGCTTTTGGGCTTGCCGGCACAAAATTTCCAAGAAGTCGTTCGCGGTGAGCTTATAGAAAGCAATCTTTTTATTCAAGGCCAACCAACAATAAGTTATGAAAGCAATGATGGGACTTGGCAGGCAGTTCATCGTCCTACAGGGCTTAGAGGTTCAGGAAAAAATAAAAATGATGCCAGGCGGGGTTTAGAAGACGAAATTTTAGGACATTTAGAACCCTGGAAAAAATTGCCAGACCTTCTTGAGATAGTAGATCAGATAAAGCAAGAAATAGTTAAGAAAGCTTACACTGCTTATTCTTGAGTAGAACACACTGAGGTTAAAAATTAAGGCAAAACTTCTACTTCGGCTGGAGTTTTTTTTGGAGGGGCGCTTAAAACAATGTCTATTCCTTTCGGTGGTATAGCGATTCCTGCTTCTTCATGAAGCGTACCTAAAACATCTTGAAGGACTTTTGCATATGAATTCATATGGTGTTTAAATTCCCCTTCATCATTAACTGGTAAGGGAGATATTGCGTTAAGACGAATAAGCATACAGCTTTTTCGTCGAGTTAATTCTTTTTCTGCCGGCGTTGTTTCATCATCTAAAAGTTCACCTTGTTCTTTTTGATCAGTTGCCTCTTTTTCATAATACTGCTTCTCTTCTTCATTGCTCCCAAACCCTAAATCAATCTCAAAGACAATATTATGTCTGTAGAATGTCAAAGCATTATGTTTTCCTCCGTGTGCTATTTCTTTTTGAGCAGGTCTAACAAAATATCCTTTTTCTCCGAGAATTTCTATAAGTTTCCCTGCCCTTTTTTGATTGTAGTAACCACGGTCAGGCCTCTTGCTTGCAATATCTGGTTCAAGATGAAAATGCGTTGTGAGAGGTGATCCGCTTCCTGACCACAAATCTGTTTGTGCAAGTAAAAAAAGGTCTTCTAGTTTTGTTGTATTTAAAGGAATAAATTTAGCTTGCCTTTTCTCCATAAGGTTTTGAACTTGAGCACGGATTGCTTCCGGATTTTCTACTGTCACCCTAATAGCTTGTCTGGAAGCATCTTCAGGTGGAGGAGTTTCTTTAGTCGGTGGTGGGGGAGTTTTTTTTTGTTTCCCGCGTTTAGGATCTGAAGAATCTTCTTCAATCATAAGTTAATTATAAGCTCTATGTTTATAACATCAAATACTTAAAAGATTATAGGGACCTTGGGGAGTTGAAAACCCTTTTTTAAGCTAAATGAAGTTGTTAGCAACATAATTATTAAAATGTTAAAATTGTTTTATGGCAGGTGAAAGTACGGCTGATCAAACTCAAGGCGGAATTAAGGTTGAAGAAGGTTCCTCAACAACGTGGGGAGAGCAACGTTTGGCGGCCTTTGACTATACTGAACAGCAACTGGCCGAGAATGGTTTTAAATGCAAAAATATTGAAGCCAGAGGCATATCTTACGGTAAAGCCTTTTCATCAAAACAGCCAGATTCTGATTCTTTCCGAGGAATAGAAAGATCGATAGTCTTATATGAAAACAGGTTTAGTTTGACTGTTAGTCGGTATAAGAGAATACCAAAAAGAATGCGGGAAGGACCTCAAGATGAGGAATTGAGACAAGAGAGTGTCCAATTTACAGTTTTTAATCCCAGGTTCTCTTCTAAAAAAAGAGCTGAATTGGAAATCTCAAGTTTAGACGGCAAGAATCAACGTAATGAGGCAAAGATTAGTTTAGATGGAAAAGGGCAAGTAACTACTGAAAGGCTTTATGTTGATCAACCCGGAACTATTATCCCGCTTGTTTTACAAGTAAATAAGGAAAATAAAAGGCTTGTTTTGATTGATCGACTGGGGTTTAGTAAGGAGGAGTTGAGTATAATAAACGTGGATAGGGCCACAAGAGCTTTTCTTAAGTTAGTGACTGAAGGATCATTTGGCGAAGGAGCTATTTTTGATCCCCAGTTGTTGAGAGCTGAAGCTAAGCCAAATCAGGTGTAGGGAAAGAATCGTTAAAAGCTAGACCTTAAGATTTGAAGATGAAAATATTTGTTAAGGCAAAACCGAGAGCCGGAAAAGAATTTGTTGATAAAGTTGATGAAAAAAAATTTACAGAAAAGTTTTGAAATTTTGTGATAAGTCTTCTTGATATTATTTTCTTCTGTTATTTTCTAATCTCCTAGGATAAAATAAAAAAGGAAAAGAAAAAATGAAAAACCAAAGAATTAATTATTTTAAAATTTACTCCCCGTCTAAATTAGGTTTGTTTTCGGAGTGTCCGAAAAAATATTATTTTTTCTATATAGATCCTATATACAGCAAGATGAAGAATGAGTTAAAAAACAAGCCGGAAAATATTTGGCATTTTAATACTTTGGGGAAAGCGATCCATAATGCAATTACGCTTTTTTATCATCTGCCAACAAAAGAAAGGACAAGAGACAATCTTTTATTAGGCTTAAGACAAACTTGGAAAAGTGAAGTAATAAGAAATAAAACATATCCGCTTGGCCAATGGGGCGGTTTTCATTCTATAGATGAAGAAAGAGAATATTACGGAGATGCTCTTTCAATGTTAAAGAATTTTTTTAAGGTTTCGGAAATTAATCCTGATATTTATTACTTGCCTACCAAAGAGTTTCAAAACTCAATTGAAGATTTTCATGATTCAATCGTTCCTCTAACTTGCGATTTTGATATTGGCGGCAAATTTGATTTGATACTAGAAAAAAAGGGTTTTCTTCATCTTATTGATTTTAAGACCGGCAAAGGAGAAGACAATGATTTTTTTCAACTGAGATTTTACAAACTGTTAACGGAGCTTAAATTTAAAAAAAAGGTTAAGGAAGCCAGTTATTATTTTTTAAGAACAGGAAATATTAAAACATTAAGTTTTAAAAAAGAAGAAAACGACAAAACAAAAGAAGAAATAATTACCAAGATCAAAGAAATCAGGTCAGCTAAGGAATTTGAAACCAGACCGGGTAAACTATGTAAATTTTGTTTGTTTAAAACCTTTTGTCCGGAAAAAAAAGAAGTAGCTGACATAATTAAAGATGTCAAAAAAGAAGATTACCCCGATGACCTTCCTTTTTGATTTAAGGTCAGTAACACCGCAAAAAATCTTTTCAAGTTTTACCCCATTCTGCCAGGTCAATAGTAACCGGGTAAGGCCTAGCGTCAGCACCTATCAGCTGTTCTCCTTTTTTAAGCTGTTCCAGCCAATGCCAGTAAGCCAGATGCAAGCTGGTAAAACCATAAACTTTCTGATCCTTTCCTTTGCCAACCACTAAAAGAAAGGCTTTGGGAACCAAGTATTCCTCCTTTAACAACAGCCCTTTTGCTAAACGCTTTTTGGGAAGATCTGTTTTGCTGTGCGTAAAAGTGCAAATAGGTGGACCATCAAACACATAACTGATATTGTCACTTTCGATAAAGCTTTCATCCTGATTCAAGCTTGCTTCGTACAAACGGCCGGTTGATCCCTTAGGTAGCAAGAACCGGTATTTTGGTGCCAAATCGTCTGTAAAAAGTTTCCTAATAAAATCATTGCCATTAACTTGAGACGCAGATCTTAATTCTTCTTTCCCTAAACAAGCCCGTTTTATAAACAATTCGTCCGCTTCTGCAAGCAACGGCTTGTCTTCAGCCCAAAAACGAGTGCAAAATGAAGCATAATTGTCCTAAATTGATCATTCATTGTTGCCTCTTGCCATAATCTAATGGTTTGTTTTGACCGATCGTCATTTGATAGCCCTTCATCCGGAAGATCCAAAGATAATAAATCTTTCCAGTTACGAAATTTTATAAAAAAATTGAAAAGATGTGGTTCTTCATAAAACACAGAATGCATCCATTCATGAAGCAAACCGTCATCATAGTTAAGATCGGTCTTGGGGTCCTTATGAAGATAACCGGAAGGTTTTAAACCCAATTTTTCATTTCCTTCAGGCCAGTAATTGGCTTCAATCGGCCAACGACCGAAACAGTCGGCAGAACAGGAAACTTGTTTTTCACACCGTTTCATTGTCTGCAAAAATACTTCATCAACTACAACGATCTTTCCTGCCATGCGCATTTGGCTGATCCCTGATTCGGGCCGGGTTCTCTCCATTACTTGGTTCATTCTTTCAATATGCCGGCGAAGAAAATGAGGTAGGTGTTCACCCTGCATCCTTTCATCATTCTGCCAGGATCGCCAGGCTTCGGAGCCGACCAGGAATTCTGTTGTCCTGATTTCCGGATTAAGCTCGGCTTCTTTACCTTTACGGCTTTCGACGTAAGCATCAAACTCTTTTTTGCTTAAAGCCTGCTTGGCCCCCAGAACTTCCATGCCTTCAACATCTTGAAAAGCAAATTCTTTCCGGAGTGGCGGGCCAATGGCTTCAGCCGGTTTTTGAGCCGCCTGACCCGAACCTTCTGCAGATGGTTCGGTTGGTTCTCCAACTCCTAAAGGAGGTGGATTTCCTGGCAACAATCCCAATATGGCCGTTGCCACAGCTGGCCCAACTACCTTTCTCAGGAAATCCCGTCGAGACATTCTTGTTCCAGGTGTATGTTCAATATTTGTGATTTGCTCAGCCATCTATTGCGCAAAACTTCTTATCCAATCATTTTTGATTATACCAGCAAACAACCAACCATTAAATTAAGGTTTCAATCTTCTAATCTCTACCATAGTTACTCTTTAGCACAAATCAGTGAGATTTTTTTGTCAGCGAACAGACCAGTTTATGGCTAAGCTTCTTTCCTGCTTTTCCCATAAAAAAAATCCGAAGAACAATGATTTTGGACTAAAACCTGAAACAAAAAAATCAGCAAATTGATTTCTGTTTCAATTTTACAATAGCGTAAACCGAATAAAGTAAGAATATCCTGAAATAAATTCTTTTGTCAAGAGAGTTGGTTTTGAAGTTAAATCTTTTTGAGGTTAATGTTGAAGTATAAAGTTTTACTTAAAATATAGACCAGCCCAACTAGGAAAACAATACTAATGAAATCAAGTTTGGTGTGATAAAGGTGGTTTGTGTTTAAGCCTACATCACTTAGAAATACGGGCCATTCTTCAAGAAAAATTCCCAAACCAATAGCAAGTAAAAATTTGATTTTTCTGTGTTTACGCAATAGAAAAGCAACTACTACTAGTGCTAGTCCTACCTGATAGTGGTGCCAAGAGTCACTTATAATTCTTTCTATAATTTGACTATTCTTACCGAAGATATAAAAAAGGCTTATTGACCAAAGTCTTGTTATGCAAATTGTTATTAAAACGATTAAGGAGAATCTGGAGACGTTTTGGAGATTTTTCTGCTGTTTATTCATATTTTTTAATTCACCCCTCTCGTTCTTGCCAAGCAAGGGCAGACGAGGCTAGGAGCGGGTGATGGGATTTTTATCCCGCATAGGCGGCGACGCACCCACGACCTCCCCGCCTATGGCGGGGCGTTCTACAATTTCCTAATAACTTCTTAAACGCTCTTCCGCCTTTATATGATTTAATTTTTATTTCTCTATTTCTCGCTTCTTTTAAGTTATTATATTTTTCTAAGTAAACAATCTGGAAAGGACTTTTGCCTTTTAAAGACTTTGTTTTATTGCTATTATGTTCTTCCAATCTTCTATCAATATTATTAGTGGAACCGATATAATACCTTTTTGTCCTTACCGATTGAATTATATAGACAAAGTACATTTGAGCGGGCGAGCGGAATCGAACCGCCGATCTCTTCCTTGGCAAGGAAGCGTTGTACCACTCAACTACGCCCGCTTGATACATCAATTTCTACATGACCTCCCCGCCTGTGGCGGGGCATTCTACTCCTGAACTACGCCCGCAATAATGGCAAATTTGTCTTTTTGTTCCCCTTGTTGACCTTCAGCAATATTTAAAAGAACGGATATGGCAGCTTTTTTGATTTGTTTTTCAATTTCTCTATCAATTTTAAAGTTCTTTAGTATACCAAAAACATCACCAGTAAATTGTTTTGCCTCTTCATAAATCTCAAGCTTCTCGAAATTAAACACAAATTTTCTAATTAACGAATTTTCTAATTTACTATTTTGTGCCGAGAGAAGGAATCGAACCTTCATCCCGTGTTTTTCAGACACGTGCCGTGACCGACTTGGCTACCTCGGCATATAAAGGGATTATCTCAAAATAAAGTTTTATTTTCAACATTCCCTCCAAAACCTAAAAGTCCGTTTTGAACCAGAAACTAGTGGCCTTTGAAGAATTGGCCGTAATTAGAGTTAATAAAGTCGGTGGCTTTGGAAATAAAATTTTTATTATTGATGATACTGACGTGGTCGGTATCGGGGATGACGATATCAATATAGTTTTTAAGCAAACCGTGCTTTCTGGGCCAGACATAAAGCTCTTTTTCGGAAATAAAGTTTACCGTATTTTCAGGTAGAGAAACATGGGATAATTTTTTTAAGTGCAGCCGAAAAGGAAGGACTTCGCGGGCTGCAGGAACCATTGCCAGCAACAAAGCTCGCCATGAGCCTCCATGGGGAACACAAACAAAAATAACACTTTTAAGCTGATTTACTATCTTTGGTTTTTTAAAGATTAGATACTTTAAGATAATTCCGCCATAGCTATGGCAAATAATATCATGTTGGCCAGGACTTTTTTTAAGATTTTGGTAGACAATTTTAGAAGAAATATCAAGATTTTTGAAATTAAAACCTAAATCAATAATTTTTACTTTAAATCCTCTACCCTGCAGATCTGAGGATATGGGATGATAGAATTCCTTTTTACGTAAAAGACCGGGAATAATAAAAACTGACATTATTTTTTGGGTAATGGATTTTTATCCTTCACCACCTCTATTTTTTACACCCGGGATTTATTCCCTAGCATCTCTGGTCATTTGTACTCGAATTGCTTCATACCCGTCTGGTCTATTTTCTATTATAACCATTTGATCTCTCTTTAGAATAGCCTCCAGTACTTTAAAAGACTTACCTTCCTAAAAAACTGATTACTGCAGTAATTTTACTTATATTTAGCTTCGTTAGGTTCAGTTTATCTAGTTTGCATCGAGCAAAGCGAGATGTGCCGAGGAGAGGACTCGAACCTCCATACCCGAAGGCACAGCCTCCTCAAGACTGCGTGTCTACCAATTCCACCACCTCGGCTTAATTTAAGATAAATTTTAAGGTGTTCACACTGTAAAAATTAATATTTTTACAGTGCCGCTAGAAGGAATCGAACCTTCATCTGCTGTTTAGAAGACAGCTACTCTATCCATTGAGCTATAGCGGCATTATATTAATTGTGATAATATTTTAACAGCAGAAGGCTTTGATATCAAGAAAGTATATTCTGATAGGATTTACAATTAACTTTACAATTAACTTTACAATTATTTGAAATGGTTGTATAATATTTTTATGTTCCAACCTCAATATACTCTTTCGCAAAAACTACTCGGCAACGTTACTCAGATTGAAAGACTTTACGGCCAAATTGAAGGTTTGAAAATTCCCAAAAAACTAGAGCTTAATTTACAAAGAGACAATCTTATTCAGTCTTCTTATGTTTCCAACAGCATTGAAGGTAATCCTATGTCTTTGGCCGAAGTAACCAATTTGTTGTTGGGAGACCGGGTGCCGGTTAACCGGGACGAAAAGGAAGTAAAAAACTACTATAACCTACTTCAAAATTTAGCTTCTTTCCTTAAGACTAAAATAGACGTTGAGCTTATCAAGAAAGTTCATTTTAGCCTACTGACAGGGGTAAAAAATGAGATTGCCGGTAAAATAAGAAATACAAAGGTGGTGGTTGGCAAATATGTCGGCGAATCCCAGGACGCCATGTCTTTGGAAATCAAGCACGAACCGCCATATCATCAGCAGGAAGCGATAGAAAAAGCTTTAAGCGAACTTTTTGACTGGAGCCTTAAAGAAACTAATTTGCCAATTTCCATTAAAGCAGGGATTATTCACCACCATTTTGTTTATATCCACCCATTTGTGGACGGAAACGGCCGGGTTTGCCGGCTTTTAACTGCCTTGGTATTTTTGCAAAACAGCTATTGGATTAACAAATACTTTGTTTTGGACGATTATTACGATATTGATAGGATTTTGTATTCGGACAAACTGCATAGTGCTGATGCCGGTAATAAAACAGAGTGGTTGGAATATTTTACTGACGGCGTCAAATATTCTCTGCAGGGCGCCTTAGCTCGTATTAAAGAAGCCAGATTAAAACTTAATGTTGAAGAAAGGCCGAGTAATAAGGAGAGAGAGGTTTTGGATATTATTACCAAAAGAGGGCAGCTTACTTCCTCGGATTTAGTGGAGATTTTAAAGGTTTCCCGGCAACAGGCTCATAACCTGCTTAAGGGTTTGGTTGATAAGGGATTAGTGGATAAAAAAGGAAGCACCAAGAGCAGCTACTATTTTCTCAAATAAGGCTTCTTTCCCCGTAAAATAAGGATTTCGTAGCCTCAACTTGACAATTTACTTTACAAATAACTTTACAATTGTGTCCCGCTTATCGGGACTTAATCGCGCTTAGCGCGATGCCATCTACAAATAATTCCCTATTTGTGCCAGAGGAGAGACTCGAACTCTCACAGCCGTAAAGCCACACGGTTCTGAACCGTGCCTGTCTACCAATTCCAGCACTCTGGCGTGCTTGGTTACTCTGATTTTATCATATATCGTTTGGTTTTCTCAAAGTTTTTTGTTAAAATTAGGGTGTATTTGACCGCTTAGCTCAGCTGGTTAGAGCGTTTCGCTTACATCGAAAAGGTCGGGGGTTCGAATCCCTCAGCGGTCACAAGCATGTTAACTAACAGAAAGGCAAGGGAGTATAAATGGCAAAATTAGAAAAGAATTTAGAGTTAAGCCGTTGCCCTACGTGTGGCATAGATAATCCTAATTTAGTAAGCATAACGAACAATGCTTGTGAAACGGCTGCCCATGATGGTAGCGATCACCGATTTTATCGTATTTATACATGTATACGGTGTGGTTATCTTGTAATTGCTTACGCTTACTATGAAAAAGGGAGTATTGATGAAATAGTGCCATTTAATGAGAATGTAGTAGATGAAAATGTTCCTGAAAAAGCAAGAGGATTTTTAGAACAGGCCCGTGATAGTTTTCATGCGCCGTCCGGCTCTACCATGTTGTCAGCCAGCGCGGTTGACGCTATGCTTCAAGAAAAAGGATATGTTAATGGAAAACTTTTTGAAAGGATTAATAAGGCGGCGGCGGATAATTTAATAACAAGCGATATGGCAAAGTGGGCCCATCAAGTTAGGTTAGACGCCAATAACCCCAGACATTCGGATGACAAAAAACCACTTCCGGATAGAGAAGAAGCCAAAAAAACTTTTGATTTTGCACAAGCATTAGCAGAATTTTTATTTGTTTTGCCCTCTAAAGTAACGCAGGGAATAAAAGAATCAGCTAAGAAAAAATAAAAACACAAATGGTTCAAATACCATTAAGAATATAATAAGCCTAATTGCCTCACATCTGGTAAAAATGTATTAAATAGATCTATCAGATCATTTATAATCTGGTTCGGGTGCGGTATCGTTAGGGTCACAGATTAAAATCCCGAGGTGCCTTGAGTAACCCACCTCGCAGGTGGGATTCGTTTACAGATGGCGATGATTAGAAGTATAAAAAAGAAACTGCTCATAATTATTGGTCTTTCTACTTTAATAGTAACTGTTTCTATAATCAATGGATTTCTTCTTATTAATAAAAATAAAGCCGGTTCTCAGTTAGCTGAACAAAAATCAGATCCTGAAGCTGACTTGCCAAAACCTCAAAACTCGCCAGTTGCAGATGAGACTAATGATCAGCCAAAAGTATTGGCTGACCAGACGGTGATGGAGTGGAAAGTCGCTTTTAAGACAGCTTCTCCTAGTCCTATCTCACAGCCCATAACTAGTAGCAATGACCTTTATGAAAAATATGGAAGCCAATATAATGTTAAAGCAGAAACATTACGGGAGATTGCCTGGTGCGAATCTCAATTTAGGGCTGACTCGGTTAACGGGCCTTATGCCGGCTTGTTTCAGTTTAGTTCTGGGACATGGGTTACGACAAGGGTGGCAATGGGGCTTGATTCCAATCCTGATTTGCGGCAAAATTTTGAAGAGTCAATAAAAACCGCGGCTTTTAAAATATCTCAAGGAGGTTTGAGTCTTTGGCCTAATTGTTCAAAGGGTCTAAGTCCTTGACCATATAAGTATCTTTAAGCTGGTAGCCTAACTTACGGTAGTAATCTCTTGCGCCAATGCCGCTTATAACGGCAATTTTCTTATAACCCTGTTTTTGAGCAATTTTTTCTGCTTCAACCAATAGTTTTTTACCCAGACCTTCATGTTGAGTCGCTTTTTTATCGTGGTTTTTTAGAGGCAAAGACAAACCGTAGGTATGCAGTTCTCTGATTATGGCCGAGTTTTTTAAAACCGATAAAACCTGTTTTGGACCGGGAAAACGTAGTCTTAGCAAGGAAAGCAAACGGTCTTTTTGATCACAATATTGGAGAAAATATTCAATGCCGCCAGAGGCTTGGTAATGAATAATTTTTATAGATCCCGAATCAAGTTCGGGATGACAGGTAGGGTGTTTGGAATGGCGGGTGAGGTTTTTTATCTCGCGGCAGCGGATACAGCGGCATCTTAGCTTCTTTTTCTTCATTTCCGTTTGCAGGATTTGGCGGATGTTGGAAAGCTTGTTTCCGGCGGCAATATTGGCTACAGGAATATCTCTGCCCAAACGGTTAATCCTCACCCATTCAGGAACAATCTTTTTTATTTTTAAAAGGAGTTTAATAAGTTGAGTGTCAGTATAAGGTTTGAATTGGCCTTTTTTAAAATTCTTGTAAAGCTTTGCCTGATACAAGACCACGCAAGGATAGATTTTAAGCATGTCCGGCTTAAAGCGTGGATTGGTAAATACGTTTTTGAGCATCTTTAAGTCTTTGGTTGGGTTGCTTCCGGGTAAATTGGGCATCAGGTGATAACAAACTTTGAAACCCGCATCTTTCAAAAACCGGGTGGCTTTGACAGTAGCGGACACACCATGTCCCCTTTTAACCTTTTTTAAAACAGCATCATCAAGCGATTGAACGCCAATCTCTACTCTGGTGCAACCCAAAATCCTCAGCCATTTAATTTCTTTTTCATTTATAAAATCTGGTCTGGTTTCTAAAGTTAGACCAATGATTCTTTGTTTGGCTTCCTCATTGATTTTTTGTTGTTGCACAAGGATTTTTAGTTTTTCTTTTACATTCATAATTCTTAACTCATCATTCTTAATTCTGGACTTGTTGCAAGCAGCAAAGCATTGAATAATAAACTCTAATTGATAATCATGAGGTAGTACTGAGAAAGTGCCGCCCATAATAATCAACTCAATTTTTTGAGTGCTGTGGCCGGTTTGTCTTAGTTGCTTTAGCCTTCGCTTTACCTGTAAATAAGGATCAAAATTGGCCCGACGGGCCCGCATCACCGCCGGTTCATCATCAAGATAGCTTTTGGGGATTTTTGCCTGAGTCGGGCAATAAATACACTGACCAGGACAAGGATATGGTTTGGTCATGAGCGCCACGGGTACGATACCGGAAAGCGAACGGACTTTTTTAAGCCGGAGGAAATGCTCTAATTCGCGGTTTGGCCTGATTTTGCTCTCGGAAACCAACTTTTTATAAGCTAACAAAATTTGGCTGTTTCCGGGCATAAAGCCATGTGTTTTTGCCCACTGTCTTTTACTTCTTGCCAAAGTCTGAGGATTTAAATATGATTGGTTTAAAAGTTTTATTACTAATTTAGTTAAAAGCATAAAATGTTCCCGAGGTGTTCAGATCATCTCACCTCGCAGGTGAGTTAAGGTGGGTAACTTATGGACGGAATTTTAAATAAAACTCAGAAAGATTATAACACTATTTCTAGGGATTTTTCTCAAAAAAGAAGCTATCTTTGGCCGGAGATAAAGTATTTTTTAAAATACGTTAAATCCGGAGCTAAAGTTTTGGATGTTGGGTGTGGTAATGCAAGACTGTACCCTTATTTAAAAAACAAAAAAGCTTCTTATTTAGGAATCGATTTTTCCCAAGAATTATTAAAAATAGCAAGGTGTAAGTATCCACAAGCCAGATTTTTAAAAGTTGATATCAGTCAGGTTAAAGATTGGCAAAAGGCCAAAGGTCAATATGACGTTATTTTTTGTACCGCAGTTTTGCACCACTTCCCTACTCTCAAACCTCATTTATTTGTTTTAAAACAGATGAATAAAAGATTAAAAAAAGAGGGTTTTTTAATTTTTACTGTCTGGAATCTTTGGCAGAAAAAATTTCTGCCTTTACACTTAAAGCAAATATTTTGGAAAATATCTAAAGGTTTTAAATTCAGATGGCTTTTAGTTCCCTACAGGGTTTCCGACGGTAAGAAAACAATTATTCAGGCAAATCGGTTCATGTATGCTTTTAGTTCTAAAGAATTAGTGTGGCTTTTGCAAAAAGCAGGCTTTGAAATTATTGAGGCAAAAACAGGCCAAAATCTTTGTTTTGGGGCAAAAAAGTGCTAAAATAGAAAGGAATGGTGGGACGTAAAATTTATAAATAAATTAACGTCCCAACCACATAAATTTTGTTTCGCAAAATTGTACGTGGTGGTCATAGCTTAGCTGGTTAAACCTGCCTACGGCAGGCAGGGCGTCTGCTTTGAGAGAATGAAATTTTATGTTTACATATTAAAAAGTTTAAAAGATAACAGATTTTATACGGGGCTAACCATTGACTGGAAGAGAAGATTAAAAGAACATAACATTGGCAAAATTAACACGAGATCAACTTTAAATAGAGGACCTTTTAAATTAATACATTTAGAAGAATGCGAAAACAGAACGATAGCGCGTAAACGTGAGAAGTTTTGGAAAAGCGGCATAGGTAGAGAATTAAGAGATGAGATGATTGATGACTGATGGTGGTCATAGCTTAGCTGGTTAAAGCGTCTGCCTGTGGAGCAGAAGATCGCCGGTTCGAATCCGGTTGGCCACCCCATACACCTTAAAAAGACTCTTAAATCAGTCTTTTTTAAGATATGTTTCTTTTGCTGTTAGAGTAAGCGCCTCTTCCATCATCATCGTAGCTTTACCATTTTGACTAGCTTTTATTATTTGGTTAAGTGAATTTCTTGTTTGTGCGGAAAAGTTTCCTTTTTTAATACGGGTATGAAGTTTATCTATAAAAAGTGGCCCATCCGATTGGAAATAATATTGAAGTTGAGATAAGGAGTCTAGCCAGAACTTCGGAAAAAGGTGATTCATTAACACGCAGCATGCATACACTCTTGCTTGGCGCTCATGGGAACAATCACCCTCTTCGATATTAAAAGTATCCCATACATCCATCCATGATCTAAATGTCTTTGGAGCATGAGAGCCTATTATAACCAAAGCATCTGTTAAGGCTTCGTCAAGTGGTTGGTGATAAACATCAATAATCTCATTATCACTGTAAACAACCGTTTTTACTCCGTGTTGGTTGTAGACAAATGGATCATCTTCCCATTTCCTATCAAGAGCTTTAGCATGTGTCATATCATGCTTGGCTACAAAGGCAGCTTTAGCTTCATCAATCTGTTGGAAAATGCGCTTATCAGGATCATAAGTAGTTGTATGAACTGCTACTCTGTCAAGTTCAGTGACAGCCTCGCCACCCAAATTAAAGGTAATATTAACAAATCTTACCACATCTTGCCAGGATCTTTCTCTAATTTTTTTTCCTCTAAGAGTTATTTCATTGTAAAACTCAGGGGTAGATAAAAATTCGACCGATGAAGCAACACGCTTTCTAGAAGGATTAATTGCATCTGCTTCAGAAAAGAGTACGTTGAGACGCTCTTCATAGACGGCAACATCCGCTTTTATCTTTTCCTGAACACTTAAGTCAAGGGGAGGAACTCTTCCAGCTTCTTCCGCATCTTGAGTAAATTTTGTAATTGCTAGAGCAAATTCTTGATTTTTCCCCATTTCAACAGCTAGAGCAACGGCTTCAGGGTTTGGATCACTCATATCTTTATTATAAAGTAAGTTTTTTTCACTTGTCAAGGGCAGGCAAAAAGGTTAGCTTGAGGGAATAAGCTCTTCGATATTGGGGAAAGGTTTCCATTAATATGTTAAACTTTTTTATTAGCGGTTTGATTCTGAAGAACTTATCGACCCAAAGTTAAGTAGTAACTGATAAATTCTTACTTTTGTTGTAGTTTTTCTTCTTTTATCCCGAGGTTCCTTGAGAAAACAACCTCGGAGGTTGTTTTGAGACCATCATTTTCCCTTAACTCTTAGTTTGTGTTAAAATTTAAGTAGTGAAGAAACTTAATTACAAGTGGTTATTGGTCTTTTTTTTATGGCTGATTTCTTTAGGTTTAAGGGTTTATCGTTTAGACAATTTTCCCGCTGCTTTTCATCGAGATGAAGTGGCGATTGCTTATAATGCCTATAGTTTAGTACAAACTGGTTTTGACGAACACGGCGCTGGTCCTTATCCTTTAAACTTTCAATCTTTTGGTGATTATAAATTACCGGGATTAATTTATTTTACTGCCTTATTTTTTAAAATTTTTGGCCAGTCACTTTTTTCCTTTCGTTTAGGAATGGCACTTTTAGCTTCTTTACTACCGCTTATAATTGCTCTTTTAATTTGGCGTTTGAGTAGCAAGTTTAGTTGGGGGCTGGCCAGTGGCTTCTGGCTGGCTTTTTCTCCTTGGCATTTATTTGGCTCCAGAACTCTCTACGAGCCTCTGGCTGGTCAGGTTATTTTTTGGCTAGGGATGGCTTTTTTGTTTTGGGGGTTAAAAAAACAAAGGTTTTTAATCCCCAGTATCTTTTTTATTTTACTCTCCACCTTCTTTTATAACGTGCCTTTTTTATTAGCTGTACCTTATTTCCTTATCTTAATTTTTATTTACCGCTTTACTTGGATTAAAAAAAGAAAGACTAAAATTATTTTTCTTTTTACCTTTTTATGCTTAGTAGCTGGTTTAATTTTGGTAAGCAGAATGATTAATAAGAACCTTGATTCTCGGTGGCAAACAACTATTTTTAGGATTTATAAGGATGATAAGAAGATTAATCGAGAAATTCATCTTTTGACCACCGCGGGATTACCTCTTCCTCTTTCTCGGCTCTTTGCAAATAAACCCTATTATTTGCTCAAAAAATTTTTGGAAGAATATTTAAAAATTTGGAGTTTTGATTTCTTGTTTGTCCAAGGTGATCCCAATCCCTGGCGGGACATGGGAGCAGTGGGGATAGGTTTACTGCTACTTTGCGGTCTGCCGCTTTTAGTCTTAGGAATTACCAGCTTATGGCGGTTTAAAGATAAAAGACTTACTTATTTTTTATTTTTTCTCCTTTTTATCTCTCCTGTTCCTAGTGCCTTAACGATTGATTCTCCATCAACGAATCGATTGCAGGATTTTCTTTTGCTGCTTACAATCCTCACAGGAATCGGCTTAGCTACTGGGATCAACTGGGTTTACAAAAGTCAGCGATGGTGGGTTAAGTATGGTTTTGGTTTTGTGAGCCTTACTATTTTGCTTTATTCCTTTACCAGCCTGTTTTTTGCTTTTTTTGTTTTGTACCCTAAACAAATGGAAGTTCAGTGGTATCAGAGGGCGGATCAATTGGTAAAAGAGGTGAAAAAAGTGGAAGATCAATACCAAAAAATTCTGGTTAATACCGATAACGCTGAATTTATTTATATTTATTTTGCCTTTTTTAGTCCTTTTGAGCCTTTGGCATTTCAAAAAGAGGCTGGTTGGGTTAAACTGGGCCTAAGCCGCGTGGTTAGTTTTGACAAATATATTTTTGACAAGCTTCCTGATTTTAGAAAAAGGGATGAGGCGAATAGATTTTTCACTCCTGGAGTAGAAAGAATACTTTTGGTGGATAGAGGAGAGTATAAAGGGCGTAAAGTAGTGGTAAAAATCTATGACTGGGAAAAGAATATGACTTGGTATGCCAGAGAACTTAGTAAAGAAGATGTTTTTGGAACACTTAAGTAAGAAATGGAAAAACCAATTTTTTTTAACTTTTTTATCACTTATGAGCAGTAGATTTTGAAATTACCTCATTTATGGAGTGGTGGCCTTTATAAGATTTATGTTTTCTTTCATAAACAGGTAATTTTCTTGGAAAACTTCAATAATTTTTGTTATACTTTTATCAATTTCTATCATAAAACTTATATTAATTTCCGGTACACGACCCTGAAAAACTAATTGCATTTTGGTTTAGATTTGTTTGTTAAATCGGGAATTTTCATGTACGTCCCCTTATTTTTTAATCTTTGAAGGAGTTATAGTAACGGTGCGTCTAGTGGTGGCAAAAGCCTTTCCATTTCTTCAACAGTCATGTCACCAAGTAGTACCTTTGCTAAAAGGGTAAATTTCGGATCACCTGACAGTAACAACAATTCTATATGTTTGCCGAGTTCTTCTAGCGTGGCTTCTTCCAAAGAAGAAGTATAGGCTTTTCCAAGCGCCTCTTTCCTACTTTTGCTCATATCCTATATTATATCAAAATAAAGGAATTTTTTTTTGGTTCTGCTAAAATTAATATGATATGGACCAAGAAGGCGAAGAAGGAAAACCAGTCAGACCAAATCCCGTAGAAGCTTCGACCGGACTTCCGGCTAGAGTTTTAGATGCAACAAAAATTTATCCATTTATACAAGGGGTATCAGGCGTACCGTTTGCTCAGATTCTTGCTGAAGCACAGAGAAACAAAGAGCTTTCAACTCGTGGTGAAACGCTTTCTGGTTCAGGAAGAATAATCAAATATAAAGTTGGTGGAGAAGGAAGATTTATTAATATTGAAGATGAACAATGGCCTTATTTTACACTTGCTTGTAATTTAGGCGAAGAGAATAACGGTGGAAGGCCTAAGAATGTTTTAGATTTATTTATTTATTCAAGGCCTACAAGAAATGTTGGGGTATACAATTTCCTAAATAAATATGGTTATCACCCAGACTTTTATGCAAGAAAATTTTTAAGGTTTGCTTTGGCCTATTATGCGGCAAGAGGGTTACCTATAGACGCTTTTAAAGGAAACTGGATCCAGGAAGGAACTAACTGGAACCAATTTATGCAAATATATAAAGAAACCGGAGATGAAGTAAAAGCGGCAGAAAATACCTGGACAGTTCAACAACTTAGGGATTTAGGGTTTAGAGGTAGTATTAGCGTAGATGTAGGACCGGATAAAGTTACGGCCTATCTTAAAAGACATTAAACTTTGCAATATATTAAACTAAAGAGTAAGATACAATCTTAAAAAATTAAATATAGGCATAAAAACCTACAATTAATTGAGCGATTTCTTCACTAGTAAAATCATAAATGCCGTCTTGAATAAAGTGAAGCCGTCCTAAATTTAAAATACGCCTCGTGTCTCTTAGGCTTCGATATAAACCGTGATTCCTATCTAACTGATCATGAAGGCCAATGATTTTATTTAAAACTTGTCTTAGAGTAAGTTGATGTTCAGGTATTCTCCAGGGAAACTGCCTTAAACTTTGGCCTTTTTCTTCATCAGCCCATTGATTTAAAAAGGCGAGTTTGCCTTCTTCCCACTCTTTTTTTATTGTAATATATCCTTCTTGCAATATCTGTCCGTAACCTTCCCGCATTGGCGGTAAAGTAATTGGATTTTGCAAAGGATGATATATTAAATTATCAGCTTCTGCTTCACGCATTTATTAATTTGAAAAAATATTAAACAAAAGCATTCATAGTCTAAATTACCTAACTTTTCTTTTCAACCAATCTTTTAAAAGAATAAATAAGTGAATTGAAAGAGACATGCAGTTAAATAATGAAATTACCGGTAGCATAGATATTCCTCCTTAATAGCGTAGCGCCGGACTTTATTCCAGCGCATTTTTAAATCTAAGGACAAAAAGGCCTTAAAAAATGACTTTAAAAATACTAAACCGCTTAAAAAACGGAGAAAGTAAAAATGAAAAATATATTTTAGAATTTCCCATTTACGATATTTTTGGGCTGTGAAGATAATGCTTGGTAAAAAGAAAAACAGAAAATCAATTATTAAGAGAACAAAAATTAAAGCTTTATTATTGATCAAGGCAAAAGGCAAAAGAAATAATAAAGCTAAAACGGTAAAACCAGAAAATAAGCCTTCCGTAGCTAGAATTGCCGCCTCCAGATCTAAGTTTTGTCCTTCCCAGGGAATATTATATTTAAGGATACACTGCCAGAAACCGGTGTACCAACGGTCAATCTGTTTTAAATAATTCTTCAAAGTTTTTGGATCTTGAGTATTAACAGTTGCCTGTGGATTAAAGACAATCCTTCCTAGTTTTCGGCGATGAATTAAAAAAGTTAAATCCATATCTTCTGCTAAAGAATCCTCAGGGAAAGCAACTTTTTTAAGCAATTCAGTGCGGTAAATAGTAGAACATCCGGGACAAACAATAATCGCTTTTATTTTATCCTGAGCTTTTTTATGAATGGTTTGAGAAATTTCATATTCCCATAAGCGGTAGGAAGTCAGATAAGAATGATTGGAACCGATTACTCTACCAGTTAAAGCGCAGATCTTTTTTGCTTTATCGCCACGAAAAGTTTTAAAAGCTTCATTAAAAAATTCCGGATTAACCTTGGTATCAGCATCCATAGGCATTAAATATTGGTACTTACTTAAAAGATTAAAATGTTTAATTCCCAAATTAATAGCTTTAGCTTTGCCTTGATTAGACTTAAGATTAAGAATATTATGGGTAAATTTTTGGGCAGTGTTTTTGGTTTGGTCTGTGGAACCATCAATAACTACGTAAATATCTTGGGGTTTGAGCAGTTTAAGCAAATACCCCAAGGTTTTTTTTAGGATTAAACTTTCATTGTATGCCGGAATTAGGACACAAATTTTTCTTTTATTCATTTTAGAGGGTTGAAATTATTACTTGCTTCTACTTGGTAAATTTTTTGATGGGCTATTCCCTTTTGTTTTTTTATTTCGATTCTTAAAAAATTGGTCATCAAAACTATCCCCAAAACTGGAAAGATAAGCCAAAAAATTAACTGGTAACGTAACTGAGTTAGTTTCATAATTTACTTTTTACGGTAAACGGTAAAATTAATGTCAGCAAAAACTTCCTTGTAATTTTTTGATATTTCCGGAGTAATTTGGCCTCTAATTAAGTGATAAGGATGTTGTTCGGGCAAATAATTGTTATTTAGCTCAATGTAGTCATAATAGCTGTCCTTAACTGAATCTGCGTAGGAGTTTAAGCTAAGATTGTTTTTATAATTAATCCAATCAAAAGTGGTGATGTTGTAAGCGCAATCCGGACTGTAGGCGCTTAAAATAACGGCCGGACCTTCTTCAGTTAAAATTCTTTCATCTTTTTTAACAACAACTGACAGAAAACTATTTAAACGATCAGTATTAGGCCAAAGATAGTTGTATTTTAATGATTGTTGATAAGAAACTTTAAGATAAGAAACTAAAGTCAAGACTAAAACCGTGAGAGATAAGATTTTTTGCCAACTTTTCTTTAATAAAGAGTATAGATAAGTGATTCCTATGGCGCTTAAGATGGTTAAAAAAGTAATTGTTAGAAAACTATGTTTGTCTAAAGTCGCCAAACGTAAGTTTATTAAGTGAGTGACAAAGATTAAGATAGAAGAAAAACTAAGCGCCAGCCATAAACGCCATTGTTTTTTAATCATCAATCCCAAAGTTGCAGGTAAGAAAAAATACCAGTTTAACCTTGTAAGCTGCCAAAAATATCTAATTAACCCCCAAAAATCGCCGTCTTTTCTAGAAGCTTGCAGCTGGTAAAAAACATAAAGGGATTTTAGATTTAACAAACCAAAAATAGCAAGAGCAAAAATTAACGGATAAGCAAAATATTTTCTCCAAAAATTAAACCGGGTCCTTGACAATTTAGCTTTTGAATAAGCATAAAGAAAGACAAAAGGCAGGTATAAAAGAACGGTAAATTTGGCCATGGCAGACAGAAAAAATAAGGCGGAACTTAGAAAAAATAATTTTCCATTAAGGTTAACTTTAACCTGTAAGTTTTTAAGTAAGTAAAAAAGAGCCGAGAAAAAGAAAAAATAGGCACAGCTGTCATAAGTCGCTAACCTTGAAATATAAAGAGAAATTGTTGATCCACCCAATAAAAATAAAATCAATAGAGAAGTTAAAAATTTAATATTTTTTGCCTTTTTGATTAATAAGAGATTTGCGATTTTGATGACAAAAATTATGGTAAAAAGAGAAAAAATAACGCTTAATAACCTTGACCCCAATAAGCCAAATAATTGATAAGCTAAACCAGACATTACCGGATAGACATATAAGCTGCCACCAAGCCAGTTTTGGCTGCCGTAGGACCACCAATCTCCTTCAATAATTCCCAATTTCCCCAGGACAATATAGATTGCTTCGTCACGAAAAGGAGAATTATAATTAAGGTTAATTAACCTAAGAATTGCCATAAAGATAAAGCCGGCAAAAATTAGGGTTTTACTCCAAGACCATGATTTCAAAATATTCAAGTTAATCATAAAAAAAACTTTCCTAGGGCAATCGAAAGTTATTTATATATTATAGGTTATTAGTATATTATAATAATTGGCGAAATATAACATATTATAGGATTAAAGTCAACAAGTGGAACTACTTTTTAATCTTTTTTGGATTGATGAAGTATATTTAAGTTTTTCTCGAGCAATTAAATACAAAAACAATACTCTAAAGGTTGTTTTAATTGGTTCTACCTTAAAAATATATTAACGTGACATAATTAATATTCCCTACTAATAAGCGTAATTATATGTTGGAAAAACTGGAATTAAGGAGTTTAAAAGCTTTATAATTGGTTCAATCTCAATTACCTTACCGATCCAGAAAGAAAATATATTGTTTTAGGATTAGTTAAAACCAAAGATTGTTCAGTAAAATTCTTAATATGGGAGAACCAAATCCTGGGCCAAGAGGCCTTAAAATAAGACCAACAGAGAATATTTTAACGGAAATGAAACAGTATGCGGAAAGGGCAGAAGCGATTAGAGATTTGGGTTCTCGAACTTCCCAGCCATTAATAAGAGAAAGGCAAAGACTAATTAGAAATTTAATAGAAGATTGTCAATGGTTGCAGATGAGGGATTTAGGGTTAGATGAACCTACAGACTATGAAATATTATTGTAATTTTTGTTGAAATTTTTCTATTTTTGACCGTCAGTAACTAGACCACCCAAGAAGTTCTATAAATATACATTTTCTTTAAATAAGACGGATTGATTTTGAGAGGTTAAAGTATCTCCGTTGCCGAAAGACCAAAAGGAGTACCTACTACATTTCTCATTATTCCTTTTCCAGCTAAAAAACATTCGACTGCTTCATCAGACCATCCATTTCCTCTTAACATTTGTGCAATTTCATCTGGACTGCCAACCGCAACAAAATTATTAGGACTTCCTGGCTCAAATCCGTCGGGGCCAATAAAGTCTGTTTGGGTTACTTTTTTCATATTAATTTATTTAAAATTAAGAGTAATTATATCAAAATTTGAAGTCGAAAACCAATTTTTACATTTGTTGCAGTTTTTTCTTGCTGTTTGGGGGGTTGTAAAGCCCACCCAAAAGCAAGCCTGTGGAGTTATTTGCTTATAGTGATTATAAAATTGGTGTGGGATCCGTTGCTTCGGTAACTGCTAGAGCTGGACTTAATGAATAAACTCTTTCCTCTACATGAGCTTTTCGTCCTCCGGGCAGTGGAACTACTTCTGTAGTACTCCCTTTTTGTTCAAGTACAACTTTTGCAGGTAAAACAGGCACAGATCCATCATTAGTCACAACTGAAAGCACATCACCGGTGGCTGGATGTGGCATACGCTTACCTTCCATGATTTATACTCACCTCCTAAAAAATTCAAAAATTATCCTTGGCTATTTCTCTACCTCTTGACGAAAAATTAAACTTGCATTCTAGGAAAAATTTATTTACTAATTATACTCTTTTTTGCTCAAATGTAAAAAAATTCCCAAGTACAAAGATTCACTTACCTGAAAGAGAGTAGAATATAACCTTAATAGATTTACTTCCTTATTTTTTTTGTATTGATGAAGAATATTTAAGTTTTTCTCGAGCAATTAAAGATCGAAACAATATTCTAAAGATTGTCTTATTAGCTCGACTTAAAACTATTTCAACACGACACAATAAAATCCCCTACCGAAAAGCGTAATTATACGAAGGAAAGACTGGAATTTGGGAATTAGAGAGTTTTATAATTGGTTTGACTTCAAGTAGTGGTTTGGACCTTATTATTTTAGTGGATCAAATTCTGTGCCTTCTGATAGTGAGTTTCCATAACTAAATTTGTAATGAAAATAGTTTTCTCCATTATGAGTAAATCTTTGAATCTTTACTCGCATTCTAAATGGTTCACTTACTGCTATAATAATTGGTTCTTCAACGTTTCTTTCAAAAGCAGTTCCTTGTACTCTTGAAAAATCAGCTAAAAAAGATTGTTTTAAGACTTGTTGCCAACAAGACTCAAAATCTCCTAGGGGATAATCGCCGTGGCTGATGATTGCTCCTCTTTTCCAGCGCGCCCCAATACCTCCTGACTCAAAAGAGATAGCCAGTGGTTCAACTGAATAATCCGCAGCTAATTTACAGCTATAATCACACCTATCTTTGTATTGGGGGTTTTGTCGATCAAAATCTTGCTGTCTTCTTTGTAATCTATAAGTAAAAAAAGGCATTTGGCTCCACCTTGGGAATTTATCTCTGTGTGATAAATAAGCATCTTGGTTTCTTAGAAAAAGAACTAAAGGTGCTGTTTCACCCCGGTCAAAATCTGAAATAATATCTCTAATTCTTTCTGATTCCGCTCTAGATAGTTGGCCAATAGAATATCTCGGTACTTCAACACTTTGTCCTCCTAAAAGTGTTGCCAACTCATCTTGAGATAAGCGGCGGGTGGTTGTATCACTTGGAATCGGAATTGAGTCACCAGTAACTTTGCTTAATTGCTCGACTAACCCTTTTAACTCACCAATTACACCGCTTTCTTGGTACCTAAACATGCTAATTATTCTATTTCTAGCATTTAATATATCATATAAATTCCAAGCAAAAAATAACATATTGGCTAATTCTTCATTGTTTCGCTTGAATTGATTAGTAATTGATGGACTTATGCCCGTCTCAGGATGGAAAGAAGAGGAACTGGCGAGAACTTCTCTAAGTACAACATTCAACGGTTGATTGTCTTTGTGGCCAACCATTTCTCCAAGTAGTTCACTAATATCTAGAGATGATTCACCAAATTTTAATTGCCCATCTTTTGTTACCATAATTTGATTCAATATTTCGTCACTAGTAGTTAATTCTACTTCTTTTCTAATTGCTCCCAATATAGCATCGGTTTCTGAAGTAATAAAAGATCTAGTTACAATTTCATGAGTGTCATAAACAACATTTTTAAGAGTTTGTGGATTTAAGGGAAAATCTCTTTCTATTTCTAAAGTAGATGGTACGTCTTGAGTTTCTTCACCATGTCTTACAAATTTAGCTGGCGCAAAAGGAGCAGTATCAAGAGCGATACCTGGTTTAACCATGTTATCTGTTGAGATAGGAAGCAATTGAACATCCAAACCCCTAATAGTTATTCCCTGAAGTTTCTCGACTAATCTTGTCGCAAAATATATATCAAATGCTGAATGATGTATAACTGTTGGTTTTTTTTCAACTGCAAACGGATCAGACATAAATAAATATTAACATAAAAACTATAAAATATGGGGTTATATTTGTTTATAAAATTCTTTCTACTTGTTTGATCTTAGAGACATTAGGCTTTTCAGAACTATAAAAAGACTGTTATATTGCTTTTTTATTAATTATACTTTTCATTTTTATTAAAAACCGTTTTACTCCTTTTTTTGTTATTCTGGTACAATTTGTGTATGGATCAGGAATCGGAAGAAAAAGGAACGCTTGCAAAGACTCCGTTAGAAGCTTCAACAGTACTACCAGTTGCCCTTACAAAGGCTGCAATCATTTATCCATATAGAGAAGGTGTTTCAGGTATTCCATTTGATAGGATTTTTACTAGAACTCAAGAATATGCCAAAGCTCAAAAAAGCGATTGGTTTGAGGCTACAGGTGAAGTAAGATCAGGATCAGGCAGAAAAATTAATTACACTGTAAGTAAAGATTGGAGTTCTATAGCAGTTAGAGATAAGGATTATCCATATTTTTTACTTGGGGCAGAAGTGGTAGATTTTGAAGGACGAAATGCACTTAAGTTTACACTTTATACAAAACCTGATCCTAAAAATGCTGGAAAGTACAATTTTTTAAATAATGGTGGACGACATCCAGACTTTAAGGCTGGTAAATTTGTAGAATTTGCTTTGGCTTATTTTAAGGCAAAAGGAATACCGATAGACTTATTTGAGGCATATTGGGGGCATGGTGGAACAAACTGGGAAATGTTTATGGAGGCGTATAGAAAAGAGGAAGAAACCGCATTGCAGTCAGCAGAAAGAACTTGGACTTTCACAAAACTAAGGTCTTTGGGATTTACAGGTAGGGGCCGTGTGACTATAGGTCGTGGTTCTGTCACCGCTTTTCTTGAAAGGCATTAGAAAAACAAAATTAACCGGAAAACTGCAAATTTTTTAATTTTTTATCCCGAGGTTACTTGAAAAAATAACCTACGAGCTTGTTTTGAAAATTTCTCTTAAGATTAACAAAATAAGCAAGGAATTTTTAAAATATAAAAAAATTATAGAATCGGTAAATGCGAATCATACTCTTCAGTGTCTCTTTGAAAAAGGGCCTCTAATTGCTCGTGGGGAGCGGGCCTTTTAGCTCCGTAAGCTACATCAAGAGGAGAAAGAGGAGTCCCCCGGGAGGAGTTACGCCTAATGTCAGTTCCTAGATCATGCATGAACTTGTTCATGGAGAAAGTGAAGAGTTTCATCGTTAGTCACTAGGTGAGGTGCGGTTGGTTTGGGCGGGGTTTCATTCATGTGGGTAGATTTATAAAATTTATATATAAGATTTCTTATTCATTTTCTGCTGAAGCTGCCGGAATAGGTACGAATAGAGAGTATCCTTTTTGATAATTCCTATACTCTAATGCGCCAATGGTTCCTGTAATGTCCTCTTCTTGTTTTCTAGGTAGTGGTCGATAACTAAATGTTTCTCGTAAAATTAGTTTGTCTTTTTTTAATTGGAAAAGACGTAGAGATAAAAAAAAATTATCTGTATCGCCTATTTTTTGCAACAAACCTCTCCAAAACATAGTTTTTCTTTTTGGCACTTTGGCTTCCACTAGAAAACCACTGGGGTATGCTAATACTTCTTCCAATGGAGGTATTGGTATTCCTGAATATTTTTTCCCAGGCAGTTGTCCCTGCTGTTCTTCTAGTTGTTTTAAACCTGTAAGTATTCCTAATACCTCTACTGCTGATTTTGCAGGAAATGCTCCACTTTCATATTCTAACCTATCATCTTTATGTTGAGATCTATCAAAAAACCACCGTAGCTTACGTAACTTTTTTAGGACTGTGGCTACATTCTTTACTCCTTCAATTGGTCTTCCTAATTTTTGTTCTGCGTCGGGTTTAACGCGGTCTTGCGCTAAATAACGAACAAGTGGTTTAAGACCTTCGGATTGTATTAAAGCTTTATTTAAAACCTGACAAACTTTATTGTGTAAACCTTGCTCAACTAAATCCAATGTTTCCCTATCTGGTTGCATAGGTTTTACTTTTACTAATTCACCTTCAACTGGTTCTTCTACCATTTTTTAAAAATTATTTACTTAGATTATAAAATAAATAATGTGAAACTATACTAGCAGTTTTCACAAGATAAATATTCACAATATTGGATAAAGGATAAAATAATAAGAAGATTAACTTGGTTCACTAATCTTTGCGCTGTAGGAAGTTTAACACATAAAAAAGATTTTAAAAATATCAGGCTAGCACAGGGATATCAGTCGTAAAACCTAATATAATCCCAACCAAACCTAATCTAAAAGCGCTCGCTTCTTCCGGGCTCAATGGGACGTCGTTTTCCGAATCTACATGCGCACGCCATGCAACCTCAAATTCAGTTGCACTAGTGCATTGTTTCATAAACCGCGCTAAGTCTTGTACTAGTTTTGCTCCCCGATTTTCTTCATGCATATATTTTACTTACTATAGGTTAATTCTATCATAACATTGAAAATTTGGCAAGATTAGGCTGATTTAGCTGAATTTTCCTTATTTAAGGTTTTGAAGCTATTTAAGAAAACTTTGAGGCTATTGTTGCCGTCAAACTAATGTACTTAAAACCGCAGCAAGCTCTTTGGGATTGCGAAGATCAACACCAGGTTCAATTTCAAGATTGGGTTGTCTTTCAGAAAAAAGTGGTCTAAAAAATACACGAAGGCCCGCTAAAACCTCCATGTGGCCTTCTATATTTTCCGTAACTCCACCTTTTGCTGTTGGTAACTCGCTCGGTAATTGCGCCATTTATGTAGTTTAAATAAATTATTTTGAAGATATTTATACCATAAATTGGACGAAGAAATAGTATTTTTGGCAAATTTCGTATTGTGATGATAATTTAACTGGTATTTAGTTTAAATGATTATTAAAGTAAAGTTTCCGAATGATGTGAAAATATTATACCCGCCCAATAAATAGAAAATTCATCTTCAAAACTTAAACCATCAAGCTCGCCTGCCTCTTTAAGCTTGGCAAGATAATCATCCATCTGCGTTGCAAAAACATCAGGCTCCCGATATTGTTGTGAAAGTTCTGATAAGTGACGGGTTATTTGTCTTATTCTTTCTTGTGCATCAGGCATATATTAGATGACTGGTTATTGTATTTAGTAAATTATCCAAAACTTTGGCAAAAAAAGACCTCAAAGTATTGGGTAAGGATTAGGAAAGCCAAAGGCTTGGGCTATTGTTAAGTCAAGCATTTGTTGAGCTTCAGTGAGAGGTCCTACTCTTGGCATATCTTGTAAAGCTATTTTTGGTGAAGCAAAGGCTTGGGCTGTTGTTAAGGCTAATAGCTTTTGTTCTGGACTAAGTGGAGTTGTATTTTGTAAAGCTCGATGCATTCCTTCAAGCATTCTAACAGGTCCAACTCCTTCTTCTAAAAGAGAACCTAATAAGTCTTCGACTATTCTTTGATCTGTCTCAATATCTTTAATGAAAATAGACATATTAATTTAATTTTTATTCTAAATTTATATTGCTATAGGATATTTTACCAAAATATTCAGATTTTGCAAGGTCTAGGAGTTTTGGGTGGTGGATACAAAAAGTCACTTTAATTATCTTTAGGATTAACAAAAGCTAGGATCAAAAGGTAATCTGTTAGCCTGGTATATAGCAGAATTAGCCATAGTTTTAAGCGTGGTTTTAAGAGCTTCTAAATCATCATCATCAAGAGGTCCTCCTTCAATTTCTTCTTGAACAAAACAAGCAAGTAATTCTCCAAATTCACCAACAGATAGTTGGCCATCAGGAAGATCAGGATCATCCAAATGATCTACGGCAATATCCGCAATTCTTTTGGCTAATTCAACACCACGATTAGTTTTTGCCATATTTATTCATTATTTTAGGATTGTATTATTGCCGGACATTACCTGCTTCAACAGGTAGGCGGGCCGGCAAAGAATATATAAGATAAGTTACTTTCTTCTTTTTTGGTTTATGAGGGTGGAGCCGATTGGCCTCTGCTACTGCTGTATCCCAGCTTCTACCCTTTTTTGTTTCGGCGGCTACATAAGACCAAAAACGTGCATCATCCATTCGTCGCTCCTCTAATGCTGTTTGCATAGAATCAAGGGCAATTTCAGCATCCATTTCCGCCTGCTGCTCCGGAGAAATATCGGCAACTTGTCTTTCGAGTGCTTCAAGGTCTTTTTCTGGTAAACCCTTAGAGCCTTTCGGATTAAATTCAAAAGAGATCTCAGGCCCATCAGGCGGAGCCAAGCAGAACGATTTGCATAATGGAGTATTGTGTCAAATGGTTTTTCCAGAGTAAATTGCAGTTTTTTTCCTTTTAATTTACAGTTCTGAAGTATAAGTTTTAAAAGTTGCCGTTTTTCTTCAACTTCAGAACTTTCAAATAACTCAGAAGTACGGCTAGCCAGTTCTAACAGATAGGAAGCGGTTAAATAATAGTTATCTTCTGCTTTTTGCAGGTTTCGTTCCTTAAACTCAATATCATCTATTTTCTTTCTAAATCGTTGGTAGTATTTGTCATACTCATCCTTAGTAATACTCCTCATTTACAAGAGAAATAGAAATTTAATAAAAATATGATGGTGGTATCGGCTATAAGAGCCTTAAAAGGCTTCTAGGACTACACTTCCACCCAGTTAATAAACAAATTGTTTTTACGCCTAAAGTTTTAAGAAGAATTGATAGATTAGGTGTCAATATTGAAGCATATAAAGTTACGATGCGGGTAAAGGGTTTAAGTTCTGGACAATCTCCAAGAGTGTGTTTTAGGTTTTAATTTTGTATAATATTATAATGTCAGAAGAAGCTGTTCAAATTAATAGTCTTGATGTTGAATTACCATCAGAACAAACTGAGGCTTCTCGAATTGATTTAGATAAAATTTTAGGTGAACGTGGACAAGTAAAAGAAGAGGAAATGGAGACATTGGTTAAAGAATTAGCAAGATTAATGGGTTATGATCCACAAAAAGAATCAATATGTCTTTGTTCTGCTATAAATGGTTTTGTGAGAGACTCATTACAAGCAAGAGGTGTGCCGGCTCTGACGGTTCAAGGTGGTGAAGTTCTTTGTCGTAATAAGAAAGTATTACCTCATGTATTGAGTGTAGTGGAAATGGAGGATGGATATGCAGTGTTTGATGCCTCATTATCTGTGCTTGATTATCCTGTAATATGGAAAGGTTCAATAAAAGAATTAAAAGAGAAGGTGTTAAGAGAATTTGGAGGAGAGTGGGATGAGTTTAATGAGCAAGAGATTTGCGAGAAATTAGATAGTTGGAAGGATCAGCAGGGTGCAACAACTTGAATTTTAGAGCAATCCAATAGTGTGATTTAAGGAAATATAAGGACTGATTTTAAAAGTAAGTTTTAGATAGAACAGAAGTCCTGACATCGTTCAGTGCGGGGAGCTAGTTGAAACGATTAAAAGTATTAAGAAATAGTGAGTAGTGGAGTGGGGTAGATTTTTTGCATGTTAAACTTAAACTTTTAGGGCTAAATTTGGGATGTAAATATATTCATTGTGTTGTTGGATAATGGTTCTAACGTTGTTCACGATGCGGAGCCAGTTGGAATTTAATATACCCAAGTTTGTTATAATTAGATTGTAATGGTTAAGAAAAGATATAAATCAATAATACTATTCTTTGTTTTATTTATTGCCGCTGTTTGTATCCTCCTATTTGTA
>Ga0307379_10001109_pt1 | contig 43249 bp, 70 predicted proteins | sample UN2MG_FD_202237 | JGI IMG/M metagenome (GOLD analysis project Ga0307379, IMG submission 202237) | Soil microbial communities from Risofladan, Vaasa, Finland - UN-2 | ecosystem: Environmental > Terrestrial > Soil > Coastal area > Acid sulfate soil | place: Finland: Risofladan, Vaasa | collected...
AATTTTGAGGGCAGACGGAATTATAAGATGAAAATTCTACAGGTGTTTGACTTCTTTTCACCGCACGGTGGCGGGACGGTAAACTTCCTCTATAAGCTCTCACGAGCGCTGGCTCAACGGGGCCATGAAGTAGTGATATATACTAGCGACTTCAAGCTGGATCAGGCATACATCGATTCCCTGCCGGAAGTTAAAATATACCCTTTTCACTGTGTATCAAGGTTAGCCAACTTCTACATAGCACCGGGTATGGCTAGAGAGATAAAAGAGCAGCTTCTATATTTCGATATCGTCCACCTGCTCTGCTACCGGAGTTTTCAGAATATGGTAGTACATGATTACGCAAAGAAATACGGCGTTCCTTATGTACTGGAGGCGCTTGGTTCACTGCTCCCCAATTTGGGTAAGCAGGGATTGAAGAAAGCCTTTGACCGATGCTTTGGCTATAAGATATTGAAGGATGCCAGCCAGGTCATCGCCGGAACTGAGGCAGAAGCAGAAGAATACAAAATGATGAGGGTTGAACCGGATAGAATAAGCATATTCCTTCCCGGCTATGACACCGATGGTTTCTCGCACCTTCCAGGCCAGGGTAAATTCAGAAGTCGCTTTAATATCACAGAAAAGCACATCATCTTGTTTCTGGGCAGGATACATGAGATAAAAGGGCTTGATTTTCTAGTCAGGTCATTTCACAAACTAATCCAGGAAAGAAGTGACACCATTCTGGCTATTGTTGGACCTGACGATGGTTTCAAACCTGTTTTAGGTGGATTGGTCAGGGAGCTGGGTATAGAAGATAAGGTACTGTTCACCGGGTTTCTCGGCGGTGAAGATAAACTATCGGCACTGGTTGACGTTGATATGCTGGTTCAGACTTCCATATATGAGAGGGCTCCGGGCTCACCGTTTGAAGCCGTCTTGTGTGGTACGCCAATCATAGTCACCAGTGATACCGGCGCCGGCGACGTCGTGAGTGAACTAGACGCTGGGTACCTTGTGGACTATGACGATGAGATTGAATTGAAGAATCTAATGCAGCAAATCCTGGATAACCCAACTGAAGCCCGGGCTAAAGCCCAAGGAGCCAGGCAGTATATCGTGAAAAACTTGAGTTGGTCGGAAAAAGCGAAGGACTACGAGGCGGTCTATAAGGAAGTAATTAGGGCTACAAGCCCGAGCAAAGGAATCTAATGGACTGGAGAATACCTCTGTTCAAGATACACTGGGACGAAAACGACGTGGAACGGGTAGCCTCTGCTATCAGAAGGGGAATGTTCTGGGCAACAGGGCCTGAAGTAGGGGAGTTTGAGACCAGACTCTGTGAATACTTTGGCGTGAAGTATGCCGTGACGGTTAATTCAGGTACTTCGGCTCTTCATGCTGCTCTCCTCGCCCATGGCATCGGTCCGGGAGATGAGGTTATCGTTCCTTCCTTTACCTTTATTGCGACGGCTAATGCTCCCTTGTTTGTGGGTGCCAAACCAGTGTTTGCTGAGATAGAAGATGAGACTTTTGGCCTGAAACCTGATGATGTCGTTAAAAGAATTACTCCCCGGACCAGAGCCATTATACCTGTCCATTACGGCGGTTGCCCATGCTATTGTGCGGAACTGGCTCAGATTGCTAGAAAGCATGGCTTGATTCTTATTGAAGATGCTGCCGAATCCTTTGGCGCTATGGTCGATGGCCGTAAAGTGGGGACTTTCGGTGGCTCAGCCATTCTTAGTTTCTGTGCTCCTAAGATAATTACTACAGGTGAGGGCGGCGCCGTGATTACGGATTCCAAAGATTTATATGAACGGGCGAAATTAATATGCTCCCACGGTCGAGCAGAAACCGCCGACTACTTCTCTTCAACCGAGCCGATGGACTATGTGACATTGGGGTATAACTTTAGGATGTCCACCATGACGGCTGCTTTAGGATTAGCGCAGATAGAAAAGGTTGATGAGATTATCAGCCGCAGGCGAGAAAATGCCAACTATCTCAGTGAGAAACTTTTGGGTATTAAAGGTATTGCAATACCTGACCCTCCGGACCAGTATTTCCATACCTATCAAATGTATACAATCAGGGTAAACAATAAAGATACGAGAGACAAGCTAATGCTACACCTTTTACAGAAGAAGATAATGGCAAAGGTGTACTTCCAACCTGTACATTTGACGCAATTTTACCGTCGTGAATTTGGCTACCGGGAAGGTGATCTACCCTTAACTGAGAAAATTACTGCTGAAGTTTTAACACTTCCCATGTATCCCACGTTAACTAAAGAAGATATGGACTACATGGCACAGCAGATAAGAGATTTCTTTATTCATGTTTAAGGATGAGAATATGGGCGAGAATGTAAAGAGTAGGCTGAAGGCATGTGGCCAAGGCGTGCAGATTTTTCCTCTGGCCAAGATAGTTAACCCGGAAGTAGTAGAAATCGGTGACTTTTCAATGATAGACGATTTCACTTTCATCAATGGTGGAAAAGGCATAAGGATTGGGCGATATGTTCATATCTGTTCCTTTGCCAGCATTACGGGCGGTGGCGAACTAACCATCGGTGACTACGCTGCGGCGGCTAATGGTTCCAGGATACTAACCGCTACCGATACCTATTACGGCGGAAAAAGGATGTCCTCCGCACTGCCGGAGGACCAACGAAATGTCATTCGCGGCAAGACGGTGATAGAGAAGGATGCTTTAATTGGCACAAATACGGTACTCCACCCTAATGTAAGGATAGGTGAAGGAGCCATTGTTGGCAGCAACAGCCTGGTGCTAGGGGATATAGAACCGTGGAGTATCAACGTCGGTAGTCCCTGCCGGAAAATAGGTGAACGGCCAAGAATAGCTGTATCGGAGATAGTATGATTAGCTTCGTCGTGACAGCTAGGAATGACGGCTACGCTGGAGACTTTGTTGAACGTATGCAAACCTCACTGGATACTCTATCTAGGCTGGTTGATAAGTACAAGCTAGATATTGAGTACCTTGTTGTCAAGTGGAATCCCCCAGTTGGTAGGCCAGAGCTGTCTGAGGTACTAAAACTCCCATCTTGGGTCAGGGTGGTTAGAGTACCAAATGAACTTCATACACAGCAGCCTATGAGTAATCGGATACAACTGTTTGAGTTTGTCGCCAAGAACACTGGTATAAGGAGGGCAAAGGGTGAGTTTATTGTAGCTACGAATCCTGATATAGTGTTTAGTGACGCAATGGTAGGGTATCTAGCTTCAGTTAAGTTGTCTACTGATTGTTATTACCGAGCCACTCGCTACGATATACTAGTAGAAGGTGGAAGAGTCGTCAGAGCTAATCATCCTTTATGCTCTATTGATTACCGTAACTCTAGTGTGGGAAATATAAAGAAGCTAGCTATAGCATGCGTTGTAAGGGTAAGGTATGGGCATAAACCATTTACTAACGCTTCTGGTGACTTCCTGATGATGCACAGAAGTAACTGGCTCAATCTTAATGGCTATCCTGAGATTATTGGTTCCGACAAACACGGAAGATTCCACGTTGATAGCTTCCTACTTTATATGGCTTTGTCCATAAAGTTGAAGGAGGTTAGACTTGCTGCGCCTATTTATCATCTAGAACACGAGAGGAAGTCTACAACTGCAATATACTCACCTCTGATTGATGCTATTTACCAGTACTTTTCTACCAATCAGAAGGGACCGTTCTTATTCAATGGTGATTCCTGGGCATCTCCGGTAGCACGACTGCTAGCTGTCAACGATGATAGTTGGGGTCTCAGGCAGCACGACCTGGTAGAGGTAGGAAGATGCTAAAAATAAAACAAGGTAAGCCTCGTCAGTAGCTAGGGGGCCTGATATCTATATATTCGGCTTCTGGTATTGTCCTGACGCCTTTTACCTATCTTGGCCTATGCTTGATGCTAGCTTACTGGAAGTTTATTTACCCTTCAATCATAGCCTTTGGTAACCATCAGGGATGGCAGCACGATAACCCAATGAAGGACTATATGATTGAGATGAATAGTATCCTAGAAGAGATACGGAACGGGCATAAAGAAAAAGATGCTCAAATAGTAGGTAATGGCAGTGGAGATGAGTATTAGCCTAGCAGTACCCCCATTGAGAATAAGAAGGGCAATAAGGACTAGAACATGAAAAGTAAGTGGCTTATTAGAGGTATATCACTAGCAGCAGTAGTTGGAGTATTGACTACTAGCCTATTCTTTTATTCTCATACTTCGGTGAGTGCTACCTCTGGTACGGTATCTGTAGAACTGAGGGCAAACAACTTTACTCCTGGCGAGTTAATTGATAAGCGTACTAGAACCAGTAAAACATATGAACTTGCTCCCAATAAGTATGCTCTGGATGCCACTATTGGCTCTGTCCATTATCTCAAGGATAGTCAATGGGTAGAAATAGACCCTGTTCTCTTGCCGACAGCTGAACCGTACTACCGCCAAATGACAGATGCTAATTATCAAGTCTACGTTATGGAGGAGTTTAACGCTGGCCAGATTGCCAAGTTCAGCAAAGGTGGGCAGTCCGTAGAATTTCAGCCGATGGCTCTTGAGTGGATAAATGAGTTGGAGATGATACAGCCTATAGCCATGCCTCACGCAGTAACGCCAATTGTTGACCATGAGATAATAGATAATTACCTACCTAGCTATAGTCCCCATGTAGGCAAGATTGAGTGGCTTGATGCCTATGGTCAGAATATTCACTTCGAATGGCAGACTACCAATACAAGACTGAATAAAATAATTACCGTATCTGGGCTAAACGACTTGCCTCCGCCCGAGCCTTATCTGGGCGATAATGTCTCTTTACGCTTTAACATGATATTCGCTCCCACGGCTGGCCTTGATATATTCGTTGACGGTGTGCTGTGGGACAAGAAAACTAAAGTTCAGACCTTTGACCATATCTATTTTATTGACCAGAACGATACCGTATTGTGGAGCTTTGCACCCCTGCTTTACTGGGATTCTAGCAACAATCCTGAGACTGGGCAAGGCCAATCCATAGCCACGTTAGAGAAACGTGGAAATAAGTTATACATCTCGGTTCTCGTACCCTACGAGTGGCTAGAATCAGCTACCTTCCCGGTGTTCATTGATGTCGATGTGGACGAAGTAGTAGCGGCTAGTGAAGATGATGGTGTGGAGGACTACACTACTGGTAATACTGTTATAAATCTCGGCTTTTGGAGTATCGGCTCATCAGCTTACGAGTACAGTGGAGTACGGTACGCAAGTGTTACTATCCCTAATGGAGCAACAATAAATGCAGCGAATTTGACCTGCTATTCTCAAATTGCTGACTCTGGATCCTACGTCGCATATTTGTATGGGGAGGATACATCTGCGCCATCCGTATATACCGCCGGAGAAGCTAATTATGATATAACATCTCGAAGTAGAACAACCGCTAATGTAACTATTAGCTCTACTGTTCTAGGTGATTGGGCTATCGATACCGTTTATTATCTGCCCGACATGAGTGCTATTGTTCAAGAATTAGTCGATAGTTATGACTATAGTGGCGGAGCTGCTATGGCCTTCATGTCTATATGGATATCAGGAACAGGGGAAAGGATGGCAAATACTTGGGACGCTGATCCCAATACAGCAGTCAAACTTCACATTGAGTATACGCCTGGGGCTGGTACCGTTATTCCTACCGTAGTCACAGGCGGTGCTATGACCGTAGAAGAAACCACGGCCACTATGCAAGGCAACATCACTAATACGGGCGGTGAGAACTGCACGGCCAGAGGCTTTGAGTGGGACACGGCTTCGGGTGTGCCTTATTCCGACAATAATAACGCTCTTGGCGACTTCGGTACTGGTAATTTTACTTACGGCGCTTCAGGGCTGACTAAGGGTGAAGGATACTTTTACCGGGCCTCAGCCAATAATAGCGCAGGTTGGGGCTATGGCGCGGAAGTATTCTTTATTACTAAACCAGACCCAGCTACCAGTTTTGTTTCAACCAATAACGGCACGACTTGGCTATTCTTAGGTTGGACTAACGGAGATGGTGCAGATTATGTCGAGGTTAGATATGATTCGGGAGCAGTAGCACCAGCCGATAATATCTCTGGGACTTTGGGATATTGGGGGTCAGGCACGAGTATAAATGTCACGGGACTGACGTGCAATACCCAATATTCATTCCGTATCTTTACCCATGCGACCGAGAACGGCCAGTGGAGTACGTCTGATAATAATCCAGCCATTAGCGATACTACGGACGCCTGTGCGGGTGTAGCTCCCACCGTCACGTCCGATAATTCCACGTTGGTAGAGGAAACCACGGCTACCTGTAGCGGTAATATCACAGCCATAGGTAGCGATAACAGCACGTCTCGGTTTATTCAATACGGGACTGCCACGTTAACCTACACGGACAATGAGACTGAGTTTGGAGACTTCGGAGTGGGTATATTCAGCCTTAACCTGACTGGCTTATCTCCCGGCACGACTTACTATTGGAGAGCAGGAGCTAATAACACGGCTGGTAATGGCTTTGGAGGCGAACTAAACTTTACCACAAAGCCTGAAGCGGTGACTGGGTTTACTGCTACGGGTTCGGGTAGCAGTAATATAACTTTGTCGTGGACTCTTGGGGTAGGATCGGAGAATACCACTATCAGGTACAGGACTGACGCCTATCCTACAGACCCTGCCAACGGAACATCCGGTTACAATGGAACAGCCAGCGCTTGCAACCTGACTAGCCTCATCCCAGGGCAGATATATTATGTTTGCGCTTGGGCAATAAACACAGACAACAGTACTATCTATTCCGATGATCCTGCTCAATTGATTCGATATACGAGACCTGGGACACCTACCGGAGCAACCACGGACAACGTGACGTGCAATTCAATTGATGTGTCATGGACTCTTGGTACTGGTGGCGATTACACTATGGTACGCTGGTCCGCGGGCGATTATCCTCTCGATGAGGCTGATGGGCATGAAGGATATTATGGTACTGCTAATCTCAGTACGATTTACGGATTAACTCATTCCACGGAAATATTCTTCTCTCTTTTTTCAAGAGACTCGGATTCCGGCTATTACTCGATTACCTATGCACAAACAACTAATACTACCGGCCTGACCGGGGCTCCTACCGTGACCACAGCCAACGCTACAGACATAACAAACACCACAGCAACACTCAGTGGGAATATTACCGATATATCGTGCGACCAGGCCGATGTGCGAGGTTTCCAGTGGGGTGTCTCCACGGGCAACTACACAGCTAACTGGACTGCTGGTGGAGCTTTCCCTGTCGGAGTCTATACTTACGGGGCTTCAGGATTGTCGGAAAACACGACCTATTATTACCGGAGTGTAGCTCACAATGATGGCGGCTGGGCTTTCGGAAATGAGATAAACTTTACCTCAACCAATGTAACCGACATTCTACCGCCAATTAGTTTTATTGTAGCTGATATGGGAGCTGTATCTCTCAATATTACGTGGACTAAGGCAAATGCCAGTTCTAATCTGACGCTGATAAGAGCCAGCCGCACCGATTATCCTAGTAGTATTACAGACGGTGAACTTGTTTACTATGGCTCAAATGTGAGTTATAATGCAAGTGGGTACTCTATAACAAACGTAGTTTATTATTTTAGTGCCTGGGGTGTTGACAATAGTGGTACAGTATATTCAACCGAGTATGTTACCGCCACCATAGGCGAAGAAGGAGTGACGGTTATGGCCACAACCTTAGATATGACGCCCTTCATTCTGCTCTTGCCACTGATGTTCCTTGCTGTTCTAGCCTACTGGAAGCCCAATCCTATTTTGTTTTTAATAATTGCCGGCGTAGCTATCTTTTCTGGCTTTGAGTGGTTTAATACCTTGAGTGGTGATTACCGGGAATATGCTATGGCCGTTAGTGTGGGCTTTATCGCCTTTGCCATACTAAATTTTGGCTTTGCTATTAAACTTCTCGTCTGGAAGGAAGCCGAAGGGGAGGAATAATGACATACCCCGGATTACCAGTAGATCCGGAAACCGGGCAGCTAGTCGGGCCGCCTGGAAGTGGTGGCGGTGGCCCACCAAGCCGAGCTCCGTCAGCTCCACCCAGTCCAGCAGGGCAAGCGCCTAGTGGGGGGAAGGGACCGCCGGGCACCGCTGTGGCAGACTGGCCGGATAAGACAGGGCCATTTACTAGACAAGAGTGGCAAGACGCCGGCTTAAAGACACCGCCTAAAGACTGGGAAATGCGAGGCTATGGCGGCTGGTATGTAAACACGGCTGACGGTAGGAAAGTTATCCTGGAGGACATACAGCGGTCACGGGTGGCTACCGTGCCGGTAAGCACGTCGGACTTAGCCAGAGCGCCTAGTTATGGCGAGCCTCCGGATATCGAGAAGTTAAAGAAGCTCCCAAAGAGAGAGCCGGACTTTACAGTGAGGCGAAGCAAAGAGGGACAGCGTAAGTACCTAGCCCGGGTAACAGCTACTCGCAAAGCTCACCTTGATGATGCTATGGCCAAGCGGGAGGCTGAGAGGGATGCTGGTGGTACAGTCCATAGTATTAATTATCACTTAAGAAGGGCGCAGTTACCCAAAAAGGCAGCGGTAGAAGAGGTCAAGGTTAAGGTTGTCGAAGAGATGCCGGCTATGTCTCCCAAAGAACTGGCGGAGGCTAAGGCTAGAGGGCGTGAGTTTGTCACAAAGTCTAAAGCACGCAAAGCGGATAAGGCTAAACTTAAAGATTACATTGTCCCAGGGACAATGATGCTTCGCACTGAAGAAGCTATCGGAGCGAATATCCCCTTATCGGTGATAAAAGGTGCTGGCTATGATATAAGTCAATCGGAATATAATAAAATTAAGCAGGCAATCATTGATAGAAAAGAGTCTCTAGCGCGAATAAAAGGATACGAAGCACCAGAAGGGGGGTATTATCTCAGCAAGTATATTAGTGATTATACCCGGGACCGTTCAGTATCCGCACCTGAATTGTCAAAGGAAAAGATTATTGCTGAGGTAGAGGGGATATTACGCAAAGCTGATTTTCCTGAGAATGAAATCAAGAAAGCGAGGGTAGATGCTTTCAAGTCAAGTTCCACAATAACACCGGCTACGGGTAAAGAAAAGCCTGTAGGTTGGCTAGAGCATCGTGTTTTGAGTCTGGAGGACTGGCAGAATCAGTTAAATACAGATATTGAAAAATCATATAAAGCGCAAAAAACAAAGCCTGGGCAAGTAGGGGTTTCGGCAGCCGGTGGATTGCTACGTGTTGGGACAACGGTTTTGACAGCTATCCCGCTTTTATTAGGGCAAGTACTTATCAAACCACGTAATGCTCCTACTGTAGTTTGGGATGCTGGTAAGGGTATGGTAACGCATGTTGAGTCGACGGCACATAACCTATTTTCAGGAAAGTATATGGGTGAGTTCGCTCGCGGTGATGCCAGTAGCCTTGTCTATGATACCGCAATGTCGTATTTGATTTTGGAAGGTGGGGCGAAAGTTGGAAAGGCTGTTGTTTCTAAGGTTACTACCTATGTGGTACCCAGGGGTATATCCAGTTCTCTAATAGCTAAGGAAGCATCTACAGGCCGTTTACCTATGTATGAGAAAATAGTTGATACACTCTCAGATGCAAAGACGGAAGCTTCTAAAATAGAAGCTTCTGGTATTAAGACACAAATTGTAGCAATAAAGCATAAGCATGCACCAACAACCTATGCCATTATGGATATAGCCAAGGTTCAAAATTTAGTTAAGGCATTAAACGAAGTCGAAAGGCTTGCTGCCACTAAGGGCGGTAAGTTCACTGGTGAAGTACCGATTGAGGGGACACCATATTCTTACCGTTATCTGAAAACTCCGCTTACTCAAGTAATAGGCGATATTCTATGGCATGGCACAAAGGATGAATTTAGCAAGAGTGGTAAGCTCGTTAAAAAATCGGCACTTAGAATTGCAGAGCGTGAAGGTAAGATAGTTGTTGGTAAAGGTGGTATCTATACTGATCCTTGGGCGGCTGTCGCATATTCAAGGGGCAACAATCCTGGTTTGCTAATGATAATTACCGATGCTTTAAAGATTAAGAGTGGTGCTGAAGGTCTTGCCAAGAAGTTTACACAGTCAGACAAGTTTATAAAAGGCGCTGATGAAGGTTTTTATGGTTCATCAAAAGGCTGGAAGGGAGATTTAGAAACTGAGGTTGTTGGCGCTCCTGGTACGGTTATCAAAGTGCCGCCAGCAAAGGCAGATCTGATAACACGCTTACTAGTAGGGGACTATGCCGACTTCTTTACCTACGACGCCGGGAAGTATGTTCCGATAAAGCTTGGTATCGATGCTCAACTATTACGTTCAGGCGATATCAAGATGCCAACAACAGCGCAACTCTACGCAGCTAAGTTGATGGCTCCACTTAATGCACTAAGGGATACGGCGGAGGCTGTGAAGCATCCGGGGCTCATGTTAAAGGATATATCTGGGACTCTCAAATCGATGGCAGATATTGATGCCATGATGAGACGTGGTGAGGGTACTAAGGGTACGAGTCCAGCCTTCTTCGGAGTCAGGGATGTCTACCTGGTGACAGATATGGGCACAAAGCTTCGGATGCTGGCAGATGATATTTTTAGCAAGGCACTAACTAAAACAAAACGGCAAGGTTTGACTGAAGGTTCTAAGGCTTTCAGGGATGCGCTTGAGCGTAATATGAAAGATGTATACGAGGCTAACGCTCGTTCACTAATTAGCGCCTATGGTACGGTATCCGCAGCTTACGCATCAAGTCAGCAAGTCCGGGATAAGTTTGAAGCATCCTATGTAGCTAACCTGGGCCTGTCTATGGAGGCATTGGCAAAGCGTGCTAACGTAGAGAGGTCTAGCCTTCAGAAAGTTGCGAGTGATGCCAGGGTAGTAACTGGTAGTACTATTTCCTCTCCCTCATCATCGAGGGCGGCAACAAGCCGTATGAGCACACCTACTGCCGAGAGTACCACTGCGGCAACAATATCCACTAGTGAGGCTATTAGTGGCAAGACGCCAAGAACGATTAGTACGCCTACTACTCCACGAACACCGCGTACACCGATTACTCCAACAACCGTAGAAACGCCCACGACACCCACAACACCTGAGACACCACGTACACCAACTACGCCTGAGACGCCACGTACTCCAACTACGCCTGAGACGCCGGAGACACCTATTATTCCAGAGACGCCAAAGACGCCGGTATTATTAAGGGGGAAGGAAAGTGCCATAAAATTGACAGCTAAGGAAGTGGCGTCTGCTGTTAGTTGGCCTCAGGGCTTTGGCTGGTGGGTAGTCTATCAAGGGAAGGGTGGGCAATTATACAGATTCTTTAATTTCGGGCAAGAATCCCCTTCCGGTATTAGGCAAGTCGAGGTTGGAGAAGGTGAGGCATATCGTGGTGTTCAACGATTTAGAGGTAAAGGTAAGACACGTTTCAATATGCCTATGGGGGTAGTTGACGTAGGGGTAGATAATCCCTTACCATTGCCAGGTAGGAAGGGAGCTATTAAATTTAGCCGTAGCTCTCCTAGAATAACACAAAGGAGACCGAGACTACCATGAAGATAGGAATATTTTTACTAGTTTTGTCAGGTGCTCTAGGACACACAATTTACACGAATGTTGATATGTCTGACTTGTACTTTTTTGTGATATCAATATTGATTGTGTGTGCATGTTTTGTTTATGGCTTATGGCGGATCCGAAAGCATTATTCCCTAAAGAAGGAGAATGAGAACGAAACGAATTAGGCGTATCTTAATCATAAATAAGTAAGGAGAAGGTTATGAAATTATCAAAAGACAAGACTAATAAAGAAAGTGGAGAGGAGAAAAATAAGCATATGAATATATATTATGCGAATCTTGGCCGGGTAGAAAAGAATTTTATGAAGTCGTTCCCTACACGTTTAATTACTTCTCCCAAACTTAAGCCTTGGCCAGCTGATCTCATTATCGTACATATACTCAATAAAAAGAAACATGAGAATGGGATGACCGAAGATGAGTTATTGAGAGAATACAAAAGCTATACCCATTATGCTAAGGACCCAGATTTGTATAATAAACCTGGGGAATTTACCGCTGCGCTTGAAAGAGCACTTAGAGAGGGCACTCTCAGAAGTGCTCTTGGGACTGTTCATGAAGAACAATATGCACAAAAATCCCATCGTGAAACATTTGCACGAGGGAGAGAACACGTTCAAAAGCACCCTTCTGCGCTTTTGAAACACAAAAAGGTAAGAATAACACAAAGGAGACCGAGACTACCATGAAGTATATTTCGTTAACAGCCATGTCAATTCCCGTAGTGCTCGTATTAGTGGCTATCATCCTTACATTCACAGGGATGATTAACCTTGATACCGTCGGGTGGGTGCGAATAGGTGTTGGTTCTGTATTACTATGTTTATGGGGCTTAGTAAGTTATCGAAGGATTAGACTTCAGGACCATGAAACTAAAACGAATTAGGCGAATCTTAATCATGGCGGTAGCCTTGCCGGTATTTTTGGTGCTGGCATTGCCGATGACGGCTCTGGCTGACATGGAGGACCCTGATTCACCGCCCACTATAGTACAACTTCACGTCTACCGGCACCTGTTAGAGACTGGTGACCGGCTCTTTGTAGCGTATTTTAATAATCCTTACGCTGAGTTACCCGACGATCCGGCAAATAAGACTTATATATGGGAGTTAATTGACGATGATGGCATTACTGTACTTGGCAGCACTACCGGCTATAGTTATGTATATTCGGGCTATGGCTATCAGGTCATATCATTTTATTTTAGTGCGGCTGAGAGCCTAGACTGGGACCCGGCCACTACCTACACCATTAAGCTAAGAGGTAATCCCATTATCTTCGACACCCCACCGGCCTACAACTTCCCGGTTAGCTCTTCTTCCTATACGAGTTACAACACTACCGTACAAAACCAAGCCCAATTAGCCTTTGACATTCTCGTAATAGCCGATGAGTTAGATGGATTCTGGGCCTTAACCGTATCGTTATTGTCCGATGATGAGGCTGGCCAATATTTGAGTTATTTCGGACAAGGCTATTTCCGGGGTTGTATTACTTCTGTGCAATCGATGGCTCCAACAATATTCCCTTTAGCATTACGGAATATTGACGTAGTCTCCCGTAACTGGACAGACGCTTATGTAACTGACCTGGCTAACCAAAACACTGGCACATGGATAGAGACAGCGCAGGAAGCCAGTAAGACCCTCTTTGTTGTCAATTACGACATACTGAGCGTTATCATTCTTTTAGTATTGGTGGTATTGATTGTAGTTGCTAATCTTATGATTACCGGCGACCAGTGGAATGGCCTGATGGATGCTAGTATCGTTGCTATCTTGTGTACGCGTATAGGACTATTCGGGCTAGGCTATCTATCTTTAGCAGTAGCCCTTGCTATTGTCTTTATCGGTATTAAGTTCTGGGGGTTTGCAAGAGGATAGTTATGACAGGATATTATGTTGTAGACAAATACACTGGCAAAATGGAGTTGCACTTTGAAAAAGCAGACTATTTAGCCTTACCCGATGATATTAAACGTGACATTAAAAGCTATTTTCTCTTTTCACGTCAAAGAGGTGCTTGGATAAGCAAAGGCCAAGCAAATACATGGAAACCGCAGGAGATTGCAAAGAGTTTAGGCTTTGAAGGTAAGGGGGAAGTAGGAGAGAAGGTATCATTCGCTGAACGTATGCAAGTAAAGGCTGAGAAGGCTGAAGCAAAGGCTGAACGGTATGGTGATTATGCCCATTTTGCTAAGCTAAGACAAAAGGAATTACAAAAACAATTTAATGACTTGCGTGGAGATATTGCATTTTTGACTCAACCTGGCAGGTTTGCTTGGCGAGATAAGATAGTAGCACGTTACGAGAGAGGTTTTGAAGAAGCAAGCAAAGCACAACATTTTGAAGAAGAAGCAGAGCGACTTCTTAGGGTTTCTACTCAAGCACAATTACAATCGCCACGATATTTAAACAATCGCATTGAACAAGGTGAAGCTGAATTAAGACGCATAGAAAGAAATGCTAAGGAATATCAGAATTTAGAGCGTGAAATACCAGAAAACTTATCAATTCGGGCAGAGGATGAACTTGATAAACTCATGTTCTACAAAAAGGCGCTGGATGATTTAGGTGGGATAGCCTATTCGCAGAAGAATATCCAAAAAGGTGATAAGGTAAAGATAAGGCATGGTTGGGCAATAGTCAAAAGTACTGGACCGAAAAACATCAAGGTCATTATTGCTGAAGGTGGAGCAAGGGGTATGGAATTATCTTATCCGTATGCTGAAATACAAACAACAGAACTAAAAGAATCTCCGAAACCTGAGATTCAAGAGCAACCTAAACCTCTTGTTAAACCTGCCTTGCCTGAAGATAAGCCAAAGAGAGAACGCAAGATACGAGAAACTAATCTTTCAGAGCTTCAACAAATCCATGCCAGCCGTAGCCCACGAAGTATTGCTATGGATGATAGCCAATTACATAGTGTTGTCTTAAGCCCTGATAGTCCAAGAGTTAAGATGTGGGAACATGATCAGGGTACTGCCGACATTAGCGGCATTGATACGCCATCAATCACTGAACATGGTAAAAGATTGCCAACTGGCAAGAAGGCAAGGATAACAGCAAGACGGCCTAAATTACCGAAGTAAGGACTTGATGATGAAAACACGTAGGTATCAAACCACGGAAATTGTCAAACAGTGGCCTAGAAATCGACTACAGCGATTCGTAGGCATGGGTATGGCGATATTGCTACTTGCTTTTTGCTCTTCCCCGTTGTTTGCCCTTGCCAGCAATATTGGCGGCGCTTTATACAAGGCCGTTATCATTGTTAGCAATAACAGCACTTCGGCCAATACATCCGTTTGCGCATCCGTCAATCTTTCGAGTCCTAACCTGATAGCCGGCGCTTTTGCCAATGCTTCAGTTAACAATGTGGCCATGAAAGATACTAGTGGTAGCGATGTGACTTTCATGCCAGGGTACGACACTAATGACTGGATACTCTTTGTAGACAGCATCGGCGCCAGTACCATGAAAAACTATCTACTGTATACCGCAGAAAGTACTGGTGGTAATATTTGTTGGTTCCCAGGGAGTGTTGGAGGCAATACAACATATAGTGCTACCTTAAAACTTGGCGATAACTTCACTATATCTCAAACTGCATATTGGGATACCGATAATGGAACAGATAAGTACTCAGTGAATCTGACGGGAGCACTTTATATATTTGTCAGCCCAACAGTGAGTAGGAATATCACGGCCAATATCCCGACTGCCAACTGGACTTCACCGACCGGGTTTGTTGCTACCACCTGGAATGACGAAGCCAATACCTTTGATGATAATCTTGGCACAAGCGGTAATGAGACGGGGTGGACCGGATGGACAGATTATCTAACATTAACTCATGCTGGACTTTATACTGATAGCGTAAGGTATTATGCGTCTTTTGTAGGCGCTGGTAGCTTTACTAATATGGAGATTGATGTTTATTATGATGGCACATGGAATAACATATTTACGGGAGCACCGGCATGGGGAGCATGGACCGCTAAAGATATAGGCAGCACGGAATATGCAACCTCTGTAAGAATAAGGTTTGAGGAAACCTTATTCTTTGAAACATTTGCACAAGTGTTTGAGGTTGACTTTGGTGAAGTAATGCACGTTGAGGCCCCAAATGTTGTTTCAGGGAATCATACTGTCAGCCTCACAGCCGACGGTTCATTACTTTATCTCTACGTTGATGGTACGGAATCAGATAATTGTACTTTAACTGCTAATGTCACTGATACTGGTAATGACTGGCATTTCTTTGAAAACTATGTCTGCCCTTACGTTGAACGCCAGTTAATATATGTGGGCGGAGTTCTCCAGCAAGACGTTTCATGGGAATATACGTCTGGTAATTTCACCGACGCGTCCCTTCAGGGTAATGACTTGATACCCACTTACCGCACTACGGGCTCGGACCCGCATGTAAGCACTTCCCTACTCAGCTTCCAACCGATAACTGAGTCAGAAGCGCCGTCTACGGTAAACCTGACATCACCCACTGACTGGATAACCATACCGGCGATCAGTGGTAACTTTTCCACAACGGTAAATGGAACTAAGCCAATCCCTGGGATAATAAAGGCTATTGCCGACGCCGCCGGGACTCCGGCACAATTGCCAATGACTACCATTGGGGGATTTATCATTATTGCGGTATCTCTCGCACTTAGCTACTTCTTAAAACAGACTAATTCTCGGAGTCTGTTTATTAAGGGGATATTCATAGGCGCTTTGTTTGGCTTGTTTATCCCAATACTGGAGTTTGATTTCTGGATGCTGCTATATTTTGCTATACTGGCAATAGCTTTAGCAATGGCAAGCAGGCATCAGGAGTTTTCGGGATGAAAATGATAGGGTTTCTAGCGTTCTTGTTTATTGGCATGACTTTAATAAATAGAGTCATGGGGGGGGGGTTTACTTCCGGAGCGGAAATAGAAACCATGAATAACTTGCTTATCTTCCGCGAGATCAGTGTCTTTAATATCTTTACGTTGCCAGTTCCGAATATGTCATTTATCACTGAGGGCATACCCAGACTGGCAATGTGGGACTATTCATTTTTCGGCGGAAATGCCGCTATCATCCAGTATTTCTTTTACAGCCTATCCGCCGCTCTCAGCTTCATGCTCTTTGCCATGGTTATCGGTTTGGTGTATCAGTACTTCGGGCGGGCTTAGATAACTCATAGCTTCGCCCTTTCTTCCAATACAGTTTCTAAGTTTTAATTTTGCTGCTTCTATATTATTACCGACATTAAACCATTCTTGTTCTAAACGAACCACTGCCTCAAAGCATATATCAATTAATTCCATTAGCTCCTTAATCCTGCTCTTTGTCACTGAGGTCATCGGGAATGGGAATGTCCTCAAAGAACTCAAGCCTTTCAATCTCATCTATTTCTTGCTGCGCATCTTCCATATCTCTTTTTGCATCTTCCAACTGGCGACGCAAGGAAGTTAATTTACGGTCAACGTCGATAGTGGTATCGTTGTTTAACCACTTTTCCAGTGCCTTACGGTGTCTAATCGCTAATAATACTGTTCCAACCAATACGGCTATTACGATTAACATTGCTAATGCTTCCATTGCTTACCCCCTTATTTTTTATTAGACTTACTAGACTTCTTCGCAGCCTTCTTATCTGTGAAATTGCCTTTTGCAATAGCACTGGCGGTTTTTTGTAATGATGGTTTACCGTGGAATCCTTTGCCTAACCGTCTTTGCATCCTATTCTCAGGCATATCACTCTCCCTCTCCTCTCTTCAACACTATAACAATGCCAACAATACCCGATACCGCAGGAATAAACCAAAGTACCAAGGGTGCCATGCGAGGTCCCTCCTCGGCTCCCGGGTACTTCCCAGCTACCACATTGGCATTAGTGGCCACTATGTTGGCTGAGTCATTGGCGAAGGTGGATAATACCGGCATTGTCACTGTCAAAAGTAAATAGGCAAGAGATACCGCTCCCATGATAATTAATATTTGTTTTAACTTACTCATTGGCTCCCACTCTCCTTTTTATCAGTATCAGGACACCTAGCTTCTAAGAATAAAAATATAAAGTATGCAGCACAAAAGGTTAGCATTACAGATGGTTGCCACATATATAAATCAATATTATCAAGCATTGGCTTTAATCCGAATATTGCACAGATACTAACAACGATTAAAAAGCTAATAGCCTTACCGAACCTATACCATCCTCGCTTACTCATTGGCTCTTACCTCCAGAACAATAGTCGCCTTAAAAAGTTTATTGTCTTTTGACGCCAGTATAGGCCGAAGGCTATACCGCGCTCCCTGGCTTCCTCTTGCTCTACTTTAGTCGGTATCAGTTTTGGCATCCTCTACCTCCTGGACCCCGTATTTGTCTCTTTTAAATGGACTCCAGAAAAACAGGAATCCCTCGATAAAGTCTTTGAGCTTCTCAGTTTTTCCAGTAGTCTTACATTTTGGAGTAGCACAATATCGCTGGGTATTAGATGGCTTTATAGACGTACTATGAAGGGAATCAACAAGTTTATAGGTAAGTGTTAAGATTATATAAATCACCACTAATGTCATAGCTGTACACAACATTGCCAGAAGAACTAAACCAATTATCCCCAAAATACCCAATATCATGGCAACCTCGCTTCTATCTTGGGTAGCTGTGGTCTAGGTGGTGTAATCCGTATTCGCTTCCGTCTAGGTAGGCTTATCTTCTCTCGGTTTCTAGGCTGATACTCAACTACAATACGCTTTGATGGCTGGTGCTTACGAATAATCTCAGCCCAGTTTTTGTAGGGATAACTTACCCCTGCTACTTCCGCCGGTGTTTTATCATCTAGCGACTCATGCGGTCTCAGGAAGTTGTAATGAATCAGCCAACCTTGCGTGAACTCTATAGCACTCTCAATATTCTTTAGCCCACGCATTACTTTAGTTCTAGCCTTCAATGTCCCGTGAAACCTCTCAATAAGGCTTGTGCTATCTTCAACTTTGAATGGTCCACCTTGCCTGTGTTCTGCATCTTTACCATAACGAACATCAAGATATGAGGCCAGCTTATCGGTGACTACGGCTTTTGGTGCTTTGCCTGCGGTCTTGATAGCCTTATCCATTAGCATCTGCGCATCCTTGGTAGTACGGCTTCTCGATACCCTTGAAGCCAAGAGAAAGCGTGTCTTATCGTCTATAATGACCCAGAACCAGACATTAGCACCGTCTATCTTTAACACGGTCTCATCCGCTATCCAAACATCGCCTACATTCGGATGATAGTCCTTGATGCTGTCTATGGCATACTGCGTGTACTTCATTATCCACTCGTAGATAGTGGCTGTAGACGGTGCGTGGTTATGTTCCTGTAGTAAATGCCTGCGGATAGCCTTGATACTCATACCATCGTAGTACATACTCAAGGAAGATGAGACTTCGTTGGTATCCGTTTTCATGTGGAAGGTGGTATCACTCAAATTGAATTTACGCCTGCATGACTTACACCAGTAATTTTGAACACCCTTATACAGGCCGTATTTGGATACGCCTTCAGAGCCACAGTATTTACACATTATCTGATTCATGTTGTTTCCGTTCATTTCTGTCCTGCCTTATCTCTTGGATTAACTCACTCACAGTTTTTGTTTGCTGCATAAGGAGTTTTTCTAATTTATCTATATGCTCTCCTATTTCGTCTATCTCAGTCTTCTCGCTAGTATCAAAAACGAGCCATAATATCCAGAATACAATAAACAATACACCAATGATTGTCGCATAATACCAGATTGTACCAAACCATTCTGGACTATCAGGTAATTTACCAATGACCAACTCAAGAATTAAAACACCGATAATCAAACCAAACTCTATACCTCTACTAAGGCGTCTTTTCACAATACGCCTCCGCATGAGTTCGGTCTTTTGTTCGTTTTCTGTAGCCATATTGGAATCCCCCTAGTCTTTTCCCTAGAGGGTAAAACTTCTTTCCACCAAATGCAAATAGTACCTAGACCGCGCTCCCTTGATTGCTCTTGCTCTACTTTAGTCGGTATCAGTTTTGGCATCCTCTATCTCCTTCCCAAGTATATCTTCTTGTTTTAATCTAATAAAAGCAAAGGTCGTAAAGAATATCCAACAACCTAATACAAGTAAACTCACTATCATCCTTTCAATACCCAATAATAGAAATAAGGCAAAAACAAAACCTAAGAAAAATAACCCTGAGTTCAATACTGCAAAACCACCTTTACTTTTCACAGCACCCAACTCCCTTTAGTCGGTATCAGTTTCGGCATCTCCTTCCCCCCTGGCTTCTTTTATTGCCTTGATTATGCTAAATACCCATAACAAGAAACCCCCTATTATCATCAGTATTGGAATCAATCCTCTACCTCCGTTTAACCGTAATAGCTCCATACGTCTGCTCTGACACTATTATATCATGGGAGCGATACTTAAACTCAATCCCTACCATCTCCCAATAGCCATGACAAACGTATATTCTATCACCCACTACCTGGCCGAATTGCTCATAAGAGGCTGTGAGAATAAGCAGGTTGCGACCGGCAGAAATGGAATAAGGCGCTTCCGCAACCTCCGGCATCTTGTACTCTACTGTATTCTCATCATCGACAAAGAAGTTGGCGTAAACAACGATACCCACGGCAAGCCCGACCACACACAACACGCCTATACCTAAGACTTTTCTAACCATGACTTTCTTCTTGGGTTTCCTCTGCTTGACGTTTCTCTCGAAGTTTGCAGACCAATTGCTCTAGTGCATCTAAGCCGGTTTTTCCGATGCCCACGGTGTCATTTTCACCACCAAAACCTTCACATATTGCATAATGTTCAGGCCCATCCTTGAAAAAGTAAATCTGTACTATATCCATTTCACACCTCCGTTTTATTTTTCCTTTTCCTTGCTCCTGCGCTTAACCCACCACGGCATTATGAAGTAGCGCATTAAGGCGTAACTCAGGAGCAGAGCGCCGACGCCAATAAAAAGATACTGAAAATATGCGTGCATTAATCCTCCCCGTCATGGCCAGGCATTAAAGTTATCTCATGCATCATCGGGTAATGCAAGCCACGGCAGCAATAAATAGCAAACCCACTTTTCTCAACCGGCAATATCCTTAATGGCGCTTCGTGTATTGCGCAATGTTTGTCTGTGAATTGCTGGCAGTAATATAGTGAGCCCACAATTGCTAATTCGATGTTATCCTTTACCTGTTGCATTTCTTACCACTCTCCTAAATATTCACGTATTATTTTCCACCACGTTTCATCAAAATATGTTTCTGATAACCGGACAACTTCCTCATGCAGAATCCCCCCACAGTTGGCACAATACTTAAAACCGTTCTTCTCTACTGTAGTCGTGTGCTCACATTCACAATAATCTATCATGTTCCTTGCCATCACCCAATATTGATCTGATCAATTTCCCAACCGCTTGCTCGTAAGTATAATATTTTGATAATCTTTTTCGCGTATAATTATATTCAGTGCCTGCGTCTATTTTGGGAATACCAACCTCCGGATTCTCCAACCAAATATAAAATTCCTTCTTAGGTATTAAAATGCGCTGTCCAATACGAATGTGCGGAATCTGACGATTATGAATACCCAGATATGCCGAAGGTCTACTAATACCAAGAATTTTAGCTATTTCTTCAACAGTAAATACTAATCTCTCCATATCAGTCATTTTAATCCCCATCCTTCGCCATTATAATAAATGCTACTATACTTATTAAGGAGACTATTGTGCAAAAAGTTCCTAAATAATACAGCGAATTACAGAAGCTCAATACTGCCCCAACAACACTAAATACAAAGAGACCCCCTGTTATCTTTTTCATATTTATTCACCTATTGCCCTTCTCAAGTCGTCTTGAGAAGGCTGATAATAACCAAGAGTGGTTCGCAAGTCCTCATGCCTTGCCAATTGCGATAAAACATATGGATGCACACCCTTACTGGCCTTGTCATAAACGAAACCATGCCTAAAGCTATGTGGGTGTATCTGATCCCAGTCCTTCAGGCCGGCCTTCTTAGCACAGCTTCTTATCTGCCGCCAGTATGTTTGCCGGTAAGAAGGAAATAGCTTTTGGTTGTGCTTGAGCTTATTGTCTGAGATAAATTCCTCAAGCTCGATACCAAGTTGCTGCGGTATGGGCATCTCGTCAGGTAGCACTCGCTCTTTAGGCTTACGGCGCTTCTTGCCGCTAATAATGAGAAGCGAGTATAGCATCGGATAAGTTTTGACAAGCCGGTCCGGTGTGATCTGCAAGGCTTCGCTGATACGAAAGCCGGTATACCACAAGACTTTAATCAAAAGCCGTACGTGCGCTTTAGTGGCCGCCAGCCAAATCTCTTTAGCTTCATATTCCGTCACATGCGGCTTCTTTTTTAACGAGTATGGTACTGGTAATAAGTTATCCAAGACTAACTCCTACTGTTTGCCCAAGCAAACCAAGCGCTAACTCGCTTTAATACAAAATCAGCATCACACTCTTGATAACCTTTATATACTATTCCACCACCCTTATAACCACAACCCCATTCGTCTAAGCCTTCTATGGTATTAGGAGTTTTCCCATAAATAATCATTAGGTATATAGAGCCTCTCCCTATTCTAAGCAATGTTTCTAGTGTAATTTTTTGCCCTAATGGAATATCTACTCCTACATCTTTAGTCTCAAAAATTAAAACCTTTCCTCTTCTCTCTACTACAGCATCAATATCCATTGGCATAATGAGAGTACCGGCGAAAGCTGGTTCGAGAAAATCCCAATCAAATAATCCATCATAGTTAGCCGGTTGTGCTTGATTGAATCTTCTTGGGTACTTTATCATATTACTCTCATAATAAGGCCAAACTCAGAAAAAGTATCCGTAAATACGCCCACATTGTTACCATAATAGTAAAATATCTGTCCGTTAGTTGGGCTGCTTATAGAGCCATCTGGTTTATGAAAGTTAATCCTTCCCTTCGTAAAACATATAGCGGATGCTCTTTTCGCTGCTCTATGGAAAAAATTTGTATCGGTGTTATTATTGGTTAATAATATGGCTTGTTGCCCATTCTGGAGTACATTTAATAACTTATCTACAAAGTAAACTATTTCAGGGTGACTATATGGTGGATTTAAGAAGATATTGCCTTCCCATTCATGTTTAAGCCCGTCATCTTCTAATGTGTAGTATTTATCAGCTTTGACTATATTTTGCGCTAGTGCATTAGAAGCTGGGTCAAGGTCAATACTTCCCATAACCTTACGGGAGGCTTCGATGTAAATAGCTGGCGTATATGATTCGTGGTCTCCCGTCCACTTAGTAGCAATAATGTGGTTGCCATTGTTTTTAATTTCCTGATAGACTTGATTGATAGTTAGATTGCCAGATGCTAACTCTTGCTTTACTTCAGGAGTAGCCCTTTTATCAATATACATAATCCTAGCCATCGTGTCATGGCCAACATTAGCTTGCTTGGATAATTGACCAAGAACCCGCCTATCCATCGGCTTGCTTAAACTTTCGTCCGAATTCGGACGAAAGTTGCTGGGATGTAAGTCAGTCCGTTCGCCTTGTCTCTCTTTCGCCTTTGCCGCAAGAATACCCTCTTTCTTTAAAACAAGAGTACCGCGCTGCCATGTAATAAGATTTCGCCTATTAAGTTGATTATCAATTATCCATACTATAGCCGATTCCCTATCAGGAAATGACAATTCAAGCGCTGGCTTTAGTGGGATATTATGCTTATGGCAAATATCATAGCGGTTGTGGCCGTCAAGCAAGAACTTTGTTTCTTTCCAGATAACCACCGGGTCACGATTTCCCTCTTTAATAAGGCTTTGAGTTAAACCCTCATATTCCTCCGCCGACAAGGGCGGTATTACTGCCTTAAATTCCTGATCAAAGAATAAATCTGTCATTTATCCTCCCGCACCATAATAGACTAATTGTCTTGCTTTATTGCAATTACCTAACGGCCTCACACTTAAACGTACTTTAGCCATACTTGCATTTTATCAATAAATACAACCTCAGTCAAGTATTGTTGCAATTATCACCAAAGGTTAGATATTTATTAATCTGTTTTTCTAAAAACAACTGACGTTGCCATCCTTGATATAATTCCAAGTCATCAAGCGTCTTTATCCAATCAGGAATTTCGACTATGTGCTTCTCGCCACCAGTAAGAGTTATTTTGCTCTTCATTTCTTACCTCATCAGCCTTATAAATAAGTTTGCGCCCGTCTTTAGTTACTACCTGGACTTCGTTTGTACGCACTACTATGTACTTCAGCCCCCCGGGTTCAGCTATTTCTATTCCATATTTTAAATACATCTATCTCACTCCTTAACCACAGTCTAACCTCATAACAGACTGGCCTATTTCTTCAGCCGCTTGCCATTTATCAATATAAAGTGGGGGTTTCCCTCTCATAACTGCGTGAACCTCCTGGTGACACTGGTGGCAAAACACAATCAGGTTCCACGGCAGATTGTAATGGGAAAAGTCCCGTTTTTCTCCGTTGAGTGGGACGATATGGTGGACCTCCAGTTTGTAGGTATGCCGGCAGTTCTCGCACCGATGGCCAGCGTACCAAAGTGCGTGATGGGATGCGCTCTGCCACATGAAGTAGCGGTAGTAGAGCTTCATGTGCCCACGGCAGTACCGCCGAAGCTTGCCTTTCAGCTCCCCGCCGCACCAGAAGCATCGACGCTCCGGGCCTTCGTAACCAGTCAGGACGTTATAGGTCTGACGGTTAATCTTCACAGTCCCCAGGTCGAAGCGCTCCAGCTCCGCTGCCGTCTCGATATTGAGGGCGCCGCCCGGGTCTGTCCAGTGCGTCATAACATCACCTGCTGCTGCCCTATCTTCTCCCGGGCTAACTCACAGTACATCTCGCTTATCTCATAACCGATTGCCCTACGATTCAGGCTCTTGGCTACGGCTAACGTGGTACCGACTCCACTGAACGGATCAAGAACCGTACACGGAACTGGTGTCTTGTTGTGTGAGCAGGTAGCACGCCAGCCTAGTGTTTTGGTATAGCCTTCAGGCGGATGATTGCCATACGGCCTGTAATTATCTATCTCGGTTTGTGTAGCTGCATAACCTTCTTCTGGAGTAGCAACACCCTTCATAGCGTCACGAACCCGCACATTAAACTTACTAGGTTTATTCTCCACCACCCTTGCCCACTGGCTACCGCAGACAGGGCAGCATCCCCACTCTGACGTGCTGGCTTTGATACAGGTCAAAGGTAACTTGGGAGGGAACTGTGCGAAATGCTTTAAGCTACTGGGAGCCGTGGGGAACCGCCAGACTGAACGAAGGTTGCGGCCAAGTGGTACATAATCCCTGAAACCTTCATTAGATTTAGTGCCATCTGTTCTTCCATCACGTTTATTACTAGCAGTATTCCATGTGCGAGTTTGCCCTTCGTCTGTGATGCCAAATCGTTCTATACTCCCATTACTGTTTTCTTCCTTCACCGCTTCCTTATCACAGAAATATGAGTTACTCTTGGTGAGCATGAGGAGATACTCATAACTGTCTGTCGGCCTCCAACTTCCCTTCCTCAGTACCAGGCCATCATTCGGTATACACTTCTCACAGCCAGGACAGTCTTGCCACTCGGCATCTTGAGCAAACTCACGGCCGTCATGGTCTTGCTGTATACGCTCACTGGCGTTGGCTCTCCATTGCTCATTACCACGGCCGTTGTTCTTCACCTTCACCTTGTGCTGTTCCCACCGCCAGCCATTCAAACTCTCCGGCATAGGGTTAGGCTTCTCCCAGACTATCATGCTTCTCAAGTACCAGCCATCAGCACGTAAGGCTAACGCCAACTGTGCCGGTATCATTACCATGTCGAGAGGCTTCATTCCTTGCGCCTCGAGGTCAGACTTATTCCCTCGGTTGAGAGGGTACGCCTCTCGTTCTTTTAACTTGGCGTGTCCCTCGAGGCTGTTCTTGCCACCACCGGGATTAAAACAAGTCCCTTTCCCTGTAGCCATACTATCCCCAATATTTATCCAGCAAACTCCATCCTTGCGTAACACTCGTCTAATCTCACGGCATATCTCTACCATGTGCTTGACGTACAGCTCGGGACTCGGCTCGTTACCTAACTGGCCTCGCCATGCTCCACAAAGTTTACAGTACTGCCCCTTAACTACCTCCTCATACTGTGTTGGTGGTCTATTTTCTATCGGGGAAGAAGTAGCCCATGTGTGGTCATGTCGAGTATCTTTTAACCGGGTACCCCACTCATGCTCACACAAAGCATCACCATCCCACACTTCTTCAGGTGCATCGTACTTTCTCAAACCGAAGTAGGGGGGCGAGGTTACCACACAATGCACATGGTTATCAGGTAGCTCGCTCATATCACGGCATGACCCCTGATAAAGACTAACGTGCAGGTCTTGATAGGTCATTCTCTCCCCTTCGCCTGCCGCATGATTTGGGCTATCTCCTCCGGCGGCTCAACAATACTCTTGAGTATCACAGGCTGGAAGCCATCACGTGGTATTGCCAGCTTCTTACGGTGATTCCGCCACTGATACCGCAGGAGCAGCTCCTGCACTTCTTTAGTTAAACAAACCCAGATTATTGTCATTTCCTACCTATCCACCAAGTCCAGAAGTCATCTGGCGTATCCCACCTATCTTGGCCTCCATTCTGACTGATGCGCTCAAACACTCTATCACTGGCTCTCCGCCATGCTAGGGCTATCTTAGGCCACCTTGCCATTTCCTTTTGTGTTTGCTTTGGTGATCCGAAAGGACACAGAACACAGCCTAGTCTGTGGAAACCTTCCTCATAAAGAGAGCAGACGTTAAGATTACGCTCCTCGATATAAAGCCATACATCATCCGTTGACCAGTCCACTATCGGAAGTATCCATGTTGTGTCTTTCTGTTTTGTGAATTGTGATTTTACAGCGTAGGCTTTACGCCGTGTACTTTCCTTGGCTCTCATACCTAATAAACACACACGCCCTCTACCTCCACCTTCCTTGATGTACTCACAGCACCATCGTATTAGCCTTGTCGGTAAACCTTTCTTTGTTACTTTCTGCCAGAAACCCCTCGCATGGTAATCCCATATCACATCAGGGTAATTGTCTTTGATAAACTGCCTGACTTCAGGCGGGTCAATCGGTGAAACACTGTAGTGTGCATCAAACTTGGCACCGCTTCTAATGGCAAGGTCATAGATACACACCGAGTCCTTACCACCAGAGAAGCAAAGATAATATCCTTCAGGCGGCTCATGTTCCTGGATGCGCTCAATGGCTACCTCATCCATTGTCTTACCTTCAAGAGTTATCTGCATATCTGCTCCCTCTCTATCTTGATAGTATCTTCACGATGTCATGCCACATATCCGGCTTCCATTCGTAATACTCAGCCCCACTCTGTAACAATACGTGCCGCCAATATAACTGATCCTTTGACATTACACCTGCCTCACTCTTGCACTCAATAAAAAGAACTCTGTCCCTGGCTAAAACCAAATCGGGGAATCCTTTACCATCTGCCGACACTGAAGTACGCCACCCCTTCTCTGTCTTGGCTGGCCTGAAATGGGCACAGTACCATCCGAAGGTGTGTGCCAGTTCAATCAACTGACTCTGAAAGCTATCCTCACTCTGTTTTATCTTCATTTCCTACCTATCCACTCCTTGAGCTTCTCTTGCCACTTCTTGATGCTACCGGGCTGCCCATAGTAACCACCGTCATCAATGATTATTTTAGCCAATCCTTCATCAGTAAAATATCCAAACTGCTTCTCTACCCACTTCACCACTTCCATCCTGGCAGCCTGCCTCTCTCGCCTGCACATGCTATCCATAGCCAACTTAACACCTTCTTCTGTTAACATGGAATCTACCCCTGCTTGGTAGGCTATGTCCCCTGTGTGTTTGGCTTGGGCAATAAGTAATTGCTTTTCATAATAGTGCGGTGAGTTAGGTTTGCCCTCTTCAACTTCATGTTGCCCACATCTAATGTCTATCGCATCTATCTCTCCATCACTCAGTATTGTCTCTTCCCAATTCTTATTTAGTCCCAGGTAAAAGTCCCTTACATTGCTATCCTGCTCCGAGAACGGTACGACTGGAGCATCGTTTGCGTCCTTGTTATACTTAGCCTCCGCCTCTTTTTCACTCATCCTTAACCTCCTTGATTAGCCAACTCAAGTAATACATCGGCATGGCATGGGAGAGGAGCACACCAGCACACCAAGTCTTTGCCTTTAAGTTCATCTAAACAGCTCTGAAGCTTAACGTTAAGACTAAACCATGCCATATAAGCCGTAATGACTGCATCCCTATCCCCGTCTTTGCCTATTGTAAATGGATTACCCCATTTAGTAGGTCTGCCCACATAGACAGCCCCTTTAGGTATTCCGCTAACTCTTCTATTTAATACTTCTAACATCCCTTAACCTCCTTAACCCTTTCTAAACTAATGGGCTTCATAACATCACCTGCTTACTGTAAACCGTGTTTTTTTACCTACGTGTCGCGCTATCTGCGCACACTCCAAGCACCTTCGCGGTGTTTCATCGTGAGTGTGTAGCCAGCGCTCTTCCCCACAATCAGGACATAATATCCGATTCAAGGCCCCGGTCTTCCAGTTCCCCACCAGGGGCAAGGGTTGAATACCATACTTGATATAACCGCAGTTCAGGCAAACCCAGTCTAAGCCATTTTGTTCTAAACTACCGCAACACTTGGGGCAACCACTTAATCGCCACATTCCCATGACTCCTCCTTGACTACTTTAATCTCCTCCAAAGTCATACCCAGCTTGTAAGGATAATCGCAACCTCACCTGTTTCATCAAATACTTACCTATGTATTCGGTATAAGCTGGCGGGATTGCTTGAGATAATTCATCCCTCACCATCCAGTCAATTCCCATTGCTAATTTCCAATCATCAACCGTTTGTCCTACTTCCTGATTTCCGAATACATAACAAACACCGGTTTTAATTGTCTTGTATCTTTGACGTATTGACCAAAGAGGGTTTTTATTTTGCCAATAATGGCTGCAAGGTATATCCCAAATAGGAAAATTCGCCTCAAATAACCTATGTCTCCGGACACGTAGACCGAATGATGAACCGCATAACTGTACCGGATTGATTAAAGGGCAACCGACCACGTTTTCAATGACATACGGTTTCTCTTTTGGTATAATTCTATCCCGTACCGGTGTTAAAAAATCAGGATGTGAATCTGCATTATCGTGTAATCTTGCAGCTTGGGACCATCTCTGACACGGTGGGCTGGCATGGTAGGCATCAAAGCCCTCCAACGGATAGGTGAGCGCATCGGCTTGGTGAAACTCAAAGGGGTAGTGAGGCTGAGACTTAATGTCCACCCCTACCACTTCAAAGCCAGCACGATAGTATCCCATCGCTGCCCCTCCAGCTCCACAAAAGAGGTCTAGTAATCTAGGTTTATTTATCATATCCACCTATCACACGTTTCACTCTGTATATCTATCTCTGCCATTACTTCTTTTTTATTAAGGTTGCCAACATTGCCATACACATATTAAATGGCAACCTTAATAAATATTATTATTATTGCCATCTAATTGCTTAAGGCAACCTTAATAATTTACACTCAAAAAGTGGTGGCAATGTTAATGTCGTGGCAACCTTAATAATTTTCATTTGGTGGCAACCTTAATAATATTTTTCTTTAATTGTCCGGTAAAAACCAGTACCATATACCGCCACCTTTTTTGCCTTTTTCGCCCTCTTTATAGGATTCTACCCTTAGTTGTTTTTTAGCCCTGTCCAGTGTCCTCTTGGCTATCCCCCCAACATTTAGAGCTTTGTCATATATTTCGTGAGCTGGAACCGGCCCGTCTTTGAGTATATCAGAGATAAAAGATGTGGCCTCATTGCGTTCTGGGGTGTCCCGGTCAACTGTTGGTTGTAATATCTTCTCCGAGGTCAGTTCACAGTGATCCAGCCAGTAAAATTGCCCATCCTTTAATTCGTAACCTACGGGCTCACCCAATGGAGCCAAGTTGCTTTTAATATGAACAAAACCACGTTGCTTTGTATCTTCGTCCTCACCGACCAATAACACACTCCTTGCTGCTGCCGTGAAGTCAATAGATCCGAGTCCACGGTAGATAGCTTTAGAGCTCTGGCCTTTGGTCAGGTGCCGTATAGCGATAATTGCTATACCATATTTCCCTGCAATATTGGATAACCGCGCTGTGGCATATCGTACTTGATTAGCTTTGTGTATATCTAAAGTACCGGACAGGTAGGCGACTAATGGGTCTATTACCAGTAAGACCGGAAGATTCTCTATGATTTTGTTTTCCAGCCATTGAAAACCTATCTCATCTAATGTGAATAATCCCGAACAGGCACTTATCAGTTCGCAGTTTGCTTTCATGGATATTAGTCGTGGTTTAATAGTATCCTCTAGTCCATCCTCGGCACTGGCTATTAAGCATGGACCATTGGATATATCACTTTGACCCGGAATACCGAATCCCAGTGATATAGCAGTTATAATCGCTAGTGATAGCCATGACTTACCAATACCAGGGTCCCCTTCAATTAGCGTTAATTTGCCATACGGGATATAAGGAAACCATAACCAGTTAACAAGTTCTACTTGTACGCCCTGAAGATTCCGAATAACCGGGAACTGTGTATAGTCCATTTTGTAGTAACCACCGCTACCGTTTCGGCAAATCCGTCCCTCATCTTCCAATGCGTTCAGTATTTGGGTGAGCAAGGACTTTCCTTCAGGACTGACAATCTGTAAGTGGCGACATATATCCTGTGAATCAAATTTATCACGCACATCGAGTAGCCATTGTTCTATAACCCCACGAGTTAGTTTTTCAGTCACTAATAACGACCTCGTTTATTCCCCTCTGCCTGCTTAAGGAATTTCTCTATTTGGTTAATAATAGGAAGATTATTTCCAACATGAGCTAGTAACCCATCGTACTTCTTTTCTAACTCTTCCATGCGATAGTCCATCTCGATAAGGTCCATCATCTTAACCTGGTGCGCCTCGTCGAAGTAGAGGTCGGATAGCCTGTCTATCCTGGCTGACAACTCAAAGACTCTCTCTTCCAAGGCTAGTAATTCAGTCCCCACCGTCACAAAGTCCTCATCATGTAGTTCTTTCATTTTGGAAACTCCTGTCTTAGTCCACCATCTCTTATCGCCCATTTAGGTAAATCTATATCCCATATTGACGATAGGCTATTCTTTAAGAACACTGGTATGCCAGCCTTATCCGCCGCCCCCACTATCTCTCGTATCCACTCCAACTTCGGCTGTGTCTTGGCTGAGATTGGCGTTTGCTGGCCGATGATGATCCAGTCTAATTGTTGATTAACAAAATCCTCTGCCAAAACAACTGGGTCGATACGCCAATCTAATAACGGTTCAAATGATAGGAATTTCACCTCGGCGCATATAGAGTCAAGGTAATCCATAGCCCATGTATACATCGCACTTTGTGTAATACTCACCCCTACCCAACAATTCGACAGGAACGGGCTCCACTTGATGAGGTTCTGCGGCTGCTTGGTCAGAAAGATAAAGGTGTGCTGGGGCCAACCTGAAATCAACACAAATAGTCGCCTTAGATATTCAGGACTCACCCAGTCTCCAAATAGCTCCATCGTAGAGCCGACAAATATCCGAGCATTTTCACCAACTGCACCACGGCGGTTATCTATTCTGTTTATTTCTCGATTAATCCAATCTATAGGCTGATATCGTATCTCAGGATTCCACTTGAACCGCTTATACATGCGGCGGGCGTAGCAATACTCACAGGCCATCGGGCATAAACCCTTCACCGGGTTAATCGTGTAATCACACCAATCGATATTAGTCTTGCTCATCTTTCCCTCCTTATTGGGTGGGGGATGGATTGACGCCTAGCGTACTAGATATTTAACTGGCTTCCCTGTTGATTGGGCATATTCAATTTCTCGTTTTGTGCTTTCTCCAATGTAATTGTCTTTGTTAATAACAAACACTTCGTCAGCAAGGTCAATCTTTCGTAAATGCACGTTGTCAACAATTTGCTTCACGCCTTCTTGGTCCCCGATATGGCTTTTGTCTGCACCTTTGAAATACCAATTGGGCAAGACGCACCAACTGAGTACAATATAACCTTGCTTGGTAAATTCCCATTGTTGGATTAGCATAGTATCAGTAAATCTGGTAGAACCACAAAGACAAATAACTTTTGGTTTATCTTCTGTCAGTTTCTTATTGATATTAGTCTTGTTCATCTTTCCTCCTTATTAGTGGGTGGGGGCAAAGTTGGAGTTACCCATTAGCTCTACCCTCACCCTTTGCCTGAGCCACCTGCCCACTAGCGGCACGTTACAGGTATATTGCCTCCTATCTCCGCTCCCGTCCGCTTCCGGGGAGATAGTCCACTCGGCTCAGGCCCCGTCTGGCTCGGTTTCTCCTACCTACCGGGTAAGGTGGTTATAGCCGCAGTAAGCATCACCACACACATTTCCCCGGCTGTTTCCCGATACTGCCACACCAGCAAGCTATTTAATTGTTAATGTACTACATCATGGATGGCTGTGCTTCCATAGCAGTGTAGATATCGCTCAACCACTCCTTCTCAATGAACTCGTAATGGAACACACCGGTCTTATCGGTTAGTTTTTTGTAATGCTTCCCCACGATATAGTCAAATAGCCAGTTCTCTGTGACCTTATTTGATTCCATCGAGCTTATCAAGTCTGCCTTAGCTTCCTCGTCAATGTACTGGGATAGCAGCGACTCCTTGTCCTTACTACTGACTATCACACCTAAAGCCTTCGGGTTAGTAGGCTTCTCTGTTGATTGTGGTGGCTCTGGTTCTCTGTGTTCATGACACCATAAAGGCTTGCCGTTCTCATCGTAAATATTATTACCCTCTTTGTCTTTAACCAGGTGAGCGTATGATTTCATCTTAGGACTCTTGAAGAACTCAGTATCATGCTCATCGCACCAATGCCATTGATTCGATGGCTTCTCAGGTGGCTGATTGAGTGGACTCCCATCTTTCATTTGCGGCTTATACTGTGCTGGTTTATCCGGCTGTCTTTGGCTGAGAGCGTCATCATCCTCGTCAGCAGATATCCCCAAGATACTAGACATGCCATATCTGCGCCCATAGGTTATTAGTGAACCCATAGCCTGCGGGTCGTTAGCATTGCCAGTCATAGTGAAGCTACTGGACACCCACTCTCCTGAACTATGGCAGAGCACAGTCTCTATCACTACCTTCTCGTCTTTACCACGTGTCCAGATGTGTTGCATTAAGCTCAATTCGTTATCAGACAATGGCTTCTTGCAAGCCTTAATAATATCTGGCAGTGGAGCATAGGAGTACTTGATTTTAGCCCCTGATTTTGTTGTAAAGTCCACCTTAGCTGTGCGTTCTATAGCGGGAAATTGTCCTTGAGCCTTTGCCAGTGCGCCAGCAAGAGCAGCAATCGTACTAGACTTTTTCATTTCTTCTCCTCCCTTGCCTTAAATCTGCTACCATTTATCAATTTCATTTGATTGATATCCCAATCTCCATCGATATATGGAGCAATTTCTATATCTTCATCATACTCTGGATCATCGCTATGGCTATTCTCAGCTTCGCCATTCCTAAATGCTTCGAGTGCTTTTTGTGCTGCGTCCTGATAAGTTTCAGCATCCACATCAACTGCTACATGTCTGATCTCTATACCAAAAGCTCTATATCTCATTTCTTCTCCTCCACTGGTGCCGGATACCTTTGGTCAAGAGCTGCTACCAGACTGTCACTAGCGGCTAGATTCTCTGCCTCAACATCTACATTCCGAGGAATCGTACCGGCCTCCCCCTCATACTTTATATCCACCCTTTTTATTCCTCTGTCTCGCCTGGTAGTTGGTTTGCCCAAAAGGGTATTCTAACCGCTCGCTCATGCTTTAAGCGTTTCAGGGCTTCGATGCCTAGCTTGGCAGCACTGTTTTCCTCTGTTTCCATGTAACTCCAGCTGTCATCAACGAGTTCTTCTAGTATTTCAATAGCCTCGTCTATTTTCATGCTTTACCCTCCTTTTGCTAATTATTACTATTTGCCTCTAGCATAAAGCAAGCTAAGGGGGATGTTTGCAATATAGCATACTTGCTTTTATGGGTGTCGCTCAATAATGGTATGGAGCCAAAGCGCCAACAGCCGGTGAAAAGGTAAACCATATATAACTGCTCGCGCACATACTGAGCTACTTGCAATTCGAATAAGAGCTCATCACCTTGCTTCATTTGCTATTCTTTCTGGGCTTATTCCAGTAGGGGGAATTGCATTTAGGGCAAAATCTTGGCAATCTATTCTCACGATAAGGCATCGTGGATTGCCACACCCAAGGGCAACGCTGGCAACGTAATTCAGTGTATCTCTCAACTGTCATCTCTCACCGCCTCTTTTAAGATACCTTCAGTTGTTCGAGAATCCCGAGTAGGTTAAAACCTACCTCAGAGACCTCCCTTTCATGTTCTGACTGTTTGGAGGACTCCATGTCCAGCCTGGCTCTAAGGTGGGTTATTTCGTTCTGTTGCACTTGAATCTTTTCGATAATGGCAGATACAATATGGACAGCCAGTTCTTGAATAGAGTTGTGAGTAAACCGGGGAGCCAGCGGAAAATTATCATCATTCATCAACCTCCGACAATATAAGGAGAAGGGAGCTAGGCTCTTTACTTTGTCTTTGTACTTCTGTGCTACGGGCAGAATAGAACCGTGCACTTGTAAATCATGTTTTAGAGCCGCCTCATCCCCCTCAAACCTATGCTTATATGATTCCATTTGTCCTCCTTTGTGATACTGTGCTATGACTTATATCACAATTATTAAAATAGCACAACAGCACCCACCAGTTATGTTAATTATGAGGCTAATTGCGCGCTGCGACTTGCTTTATGTCAGCGTTCAACTCAAAAAATTGGTTCAGACTAGATATATGATATGTAAAGTAACCTCCACCGTAATTCCTTCTATCGCTTAAAGGACCGGGAAGTTCTCCTTGCTGCACCAGCAGGTTATAAGCTTTCTCTCCCCTCTCTTTGTCCTTGAGAGCGCTTACTTCAGTTTCCAGCAGGGCAACCCGGTTCTTTAGACGCCTATTATCCTCGGTAAGTGCCTCTACGTTCTTGGCTTGTTGCATTGTAACAAGTAGGGCTTCCTGTATTTCGGTCCAGCTATAAGGACTCCGGTTTGTCTTTGCTGCCCTCGGCAAGTTGCCATTACTATGCCCGTTGCTTCCCGGGCGCCGCCCTCGTTTGCGCGGTTCAACTAACCCCTCTTTCTGACATTTCTTCCGGTGTAAAGTGATGGCTTGCCGGCTTCTGCCATCCAGTTCCGCTATCTCTCTGTCAGTCTTGCCTTGCTTAAAATATTCTACTAATTCAGATTTGCTTAACATTGGTTCCCTCCTTCACTTACCGCCGTTCAGATAGTGGACACGTTTAGCGGCTTTCCCCTTAGTTTTGTAAGTGCTCTCTGTCTGCCATGTGCCGTCAGGCAGGTAGAATCCTACAGTGTAGAGATTGTCAAAAAATCTAAGATAGACGTACATTTACTTATCTCCTTTAGCCTTTCCAGTCCGGCCTCGATACGCTCAAGGCCAGAATGCAAGGGCTAATGTAATTAGTTCCTATTGTCATCAATCAACAAAGCCTCTGCCGAAATAAAAGGCGGGGGAAACCAAGCAATCGACCTAGCCCCAATTATTCTCCCCTCACTATCCCTAATGTAGTCACACACAGCAACCACATCAGGACGATGCACCCGCTGGGCAACCTCACGGGAAACCACCAGGAAGCAGTCCGAAGGTTCAGGTAGCCCCTGTATCTCCCCAAGATATATCCGGTTAAACTCAAGGCCACCAGACAATACTATAGGCTCCTCCCGAACCTCCGCTACCCGAGGGATAATCCCTTCAGGGGGATAGGTTATCCCATTTACTGTAATAGGATGCGGAGTCAAATTTTTTATCTTCATTTCTAACCTCCCTTTAGCCTTTCCAGTCCGGCCTCGATGCGCTCAAGGCCAGAGTGCAAGGGCTAACTAGTCTAAACACTCAACCTTTACTATTTTAACATTGTGTATGAGTATCGCTCTTTCCCTTGCATCGATTACGCTAGTAGCATCTACTAAAACAGCGGAGCCGTCCCTGAACCATACCCGGTAACACTTTGTCATTTCCTAACCTCCCTTATTAACTAACTATTCTTACCTCATTCGAGCTAAACTTTCCTCCTTTTCCTTTTCAGTCAACTGATTCCAGTCAGCTATTGCTACTTTAGTTATCTGGACTATGTGGCCTTGGTTGTTTAGTATGTTCTCTTTTGCTTTCTCTCTTGCTTCATCTCTATATTCAGCTTCTATGAATGTCGCTATTTCCACTACCCACTTAGCCATTTCCTAACCTCCAAAACCATTCTAAAACACTTGCTTTTACCACAATAACCTATTAGCTATATAGTTGTCAACAATAGCAAAAGGCAAGGAGCTATATAGCTCATGCCTATACTATATAGCTATCGTGTTTATACTTGGATTTGCTTTAATATCCTCGCGTTATCTCTATTTCGCACTTGACAAATTGCAATTAGTACTTATAATTATCATTAAGGCCTATGAGAGTATTTAATTCATTCCTCACATTGGTTGTTGTGGCATTGTTATGGATGCTCCCGATGTCGCAAGCTATCTATGACTACCGTACCGATGTAAGGGATGACGAGTTTACCGTTACCACTGCTGTTGCTGTGAGTACTGGTACTGCTACACTGGTAAAGCCAGTCTACGATGATGACTATCAAACCATTTCTATTCTCAGTGACTTATCCACAGATAACGTAACCTTTGTCAGTTACAATACCACCACCCGGTTAGTCAGTATTGCTCAACTCACTCCTGATAGTGATCGCTCATTAACTATCAGCTACGATGTTGACGCGTTAACCAACAATACAGCTCTCAACCTGTTTCTTAATATTATTCCCTTTATCTGGATACTTATTCTATCCATATTCCCACTAATAGCGCTATTTATGACATGGAGGCGCCAGTGAAAAAAGCAATAAAGCTACTGGCATTTATTATCTTATCAGCTATAGGTGTCTGGTGGCTGATGGAACTATTCACACTGGGGATGTCAGTAATGATACCTGTGCTTGATATTATGACCGCGAACGCTTCAGATGGTGTGCTAAAGACTATGTTGCCTTTTTGGTACGTTATCACCTTGTATCTGGTTTGCTTTGGGGGAGTATTCTCGTTGATTTACTTCTCATTTCGCAAGTTGGGCATAATGCCTAAAGACGTGCCTTCGCTCGGCGCATCTGAGGCTGAGAGCAATATGCAAATAAGCAAAAAAGGAGGTGAAAAACCTTGCAAGATCCAAAAGGCATGATTCTGATTGGTGTGGCCATGATCTTCCTGGCCGTGGGGTTCATCATATACCCCATCTGTCTTGATGCGACAGATTCCATTCTGAGTTGGAACCATACCAGCACAGCAGCTAACCTTACCGTGTCTACGTCAGCTTTCACTGTTAACCAAACGGCGCTTACGGGCATGGCGGCTGTAACGGGTATCCTACCTCTGATAATTCTCCTGGGTTTTGTTACTGCCGGCGCGATAACGGGTTTCATGGGCTACAAGCAAATGATGAGCAATTCTGCTGCTATGAGCCCTAAGAACCTGATGATGATGTCCATTGGCCTGATATTCCTGTCCGTATCTCTCATCATCTTCCCGGTCATACTGGATGGCATAGCTAGCGCTTACGAAACGGTGGCGGCCAGCCTCTACACCTACACCGGGCTGCTGGCTATCTTACGGGTGGTGCCGCTAATCGTCCTGACTGCCTTTCTTGCCGGTGGTATTGTCCCTATGTTTTTCAGTGGTAGGGAAGCAATTGGCAAGGGCAAGGCAAAGGCATAATGCCCAAAGACGTATCTTTGCTCGATACGTCCCAGGCTTAGAGCGATATGCAAATCTGCAAAAAAGGAGGTGAAAAACCTTGCAAGATCCAAAAGGCATGATTCTGATTGGTGTGGCCATGATCTTCCTGGCCGTGGGGTTCATCGTATACCCCATCTGTCTTGATGCGACTGATTCCATCTTGGCCTGGTCTTACACTGGCACATCAATCAACCTTACCGTGTCTACGTTAGCTAACCATACGGCGCTTACGGGCATGGCGGCTGTAACGGGTATCCTACCTCTGATAATTCTCCTGGGTTTTGTTACTGCCGGCGCGATAACGGGTTTCATGGGCTACAAGCAAATGACTGGCACTTCTGCTGCTATGAGCCCTAAGAACCTGATGATGCTATCCATTGGCCTGATATTCCTGTCCGTATCTCTCATCATCTTCCCGGTTATATTGGATGGCATAGCTTCGGCGTATGAAACGGTATCGGCCAGCTCCTACACCTACACCGGGCTCACCGCAATTCTCCGTGTGGTGCCGCTAATCGTCCTGACTGTCTTTCTTGCCGGTGGTATTGTCCCTATGTATTTCGGGGGCAGGGAAGCAATTGGCAAGGGCAAGAAAAAGGCATAGTGCCTGCTATCTCAAGGGTGGTAGGGCAAATCAAAATGCCTCGCCACCCTTGAGAGTAGTGAATAGAGAGGATATATGGGAATATTTAATTTTGGGACACCAGTTGAAAAAGGAGATCAGGTATTCTTCCGTGGCGATATGAAAGTGTCATATCGGTCATTACCTATAGAAGCAACATTCCTTTGTGAGAAAAACAAGGATGATGATATCATTGCCGGTTATAAACATTTCTTAGAAAACCAGTTTGCTTTTACTGGTTATAAGAAACTAAAACCGGGCATGGTTACACTGTCACATGGTCGTGATGTTGTATATGACCCCTTTGGAATCGTAAAGGACAATAAAGAAATTGATATGAAAAATATGGTTACTCTACCGAATTTAGATGAGGAGAGTAATACCCAGCCGCGTAAAGCACCACAATGGCTTATTGATGTAGGTAATGCCCAGGTAAAAAAGAGGCAAGCACAGCCAGGGAAGCAATCAAGTTACAATAGAATAATTTGGTTTCTTGGTGCCGGCTTTGTTATGGAAATTCTGGTTATCGGAATATCAGCTTTATTGAACAGGGGTGGTGGATAATGCCAAAACCTAAAGCTATAGTAACTAAAGAAGAACCAAAGAAAGAACCAAAACGTAAAAGAGTAGTTAAGCCTACTACTCCTATGCCTGTTGAAGTTGTCGAGCAAGAGCAGCCAGCAACGGAAGTACAGGCAGAAGATACGAAGGTTAAGAGGCCATTACCTAAATTGAACATGCGCTGGGTGTGGCTGGTGGTGGGTATCCTTGGTATAGTGGCTGGTGGTGGTGTCGGCGTTGTTTGGTTCCAAACAACTAATATCGTTCTTGGCTTATTGACTTTAGTCAGTATTGGTAGCGGTGTCTTTTTAACCTACCGGCAAATCAGGAATGTATCGACTAAATCCACCACGATAATAGTTAAAACACATCCTGGCGGTAATGGGCATAAGCCTGAAGGTGGCACCCATGTAGTTGAGGGCGGTGTTATTAATAGTTGGAATTTTTATTCTGCATTGAATGATGATGGTGTGCTTGAAACGGGAGTATCAATATTTGAGTCAATGGCTAATCCGTTAGGACAGCCACGCGAGATTCTTGAATTAGGCGAATCGTATTACTTCCACCTATGGTTTGATGATATCAAAAAATGGAAGCGGCTGATTATTAAGGATACGAAATATATCGATCCGGCTGTGGTAGCTGGTTATCTTGATTCGGTCCCTATTAAAAATTACTTAAAAATGCGTGAGGACTGGAAACAATATATAGGTCCGGGAGTCATGGTGGTAATGAATATTATCGGGCTTATCGGTATTGTCATGGTCATGGGAGATTAATATGGCTGACGATTTCGATGCTGCTGACCAGATGGTAAAAGATGTAGTAGAGGAAAGCCACCTAACCTATCAAGAACTAAGAAGCAAGGATGGTTTACTAACGCGGTCCGGTGGTCGGTCCCAAAGTTTGCTTCATAGGGCAATGTCGGTAGGTTCTATAGTAGAGGAATTAAAGACAGCTTTATTTAAGACAGTACAAGAACCAGACCAGGCGGTAGCCGCTTTATGGGACGCATACGAGAAGGGATTGTATATTGAGCCGATATTATGGACAATGGTGGCTCGTAATGCCGATATTAACCACGGCTATATACGAGATATATTAAACACCATAAGCACAACTACACTCAATACTAATTATCAAAAGGATAAGGATAGTGGACGCAGGAGTAAGGGAAGCCCTCTCGAAACGTAAGTCTTTGGGTATTCCGATTGATGTAAAAACGATTATCCAGCTTGAAATGCGGGATGTCTCCATATTCAGGAAGTGGACGAAGGGTGAAAAGATATATATGGATGGTAGGATTCAGAATGTGGATAAGGTTATTGGCTTAGTTGGCGAGAGAGGTTCCGGGAAGTCGCTTAGTGCAGCTACTATTGCTTTTAAGGATTATATGTTACTTGGTCAACCATGCTTCTCTAATCTTGGTATAGCCCGTGATTTAGAAATACCAGAGGAGTTATATAGGCAGTACGAGGCTGTGATAGGGATGCCGATTAAGCGCGAGGTTGCGCATTATGAATCTATAGATATTGACTTTAAGGAATTGCTATCTTTTAACCCGCAATATCGGGATGGTGTGATACTGGTGGATGAAGAAAATATTGCACTCTCGGATGCTAGGCGTTCTATGTCAAACCAATCTCTCGCTGCATCGGACTTTATTCAGCAGTTACGCAAGATGCGCTGTGCCTTTATCCATACCTGCATTGACGAAATGTTTGTAGAGAATAGAATCAGAGATGCAACTGACTTATTCATATCTTGCCGCGATATAGCTTACTATAGCGAGTACCAGCACCAGAATCCGGGGGTAACGTTTGAGTGGAAACTATATCCCATGAGTGGCAGAATCTATGGCTACGAGAGTACATTGAAGGCACTCGGTACCCATTATGAGATGTGGCGATTTCATGGCCGTAAGTCGTGGGGGCTCATGGATACTTGGGAGAGACAGCAAAGGCGTAAATATGGCGTATCTCTTTACGGGGAGACGACTACTCCCGATAAGGAGCGTTACGACCTTATGCCGGATGTAAAGCAGTCCGAGGAACAAGAGGAACAAATTAAACAATGGTCATGGCTATATAAAACACAAATATATCAACGCTTAGCTACTGGTTCAATGGGCGAGATAGAGCGTTGGCAGTTAGTAAATGAGTTTAAGAAAGAAATGCCTAGAGATATAGAACCTCTAGATTCTCAAGACCTAGCCAAATGGATTGAGCATGAATTCAAACCATTATATCGAATGAGTAACGCAAAAAAGTTCTACTATGAATTCCAAAGAAAAAAAATTATGTCGATGCCTTATTCTATCATATGAATTAGGAGTAATAATTCAAAAGATATTCCTTAAAATGAAATGAATATCTTTAAAGAAAGGAGGTACTTGGCGAATGCCACGTGTAAAAGGTTATTCCTATAAGAAGCGAGGCAAGACTATTCGTGTCAAAGGACATTCCCGCAAGGGCACCAGTCGCAGGCGGCGCAGATAATTATTCGATATATCTTGCCTAAAGCCTTGCTACTTGCATTAGTAAGGCTTTGGAGAAGGGGAATATCAATATAAAGGGGTGCTGTTATGAGTGGTAGTAAAGTTTTTGCTAGTCTAATCGTAACTATAATAACTGTGGCTTTAGTATTTCTGTTTATGCCTATCTTACAGGCTCAAACAGAAAATATGGCTACACGGACGACTATCTCCCGATTGTCCCAACTGGGTTACTGGGTGATCCCTGCCACAGCCGCCGGCGCCGGCAACCTTGTTACTAATAATATAGTACCCTTTTCTGATAGCACCTATGACATTGGCGCTTCTGGTAACGAGTACCGGACTGCCTACTTCGATGATATGCTTGTCGGCGGTGAGAATGTTACCAGGTCCGCTACCTTCACCGTAGCCTCGTCGGCGTCCAGCCAGCAGGCAGACTATACCTGCAGTGGAACGGATGACCAAATCCAGATACAGGCTGCTATTGATGCTTTACCTACTACTGGTGGTAAGGTTGTGCTCTCTGATGGAACCTTCAATCTTACTAATTCGATAGATGTTAGCAATGTAGCAGGTTACAGTTATGTAACTCTTGAAGGTCAGGGACAATCAACTTGTCTAGCAACTCCAGGGATGGCACATCACTTCATCACAACCTCAATCATAACAAACCGTAATATGTACATTACGCTAAGGGATTTCAGAATTGATGGCAGAAATCATACTGGCGGGAAGCATGGTATCTATCTATGGGCAGCAGCTTATTTTAGAGCGGAAAATCTTAACATTGTCTCTTGTAATGGTACTGGAATTTATCTTGATACTGATGTCACCTGGTATGCTAATAATGCCTGGATTTCAAATACACGCATCAATAAATGTGGTGGAGATGGTATTTTAATTTCCCAGTATCATAACGATTACTGGATTTGGGCCAATGAAATCTGGGATAATACTGGATATGGTGTGTATGCATCTGGTGGCGCAGCGCAAATATGGGACAATGAAATAAGTTCCAATGGAGAATACGGTATTAGGTGTGGTGGATACTGGCAACAAGTAAATAACAATCATCTATCTGGCAATAATCACGGTATTGTTTGCTCAGGTGGTGGAGACTATGCGGTGCTCACAGGGAACATAATAAAGGATAATGTTGTAAATGGTGTTTGGTTATCAGCAGGTGCTAATAATACTCAGGTAAAGGATAATTACTTCAATGGGAATGGAACGGATGTCTTGGATTCTGGTACTGACAGCAACATCAAAGACAACCTAGGCTATGTCACTGAGAACTCTGCCGTATCTTTAGGTACGGGAGCGCAGCAGACAATAGCCCACGGTCTTAGTTTCACCCCCGTCTGGCAAGACATAGGGGTATTCAGCGATAATGCTACTGGGACAGCCTTCCAGACGGCCGCGCCGGATGCAAACAATATCTACGTCACGGCCACGGCTGATTCGCGGTGGCATTGGGGTACGATAGGTAAATAATGACAATTGAGTGGACACTTTTTGCCTTTGTAATTGTGGGATCAGTAACGCTAATTGCCTTTTTTGGCTATGTTTTTTACGCACTAAAGCACATGCGAGGTAAGTAATGAAAAAGCAAAAAGCAAAGGTAGCAATAGGGCTAGTAATTGAAAAGGACTCCCGGCTAGGGACAATTACCCTGGGCGCATTTACTCTGCTGGTATTCGGAATGATATTGATGTCGGCTTTAATTTTGAGGGCAGACGGAATTATAAGATGAAAATTCTACAGGTGTTTGACTTCTTTTCACCGCACGGTGGCGGGACGGTAGACTTCCTCTATAAGCTCTCACGAGCGCTGGCTCAACGGGGCCATGAAGTAGTGATATATACTAGCGACTTCAAGCTGGATCAGGCATACATCGATTCCCTGCCGGAAGTTAAAATATACCCTTTTCA
>Ga0307379_10001110_pt1 | contig 43233 bp, 40 predicted proteins | sample UN2MG_FD_202237 | JGI IMG/M metagenome (GOLD analysis project Ga0307379, IMG submission 202237) | Soil microbial communities from Risofladan, Vaasa, Finland - UN-2 | ecosystem: Environmental > Terrestrial > Soil > Coastal area > Acid sulfate soil | place: Finland: Risofladan, Vaasa | collected...
TGTCATTCAGGTCATATTTTGCCTTCTTCAGCTTTTCCACATAGTACCACCAGTCCCAGGGTTCAAGCTTGAAATCATGCCCTTCCTGTTTAATCATTGACTGAAGATCCCTGGCCTCCTCTTTGGCCCTGGCTAAGGAAGGCTTCCAGATCTGGTCCAGAAATTTGTAGACATTTTCTGGCTTTTTCGCCATATTCTTTTCAAGTACGAAATCCGCATGTGTTTCATACCCAAGCAAATGTGCTCTTTCTACGCGAAGTACTGCCATTTTGGATAAGACTGCTTTGTTGTCCAACTCGTTATCATTATTTCCACGGCTAATATAAGCTTTAAATATTTTCTCCCTGAGTTCACGCTTTTCTGAATACTGAAGGAAAGGAATCATACTCGGTTTGTGCAAAGTAAAAACCCATTTGCCTTCATGCCCTCTTTCTTTCGCAGCTTCAGCGGCTCCTACCACGACTGAATCAGGAAGGCCGGCAAGTTCCTCCTCTTTGTCGATCACCAATTCAAAAGCGTTATTCTCTTTCAGAACATTCTCACCAAACTTTAGCGAGAGCAGGGAAAGTTCTTCGTTTATCTGCCTTAATCTGGCTTGCTTTTCCGGGTTCAGGTTTGCACCGCCTCTGACGAATTCTTTATAAATCCGTTCAAGCAGCCTCCCTTGTTCCGGTGAAAGTTCCAGTTTTTCTTTTTGATCATACACAGCCTTTACTCTTTCAAACAAAACAGCATTCATCTTGATATCATCCTCATGTTTCGATAAAAGCGGAGCTGCATCTTTTGCAATTTTTTGCATCTCAGCATTTGTATTTGCACCATTCAGGTTACCAAAAACATTTCCCACCTTTGTCAGTAAGCTTCCGCTTCTTTCAAGTGCTTCAATAGTGTTTTCAAATGAAGAGGGCTCAGTACGGCTAACTATTGCCTGGATTTCATGTTGCTGCTGTTTCATGCCTTGTTTAAAGGCCGGTAAATAATGCTCTTCCTTTATTTTATTAAAGGGAGGGACATTAAATGGAGTATTAAATTCTGAAAAAAATGGATTTTCTTCAGCTGCTTTTTTATGCGTTTGATTCGCGCATGAGAAAAGCAGTAAACTCACCATTGCTAAAAATAGAATCGTCTTTTTCATTTTAAATCTCCCTTCGGTTTTTTGATTTGCAATACACATGCCATAATAATACAAAAAAATTATAAATTAAACTTCTATAAATTCAATGAAATTTTTCAACTATTTATAGACATAACTACTGAATGATTCCCACTGCCAGAAGCACAAACATTGTTATCCCAAGCGCAAACATAATAAAGCCAGTAATGAAATGTAACCTGGCTAAATTCTTCTGCCGCCATATTTCCACTCGCGCTGTTGTAGTTAGCCCGAGCCCAACTCCAAGTGTTATAAACACAAAAGGCAAAATAAAGATAGCATTGTAGAGAAGTAGCAGCCAGACTGCCTGCAGCCTTGTTGCAGTATCACCAAGCATCCCTATGATTACAATATAAGGGCCTGATGTACACGGCAGAAGAAAAAGACTGATTAAAAATCCCATGAAAAAAGCACCGGGGACAGAAGCGATATTCGACGTAATTTTTTTCAGTTTAGGCTGCCATGATTTCGGCACTCCAACACTTATCTTCTGCCCCTTCCGGAATACTTCTTTCATGTTCCATAGGCCAACTAAAACAGCCAGCACAGCAACCGCGATATAAACATAATGCTGAATCCCTGCTACCCGGACAGCGGAAAAGAGTCCAAATCCCATAAAAAAATAAGAAATAAAACAGGCTGCTGTGAAGGCAAAACCAGAAGCGAGGACAGCTTTCCTTTTTCTATCTGAAACCAGCAGCACAGAACCCAAAAGAAGTACAAGGACAGCACATGCACACGGATTTATAGAATCCACTGCTGCTGATCCAATTACTGCAGGCAGTGTTATCTTAGTAGTTAATTTTCCTCCTTCTTCTCCTCTTTGAATCCTGCTGAGTGGTGATTCTGTCTCAGATCTTAGAGCATACCTTACTGCTTCTTCGATTTTTCTCTGCACTATACGACTGCTCCCCTGAAAAGCCTTATCACCAATGAATACGGCCGGAGTGCCTTTTGCAAGAATATCCTCTGCCCCGTAAACCCTGGCCAACTCTATCAGTAAACTGGCATTTCCCGGCTCATGAATTTCATATTCCCTGATACTGACAGCATAGTTGGGTTTTATTCGGTTTTCTAGAAAATCGTTGATCTTTTTACATTCAGGACAGCCTTTCTCATAAAAATAAAGAAGCTCCCCTGCAGAGAGAGACGGGATAAAAAAGAGCAGCAGAAAAATGACAGCAGCACAAATATTCCTCACTGTATTCCCTGTTACTGCTTTCCTGAGATTAGAAATTTATTTCCATTCTGTCTTTTCCATTCTTTCATGCCACCGACGATACTTAGATACTTAGCATGACCTTTTTTTCCCAGGGATTTTGCTGCTTTATCGCTTTTACTTCCGTCTTCTGAAAAGAGATATATTATTACTTCTTCAGAGATGTTTTTTGACACACGAGATGCCCATTTGTCTATCATTTCGTACGGAACATTCACAGCACCCATTATATGCTCTTTAACAAAACGTTCCGGAGGACGAATGTCTATAAGAACAAAAAAATTATATGTCAATTCTCCTATAGGTGCTTGATAGGATTCCAAAGGGAGGACTCTGCCTCTTATGGCAAGCCTCAAAGGGCTGAGAGCAGTATTATTGTAATATACTTCGATATGTTTATCTACAGTAACGCCTCCATATCCGAGACTCTGAAAGATATATTCCAGTTCTATGCTCTCTCCTGGCTTCAGACTGCGTTTGGCTAAAGGCCTCGACTCCACACAAGCGGCAAATGTACGAATTTCTCTTATTACTGCATCATCAGATCCTGTGTTTGTTATTGTAAAAGATACGGGAATATTCATTCCTTCCGTTATTGAACCGAAATCGAAATAAGATTTGTTTGCCTCGAGCTTTTGCGCTGCATGAAGCGAAGTTGAAATCAAGAGAAAAAATAATGCTGCGCCAAAACAAACCAGTACTCTTTTTTTCACTTTATTCTCCTTCTCCAATTCATTTGTCCAATAAGCATAATTCAAATCCGACCAACTTATTTAAAACCTTTAAGTACATAATCCAAAAACCCAAATAAAACCACTTGCAGAGAAAATATAACCTGCAGTTATAAAATTTATAATTTTATCTATTTTTTATAACTTCCAGTTATAAACAGCTTTCCGCATCTACCCTCAGCTTATAAAGCACTCAGTACAGAATATAAAGGGCAATAACTAACGCTTCTGAAAAAAGCACTGATCTTAATGGTTTAAAATAGTACCTTCCAGTTGACAGTTTTTTGATCATTAGATTCAAAATCGCCAGCAAATTTAACTTCGAGAATCCCATCTGTTATCTTATGAAAAATGACTTCTGTGTCTGCTTCAACTTGCGATACATTAAAGCCTTCTGGTACGTGAACAAACAATGAGTACGGTGCGCCCTTTACGATTTCCGAGCAGCCGCTAAGAATAGATTTAGAAGAATCCCACTCAAGGCTTTTTATGCTGACAGCCCCGGTTACATGCCTCGACGATGCTAAGAACTGCGGCCTTTCGAGCACAGGTCTTATCACATAGACATGAGTGCCGTGTGAAGGGATTAGAGATGTTACTTCATCATTCGAGAGTTCTTTTATTTTCTGGTTCCAGAAATCGAAAATCAAATATTCCTTTGTGGTATCCAGCCCTAAATCCTCTCCCAGAAAAACGGTTTTGGTCTCTTCTTCGTTTGCCCAGTTGTAAACGGCTACGACATCATAGACCCCGGATTCAGCATTTACTTTGAGGTCTAATACCCTGGGATATTCTTTAACATAAGGGCAGGACCAGACTACACCGTTTTTCCTATTGGATTTTATTTTATAAGGATAAAGGTCTATGGGCACGACGCGGGTTGAAGGCATTGTCTTTCTATAAAGGTCAAGCCTCTTCTCAGGAAGCTTCCCTATAAAATCACTTGCCATATAAAGCTCCCCTGTCAGAGCAATAGTCGTTACAATTGTCCTGGCTTCTTCCATGGTCAAAGGGTTTCTAACCATGACTGTATCAGGGTCGGAGTGCCATGTAATATTGTTTAGATAATTCCCGCCAAAGATGGAATTAAAATAAATCTGCATGGACATGCCGCCTTCTTTTTCCGGATACCATACGGCCCTATCATCACCTCCGACACGTGAGCCGTCAAAAGCACCAAACCCCAATCCAACTTCATGCATGGCACATCCGGTAATATACACATCAGGTCCCAGCGTTTCCCTCAATGCATCCTGAACTTCACGATAAACTTCTCTGCTTCCTCTTGTCGGGTCAAAGGCATTTTCCTTGTTTTCATCATAATAGTCCATCCATGTTCCCCACCCTGCATCTTTAATATATTCAAGCCCCCAATCTTCTTTAAGAATCTTAAACATCGGTTTCAGATGCTTTTCAATTACTTCAGGATTTGTATAGTCTAGTCTTACAACGGTATTATCAGCAGTACAACAGGCTCCGGATAGATTGCCTTCTTTATCGCGCAGGAAATAGTTCTCAGGGTATTTTTCCGCACACTCCGGATGGGCATAATTCGAGCCGTATACATTGACCCAGAGCCCGGGTTTTAATCCTTTTTCCTTGATATATTGAAGAATCCATTTTCCGCCTTTTGGGAATGTCTTTTTCGTCCAATCAAGATAGTTGGCTTCTTCACCCCTCGTAAAACAAGCGTCGAGCTGGACATATTCAAGGCCGTAAGGTTTCAAATAATGCGCAAGTGCATCCGTTTCTTTCACCATATCTTCTTCGGTAGTTCCCATATAATAACAGTACCAGCTGCACCATCCTACAGGCGCTTTCTCGAAACGTTCAGGAGCCGGCTTGTAATATTTCAGTCCTAGAACATCGATGTAATAATCAGGGGTCAGGGAAATATCCGTATCGGCATCAACAGGAAAAGTCACATCCATCAACTTTTGGTCAGAAACACTGCGTCTAAAATCACTTCCTTCTGGAAACTGGATCATAATGTCTGTCTCACGGTCAAACAGGCTGTAAATGTTTTTAGAAGAGACGAATCCAAGTGAAGTATACATTATTCCATTATCCTGACTCTCGATTCTGGCCGGTATCCTTCCTTCCGAGGCCGGCGCCAGGCTGCATAAAACTGCATTATCAGATGAACAGCTAATATCCAACGCCTTCTCTGAAGTTTTGAATATCCATTCAGTATTACTCGGCTCTTCGGTGGAAATGACCATTCCATCTTTTCCCTTTTTTACAGTCCACTTCGATAGGATATCGATGCTGTCGTCACCTTTTAAAGCTAACTGGACATCTTTAACAATTACTCCCAGCTTCTCATGGCTTATGGTGAGGAGTTCTTTTTTAACATCAGGCACAACTTCCCAGCCGTCACGGCTCAGATTAAAAGTGGAACAACTCCAGAACAATCCCATAACAAGAACCGCCATACACATACCATGCATAATATTTTTTACCCTGGATTTTCCTTTCATTTTATCCTCCTCAATCTATTATCATAATATTACTTCATTATTTAATAACATTAATCCAATTGAGACAAGCTGTAAATACATCATAAGATCGGGTTTACCTCAAGAAAAGGAGGAATTTAAAAGAGCTTTAGTTTTATGTCACCAAATCGTAGTTTCAGTAGTTTTAAGTCGATAATTCTGACTATTTAAGGAATATTGACTTATGGAGGGGGCTTGAAAGAGCCCCCTTTTTTTATGGAGTTTTATAAAAAATGACTTTTTGTATTTTAGCGGCTGAAAATCTCTTAATATTTATATAGAGGCCTAGGGTGCGAGAGATTAAGTTTTTTAATAAAATAGCATGATTTTTATATTTTAAGGCTTGAGAATTCTATAATATTATAATATATAGGGATAGGAATGAGAGAAGGCGGAAGCCAAGATATGCCACCCGTATTCCTAAGGATTATAGAGTTGAAGCGCCTGGTGATTTAGTAGAGGTAGACACCCTGAGGGTGAAGCTTCTGCCTGATCTGGTGCGTTATCAATTCAGTGCCAGAGATGTCATATCCCGATGTGATGGACTCAGAGCTTATTGCAGACAGAGTAGTTTTGCCGGTTCTCTGTTTCTGGAATATCTGGAGAGAAAATTTCCTTTACTTGATTATTTAACTCCCTATGAATACTATCAACAATGGCTATTAAATCACAGAGACAATGTGTCACTAACGTACTGAACGAGTACACCTCATTGTAGAAGACGGATAAAAGGAGTAAAATTTCTCGTTTAGAGAGATAAAAAGGAGGGATAATGAAAATTAAAATTTTAGCTTTAGGGTTAGCAATTCTTTATTTTTCAAGTTGTGCCACGATGTTTAAAGGTACTTCAGAAGAAGTAAACTTCAATAGCGATCCACAAAAAGCAGGAATCTGGATTGATGGGAAGAAAATGGGGGTGACTCCATTTTCTTTAAAACTTGAATCGAAAAAAAATTATACTATTGAGTTTAAAAAAGATGGATATACAACGAAGACCTTTAATATCACAAATCACATTGGGGCTGGTTGGATTATATTAGATGTTTTGGGTGGATTAATCCCTGTTATAGTTGATGCTGCTACAGGTGCCTGGTATTCTTTTGATCAAAAAAATATTAATATGATATTAGAAAAACAGCAACCAAAACCATTAAATTAAAAGGGCGGAATAATGGAAGAAGGGTTAATGTTTGATTGCATCAATTGGGGAACTGATAACTGCCATGAGAAAATAGCAAAATGGAAGTATGCCAAAACATTAGACGAAGGCGAAAGCATACCAATATGGCCGGTAGGAGAAGAACTAAAAAAATTAGATGATATATGCAAAACATGCCCCTATTTTAAGACACAACCGGAATGAAAGGATTATTCTAAAATACTTCACTATAATTTTGACAATTATGTCGAAAAAAATTTAATTACTTAATGCCTTCCAGTATTAGGTCTGTTTTTTACATGTTAGCTAAAATTCAAACGTGCACACTTTAAGAATCAAACGTGCACACCTTTGAGGTCAGTATTTTTAATTTTCTGGATATCGACTAATTTATCATTGCACCAGAATCTGATTTCGGAAAGACCATTATTGAGTGGATAGATTCTCAAGTTTACATTGTCCCGGGGGTTAACACTATTGACCCTGAACTTTACATTATTTAATGATATTACCCTTCCTGTAATCATTCCAGATTCTTTCAAACCAGGTGTCTTCCTTGGGAATGGGCCGGATTTTGACCCACTGTTTTCTGACATTAAAATTATCATCCAGAAAGATTTCCATTATTCTTTCGTTAACAAATGCATTTTCGGTGTTTAAACTGAATTTCCATTCATCACCCAATTCTGTGCACGGTCTTTCACCATGTTCATCCAAGACCAGATAAGACCCTCTGCTTTTTCCGCCCTTTTCCAGATATTCACCGATTGCCTCAAGATACATGGCATATGTCAAGCACAGGTCAAGATTTTTCATTGCAGCCGGGAGATATTTTTCTGAAGGAATTTTCATTTTCTCTTTTAACTTATTATAGAGGTCCCAGGCATCAACTACTGCCGTCTTAATTATGGCAGGATTTCGGATATGGGCTCCACAGCCAGACATTCTTTCCTGAATTTCTCTCCTTGCCGAGATAATTAGTTCTTTATCTGAAGCATCTGGATCTATCATTTTCTGTGCAAATTCAAATTTCCTTTCTATCTGTAATCCTGCTGAAGCCGCAAAATGCTCTTCGTCAGGCGGCACATCATTATAGTTTTTAGATATATACAACGCAGCCCGCATGCCCCCTACCTGCCCTGAATTCAGGGCAGAACCTCCAGGCCTGTATACTCCATGTGTGCCGTTTACCTCTCCTACTGGAAAAAGATGCTTAATATTTGATTCCCACCATATATTGCCCTTAAGGCCGCCATTGTTATGCTGGGCACAAACTGCAATTTCCAAATATTCTTTTTCAATATTAATATTGCGGCTTTTATAAAGGTCTACAGCAGGCTGATTCATTTTTTTCAATCTTTCGATTGGGGTTGCAGCCAGAGCGCCTGACTTTTCTAAATATTCATAAGCTTCCCTGCACAAAAGGTCAAAAGAAAAATCTTCCAGGATGCCACATCCACCAGGGTTACGGGTAAAATCCAGAAACACCCTCCTGCCTTTGATTACGCTTTCACGGTAAACAAGAAGATCAATCAAAGAGGAGCCGTAATTAGAGATTTTTCTCGGATCAAACGGCCACTGGTAACCTTTCAGGAAAATCGCTGTTGCCAGCATCCCCATATCAGGAAAATATCTGTTTAAGAATTCCTGCTCATCATGGCCATCCTTGTCTGTGGAAACATACCGGGGAATAGCCTGCTGATAAGACCCTGATAGGTTCCATCTGAATTTTGTGGAAGCAATCCCGTATTGTGATTCCGTAAGATTGTTTCCTACAGCACCGATTTCAAAGGCAATCCCTGTAGAACCGAGCTGGCTTTCAGGATAGACAGAAGTCTTATAAATCCCGGCTGGCCCTCCGGTCGCCAGGATGATATTCACTGCATTAAATATAACAAAACCGCAATCCCCGGAATCAAGACTGTTCTTATTGAGTGCCGCTGCCCCTATCACGTGTTTTTCGTTCTGTTTTGCCTCTGTCAATAAAGTAATGACTTCATGCTGGTCAAAAACCTTTATATCCTTTCTACGCAAATCCTTTGCCAGGCATTCAAACATCATGTGTGAAGTGAACGGCCCGGCAGAAGTCGCTCTCCCCAATGGGTCATGATCTGTCTTATAACCAACATAAGCACCATAACGATCGTGAGGGAAAGGCACGCCAAGACTTACGAGATGAAAAAAGGCTTGTGGAGAATTTTGAGCTTCACAAAGAGCAATATCACCGTGCATACACCCACCCTTGAAAAGGTCCTCTGCCATTTTATAAGGCGAATCATACATACCGCCAGAAAGGGAAAGCTTGTAATAAGTTTGTTTATCAGATCCCGCATTATTGGAAGTCCCCCCTCCCAAATTATCAGTTACTACAGCAACATCTTTCTGCCCCATTTCAACCAACATGACAGCAGCATTCAAAGCGGCAGCACCACTCCCAATGATAAGCGTATTGATAGAATAAAGCGGAAGCCGAACTCCCTTATATTCAACTACGCCTTTTTTCATATTAAGATCAAAAAGAAGCCTCTAATCTTGACACCGCACCTGCCATTTGATATTTCTAACCCGCGGCAAAACTTTTGAGAATTCAGAAGGAATCCTATATTATAGACTTCATGATATAATGTTAGAAAATTATTAGCAAAATGATTATAAAAAAATTCCAAATCTTTTGTCAAAATTTACATACATCGAATCCACTTCTCTAGGAGGCAATAATGAATGAACTTTTTTCAGTAAGTCCGGAGGGCTTTGAGTATCCTTTACCGAATAAAAAAGACTACGCTAAAGAATATGAAGAAATAAAAAAACTGGCAGACAAGGCCAGAAACGAGGGCAAAGAGATTGTTGTTGTCATGGGGGTGGGATTTGTCGGGGCCGTGATGGCTGCCATTGTTGCAGATACTGTAGATGAACACGGAGATCCTTCGAAATTTGTCATCGGAATGCAGCGGCCAAGTGTTAGAAGCTACTGGAAGATCCCAACATTAAACCTGGGCAAATCTCCCGTTAAGGCAGAAGACCCTGAAGTCGCTCCGTTGATCCGTCGGTGTGTCCTTGAAAAGAAAACGCTCAGGGCATCTTTCAGCTATGATGTACTCTCGCTAGCAGATGTTGTTATCGTTGATGTTCAGTGCGATTATGCAAAAAATGCCCTCGGGAATGTTCATACAGGCGAAGTGGAAATGAGCGCTCTTGAGGAGTCATTTGAAATCATTGCACAGCATATCCAACCGGAAGCACTTGTCATCATAGAAACGACCGTTCCTCCAGGCACTACAGAACAGGTTGCAGGACCTGTATTTAAAAAGATTTTCCATTCCAGAGGCATACAATCAGATCCTCTTCTCGCTCACAGTTACGAGCGCGTCATGCCCGGCAGGAATTACATTGCAAGTATTCGGGATTTCTGGAGAGTATGCAGCGGAATCAATGAAAAGGCAAAAGAGAAAGTTGTAAAATTTCTAAATGAAGTCTTGAATACCGATGAATATCCACTTACAGTTCTCGACCGTCCGATTGAATCCGAGACAGCAAAAATTGTCGAAAATAGTTACCGCGCATCAATTCTTGCTTTTATGGATGAATGGAGTCTATTTGCCGAAAGAAACGGGGTGGACCTGATAAAAGTGATAAAAGCCATAAAAGTGCGTCCCACACACAGCAACATGATCTTTCCAGGCCCTGGAATTGGTGGCTACTGCCTACCAAAGGACGGCGGACTGGGGTTATGGGCTTATAAACATATCCTTGGTTTCAACGATGATATCTTTAAGATTACACCTTCTGCGATAGATATTAACGATACAAGGGGACTGCGCGCTGCTCAACTTGTAAGAGATGCACTTCGCAACATGAATATTCCCATAGCCACCACCGAAGTACTTGTGCTGGGAGCCTCTTACAGACAAGACGTTGGGGATACACGTTACAGCGGTTCCGAAGTACTCATCCGGAGACTGGCAGAAATGGGTGCAGAAATCCGTGTGCATGATCCCTATGTGGACCGATGGTGGGAATTCGAAAACCAGGACGTTTATCCCAAAAACAGCAAAGTACGCTTTTTCCGGAATCAAAACAAACTATCTAGATTGAAAGTGCTGAAAGAGCTAGAAAAAGCTTTATTTGGGGCAGACGTAGTTGTATTTGCAGTAAAACACAAAGAATATCTCGACTTAGAGCCTGATAAGGTAATTCAAGCAACAGGAAAACCCGTCGCAGTGATCGACTGTTTTGGTATTTTGGATGACGAGAAAATCAAACGCTACCTCGAGCTCGGATGCGAAGTCAAAGGCCTGGGCAGAGGGCATATCCGGAGATTGAAGGACCTTATTAACCTGGATCATTCATAAGAACTGCCCACTGAAGACCGCATACCGAAAAAGGTACCTGGTACCTTCTACATGGATTTACCGGATAGCTGTCAATCGTGCCCTCAACGCCAGGCGCCGCGATCAATCTTTCAAAAAGAGAGAGATTATTCGACAAAAAGCCTCAGCTGATCTGGCTTTTATGTCCTCATTTGTTGTAGCGGGCAGTATCGATGAATGTGACTCTGCGCTCAAACTGACCTTTAAGGCAGAAAGACCACTTCCTCCCCAAGCTCAGCCTCAGCTAAATATGGCAGCTGAGGATAGATCAGAATATGAATGAAAGTCGGAGTTACTTGATCAGCAATTAAGGTAGAAGTCTATTCAGTATACGCTTTATACAGGCCAGTTCTCTGAGATTTTCTATTTCTCGCGGACTTTTTGTTGACAGTGTATATTTTTTCTATGTAATATTGTTAATGTAGCAGCTCAAAAGGTGAAAATTTGATGAAATTTAGAGAAAATCGTCATGAACAAAAAATAATTCTCTTTACCCGTATTTGTATTTACTGAATATACCAACATACTTTAGTGTAATTGGATATTCACTGACGACTGATATGAACCTTGATCTTTGGAATAAATTGTATAATTCACTTTATTCGTTACCAGAAATTATTGATTAATGATATTAAAAATTTTATAAAACAGAAAAATATTAAATATACCGTCCTTTATGACACAGAAGAAAAATCTCTCGTAAAACGATTTAATGTAAGTGAGTACCCAAGTAAATTTCTTCTTGACAGAGATGGATATATTTTAGAAAGGACACCTGGTAAAAGAATTGTTGATTTAAATATTGCGGAAACATTTTTCAGAAAATTGTGGGATAAATAATATTTACACCATATAACATCTGGCTGCAGGCAACCGCCTTAAGCCATGGATTTTTGAAAGTTGATTGGGTATATAAAATTTTTTCATGTTTCGACAGGTCGGGGCCTGAACCCGGCCTGTTAGCCTTAATAAAGGGGTCAGGTCTTCGTTTGACTGTTAGTTAGTTTTTTGCTACAATTTTTGCATGAGTAGGCCACTAAAGAGTCCAGGGACGGAGGTTGAATTCTTGAATTTATTTAAATTGCTTCTATCCGAAAAAGGATTCAGTGCTTAACCTCTTTCTATTGATGCTTACTTTGATTCCAAATTATTTTTCTCTTTTTTCTGTTTGCGTTTTTCCTTAAGTGTAAGTTTAGCCTTTTTTTGTTTTTCTTTTTTACTCTTATCTTTTTTTCCTTTTTCTCTCATACTTATTTCTCCTTTTTCTAGTTACAGAGGGAGGGGCCGGTTCCATAAAGTCATAGACAAGATAATCAATCACCTCAAACTGACCTTTAAGCCCGAGAGACCACCTCCTCCCCAAGCTCAGCCTCAGCTAAATATGGCAGCTGAGGATAGAGTGGAATATATATGAAAATCGGGATTTCTTGATCAGCGATTAAGGGGTGATTTCTACTCTTAATACGCTTTATACAGGCCAATTCTATGAAATTCTCATTTTTCGAGAATTTCAGAAAAATAATATTGTCTTCTCTTGCAGATATCATAACAAAACTGTTTTTATTAATTATAAGTTTTTAGTACCACCTTTCCCTTCTTTAAGCACCTGTTCCAATTTCTCCGCGGCATGCTTGTGGTCAAATTTCATTACCCGTGTTAATGCATTCATACCAATCTTCTTCCTTAGCTCGGCGTCTTTTAACAGCATAATCACATACGCGGAAAAAACATTATAATCATCAGCCACGAACATGTCTTTCCCATTTGCTGGATTCATTCCAAAGGTAGCCAGTCGAGTAGCAACTACTGGCAACCCGCAAGCCTTAGCTTCTAAGAGCTTGCCTCTGAAACCCGTGCCCAACTCAATCGGAGCCACAAACACGTCGCTATTCCAGTAAAATCGCCGCACATTCTCGTCATCCCCGCCTTCCCGAACAGTCACATTGTCACTTCTCAAATCCAGCAGTTCTTTGGGTGGATTGAACCCAATTGCATAAAACTTTGCATCCGGGACTTCCTGCTGGATTCTATCCCAGCAGTGGTGGATAAAGTTCTTCACCGCATCCACATTGGGATAATGCTGAAAATTACCCAGGTAAAGGATATTTTTAGTGTTTCTTTCCCAAGACTTCTTATTTGGTGGCGTGTAAAAACCCGTGTCAACGCCATTAGGCACTACCCGAATCTTGTTCTTCAATCCGGGAGCATAGTTTACCAGAATATCGCCATCCTCCCGTGTTAAAGTTAAAATCCTATCAGCAACATTGTATATCCTAAACTCGTAATTAAACAGCTCATTTATTGTAGCGTCACTAATATCCTCTCCTTTTGCAGCTCTTAGTGTAAATGCCTTCGTGTAGCATTCGTGTACCGAAATCACAGTCATGGTATCGGCTGGGATGAGATTGCGATTCGCTTCTATGTACTGCCCCATCATCGAATATTCAGCAATAACAACATCAAAATGCTTCTCCTTCAAAATCAGTTTCAATGCATCCTCAATCCCTTCATCGTAACCGCCGTCTCCTGTTAGGAAGACTTTCGGTCTATTTAATCTTTTATAACGCGCCTCTACTTCATCACGAGGTCTTTCCTTAACAGAGTTAATAAGGATAATCTTCTCACAGAAGGGCTCAAGGCTTTTATCCTTCCGGTCTGCTTCAGTATAAGCGGGGGCAATTAGCGTTATCTTGTGTCCCATCGAAGACAGATTCTTAATTCTGTGATAGATGAGAATGGGTCCGCCTATAATGTCTTCTCTGGGAAACAGCTTTGGTAAAAACAGTATATTCATATTCCTTGTACCCCGTTACAGATAATATCTCTTATCCGTGAACGAATATCTTTCTGACCTGTAAACCGCATCAATTCCTGCCACTGTTTTTGCAGTTCGCATAACTTTTGAAAAGGGTCGAATTTTGGTAGGGCATCCGTTCTGGCAAGGGGGATATTGTTTAACGCCTCTTCACCGCCTTTTCTATCGCCTTGAGCGAGATACTCTTCAGATAACAGTTTGCAAGCCTTCTCAACCTTCTCTTCGAGGTCTGGTTTCAGAAAACACCCGGGATAAGGGTCAAAATCCTCTGGATTAACTTTTGGCATTCCTTCCACCGCATTTTGCGTTTCGATCTTCGCTCGCTCATAGATAAAACGATAGATGTCTTCTCGCAACTGCATCCATGTGGGATGCGTCTTTGATGGTGGAAGGTGCTTGATGGAAAGTTGATTATCCAGGAAGAAGTGAAACCCAAACATTCTCGCATTTATCAAAAAATCTATATCCTCGCCTCTCCGGACATTCGGGTCAAAAGGAACGACTGTAAAGAGATTGCGATGGATAACCATATTTCCACCGAAAACAAAAGATGTCGCTTTCAACCTCGGTTCAGTGCCAATAACCTTATCAAATGCTTCATTCATCCTCTCATATTGATCCCAGTATTTCATCCAGGGACGATATGGTTTTGTAACGTGGTAGTCACCATTTGGTTGAAGATAGTAGCCCGCCACCGCGTTGATGGTTATTCCACCAATTTTCCTTCCAATAAATTCTCTGGCTTTCGTCATGAATTCCTGGTCTTCGAAGACTTCATCATCGTCAATAAGCACCGCAACATCTGAACCCAGAACATGCGGAATGAACATGCAGAGATTTCGAACGTTGGAATACCCTCGAAGTTGGAGGAGGTTAATATGCTCTTCCGCTTTTTTACCCTCGCTATCACGACGCAATAGCTCATGTATCTGCTTTAGATGTGATTGTCCAAACAGCAGCACTTCTACTCCCGGATTGGCAGACTTAATGATACGAGCAACCTTTTTCTCAATCTTAGATTCGATCTCCTCTGCCGTAGCGACTGCAATTATCACCAGTTGAAAATCTTTGTCCTCCAGCCGCTCTATGCTCTGTATTGCACTGAGTAAAGTGCCTTCACTGTCTAAAGGTGTTGTGTGGTCATAGATGGCGTCTCCTTCCTTCCAGCCAACTTCGCTTTCTCTTCCCCAATATGAAGGGATTACTATTGTGAGTTTCATACTCATATATTTTTTATTCATCTTACATCAGATTACCTATAATTAACAGATAATTGTCATAATAGGAAAAAAGCAAATTCCTATGTTATAGCAATCTCCACTTCCTTGTGCCCGATCAATCGCTCAAGTTCATGTGCTTTCTTCTCGTACTCATGAATCGTTGTCTTTTGCCCGAAAAGCTCTGGCCCTTTCTCGATAAAGTCCCTTTTCCACTTATGAATGGTGATGGGATGAACCCCCTAAGCCTTGGCAATCTGACCAATGGCTTTTGAGCTCCTCAATGTTTTCATAACCACAAGGTGAGTTGTACATTTAATAAATGCAGTTTTGTGCTATGGTGGTGGTACTATGACAGAGAAGTCCGATGAATATACTGGAGACATGGAAAAACTGGGCAAAAAATCTTAAACTTCAAACATATACGCTGTACTATGCTTATAAGGATCCTATGACTCCATGGTATGCAAAAATGTGGGGCGCGGTTGTCTTAGCATATGCATTCAGTCCGATAGATTTAATTCCAGACTTTATACCAATACTCGGATATCTCGATGATCTCATACTAATTCCATTAGGAATAGCACTAGCCGTTAAGTTAATTCCCAAAGAAATCATGGTAAAGTGCAAACAAAAGTCTCAGGATAGAATAGACAGCAAACAGCCTGCAAATTGGATTGCAGGTGGCATCATTATAGCAATATGGATAATGGTCTTTTGTGCACTTGTATACAAGATATTATAAGGTATACTAAAATTAAAAAATGATAGATATAAACTTTCCGGGAACAGTGTAATAGTTACTTACTAATATTTTCCATTCAATTTCTTGTGAAATAATTTGTGTCAATTCTCTTGACAACAATTCAATATTTGGTTATTCTACCAAATATGAAAATGGATGCCAGGAAAAGAGCTCGTTGCGAAACGAGGGCGGTTGTATTAAAAGCCCTTGCTCACCCAACTCGACTATTTATGATAGAAGTGCTTGCAGAGAAATCCTATTGTGTCTGCGAACTTACAGAAATGGTCGGACTGGATATCTCTACTGTATCAAAACACCTGTCGATCCTTAAGAACGCCGGATTAGTCCATGTTGAGAAAAAAGGAAAACAGGTGTTTTACAGCCTCCGCATGCGCTGTGCTTTGAATTTCCTTGATTGTGTAGAGGCCGTGCTTAGAGAGCAAGCACAAGACCTAATGGACGCAATAAAATAATTTTTTAAACTATATTTGATCAATTGGCAAACAATATAAAAAATGGATTTTAAGAGATAGAACCTATGAGTCAGACAGACTGGAAAAGCGAATGGAAGCCTCTCTTGATAATTACTCTTGTATTTCTGGGCATTTTTTATCTTCCTTTGGGTATCCCCCGGTTCGATAACGCCCTTATGGAATCACTGCACCTTGCGAAATGGTACGCTCAAGAACACGTTCTCACATGTCTCATTCCGGCTTTTTTTATTGCCGGAGCCATTGCGGTATTTGTGAGCCAAGCATCAGTGATGAAATACTTCGGAGCAAAAGCAAAAAAAGTTCTTGCTTACAGCGTCGCATCCGTATCAGGCTCTATTCTTGCCGTTTGTTCATGTACGGTCCTTCCCCTTTTCGCAGGAATATACAGGATGGGAGCAGGATTAGGTCCTGCTACAGCCTTCCTGTATTCCGGGCCGGCAATCAATGTTCTGGCAATAATTTTAACGGCCAGAGTCCTGGGGCTTGAACTTGGAATCGCCCGCGCTTTGGGGGCCATCATTTTTAGTGTCGTTATCGGGCTTTTGATGCATTTTATTTTCCACAGAGAAGAAGTGGAAAAGGCCAATGCCCAGATGGCAATGCCTGAGCCCGATGTTACCAGACCTCTGTGGCAGAATGCTCTTTATTTTGCCTCAATGATCGGAATTCTGGTCTTTGCGAATTGGGGAAAACCAGAAGATCCTTCAGGATTCTGGAATCTCATATACTCTTCAAAATGGTTCATCACCGGTAGTTTCGCCTTTGCATTGGCTCTTATTCTTGTGGCCTGGTTCGGACTTAAATGGGGGAAAGTAGCCGTGGCGTTCATTCCCTCTATTTTCCTTGGGCTGGCATTTCCCCATGAACCAGTCATTGCCTTTGCTGCGGGTGTCATCGGGCTTTCAATTTTAACCAGTACGGACAAAGGCGAGGTTGGAGACTGGTTCAGTTCAACATGGGGATTTACCAAGCAAATATTACCTCTTCTCTTTTTCGGAGTGCTCATAGCCGGCGTTTTGCTCGGACGTCCGGGACACGAAGGGCTGATTCCTTCCGAATGGGTGAGCTCTGCAGTGGGAGGAAACTCCATTTTGTCGAATCTATTCGCTTCGGTGGCCGGTGCTTTCATGTATTTCGCTACTCTTACAGAGGTCCCCATACTCCAAGGACTCATCGGAAATGGGATGGGACAAGGACCTGCATTGGCGCTGCTCCTTGCCGGCCCCGCTTTGAGCCTTCCCAACATGCTGGTTATTCGCATCGTAATGGGGACAAAAAAAACAATAGTGTTTATCTCCCTTGTTATTTTGCTTTCAACAATAACCGGTTTGATATACGGAGCATTCTTTTGATTCAAGGAGGATGAAAAAAATGGTAAAAATCCAAATCTTGGGTACAGGTTGTCCGAAATGCAAAAAGCTAACGGAAAATGCAGAAAAAGCCACACACGAACTGGACGGTGAATACGAAATCGTCAAAGTGACAGATATCAACGAAATCATGAAGTTCGGCGTTATGATGACCCCTGCTCTTGCGGTTGAAAATGAGGTCAAGAGTGTAGGAAAAGTCTTGAGTGTTGAAGAAATAAAGAAAATCATCTCTTGAAATATCAACCTAAAAACATACAGAGGAGGAAATTATGGGAGACAACAAGGAAAATATTACCACCGTCGTCCAAGCCGCGCTTTTTAAACTTAGCGAATGAAGTCTTTCATACTACGAATAGGAGGAGAGGCATGAAAAAACTCACAATCACATTATTATTACTTATATTCAGTACTCAATTCTACGCCCAAAACAGCGGAGAACAGGCCAATGAACCAAAAACCGAGCAAAAGCCTAAAAGTGAGGAAAATCTTATTATCAGCGGTGAGCAGCTAGACTTCTCAAAGCACAAAGTGACATTTATTGAGCTTGGAGCAGACAGATGCATACCTTGCAAAGCCATGCAACCGATCATGCGTGAAATTGCTCAAAAATATAAAGGCACGATCCAGGTGGTTTTTTACGATGTTTGGAAAACTCCTAAATACGCGAAAGATTATGGCATACAAATGATTCCGACTCAGGTCTTCATCGACAAAAACAGTGATGAGATTTTCCGGCATGTCGGTTTCTTTGCGAAAGATGACATAATGAAGATGTTAAAGGAAAAAGGCATTCTTTAGATGAAATGTTAAAACTGTTTACTGCTCTTTCTCATGCCATCGAGGGTGCTCCTTTAATCGCAGTAGTCGCATCTTTCATTTGGGGAATCCTTAGCATTGTATTGAGTCCCTGTCATCTCACAAGTATTCCCTTAATAATTGGCTATCTTAGCAACCAAAGAGAATTATCCACAAAAAAAGCCTTTCACCTGTCCATAATCTTTTCTGTTGGTATCCTTATATCCATAGCAGTCATTGGAGGAATTACTGCGGCGGCTGGACGAATCCTGGGAGATGTAGGAAAAATCGGTAATTATGTCGTCGCAATGGTCTTTCTTATATTTGGATTAAACTTACTTGGAATTCTTCCTCTGAACTTTCCCGGTCTAAGCACTTTAAAATCTCAAAGGAAAGGATATTTCTCCGTTTTATCTTTAGGGCTGGTATTCGGATTAGCCCTTGGGCCCTGCACATTTGCATTCATGGCCCCCATGTTGGGCATAGTATTCAACCTGACAGCCAAAAATCTTCTCTATGGCCTGGTTCTATTATCTGCCTTTGCAGTAGGCCACTGTACCGTGATCATTACTGCGGGGACGAGTACGAGATTGGTTCAGCAAATCACCAAATGGGATGAACAATCAAAAGGAATCACAATCATCAGGAAAATATGTGGGATCCTGGTCCTGCTAGGCGGAATTTATCTGGTATATTCCACGTTTTAACTTAGGATATACATATGATATTCACGACAAGTTACAGGAGGGAACGGAATGGAAGACAAAGCCTGTATTACTAAACAACCCAAAGGTCTGAGTTTATTTGAACGGTACCTCAGCGTCTGGGTTATCCTATGTATCGCGGCAGGGATCGTATTGGGCAAACTCGCCCCAAAAGCAGCGACCTTTCTGGATGGCCTGGCCATTTATGTCAATGAAGCGCCTGTTGTTTCCATCCCGATTGCAGTCTGCCTCTTCTTCATGATGTATCCCATCATGGTCAAGATCGACTTTGCCGAAGTGCTTCAGGCTGGCAAGAATCTCAAACCGGTCAGCCTGACCCTATTCGTAAACTGGGCCATAAAGCCTTTTACCATGTACGCCATTGCCTTAGTGTTTCTCGGTGTACTGTTTAAAACCTTTATAGGCACTGAAGCACTCGATTTAATAAGGATGCCTTTGGGCCTCGATCTTCCTGTGGGCGCGGAACACGGAGCCGGAACGGTTGTTCTTGTCGAGGGAGTCAAGATGCTGGCCGTTCCCTTATGGCGAAGCTATCTGGCGGGATGTATTCTGCTCGGGATCGCTCCCTGCACGGCCATGGTTCTGGTCTGGGGCTATCTGTCAAAAGGAAACGACGGGCACACGCTGGTCATGGTGGCCATCAACTCCTTGGCCATGCTCTTTCTTTATGGACCTCTCGGCGGATTCCTGTTGGGCATAGGCCGTCTCCCCGTTCCATGGAAAGCTCTTCTGCTGTCTATCGGGATTTATGTGGCCCTACCGCTGGTTGCAGGATTTATTTCAAGAAAATTGATAGTGGCCAAAAAAGGCCTGGAGTGGTTCAACACAAAATTCCTGCATATCCTTACACCTGTAACCATTGTCGCTCTTTTGGTCACTCTTGTTCTCTTATTTTCTTTCAAGGGAGAAGTGATACTTTCAAATCCCTTGACCATACTCTGGATTGCCATCCCGCTTTTTATCCAGACAAACCTTATATTCTGGATCACGTACGGATTAGCAAGAGTATTGAAGCTTTCTTATCAGGATGCCGCACCATCGGCTATGATCGGTGCCTCCAATCACTTTGAGGTGGCTATCGCCACAGCAGTCATGCTTTTTGGCCTCTCGTCAGGAGCAGCCCTCGCAACAGTCATAGGCGTCCTCATTGAAGTCCCGGTGATGCTGATGCTTGTGCGGATCTGTCTGCGGACCCAAGGCTGGTTCAGTCCAAACCGCTAGAATTAAATCATAAGGATGGGCAATAGTAACATCAATGCTTAATTCATCCAGAATATCTACCATGGTATAGCTCGAACGGCCGGCTTCAATAACTGCTTTAACATCACCGCTTCCATCAAGAAACCTCTCCAGCTCTGAGCGGTAGTTTGCCACCCTTCCGGATTTGAGTTTTTTTCCCTTCTCATTAAGCATTGTGATGTGTGAGTATTGCTTGTGATGGTCAATTCCCATATAATTATTCATGATAACTAGTGGCTGAATAATTACAGGAGGAAAGATAAAAGATGAAAAGAATATATCTTGATTATGCTGCTACCACCCCTGCCCATCCTGAGGTGGTAAAGGAGATGCTCCCTTATTTTAACGAAGTTTATGGAAATCCCTCCTCTATTTACCAAATTGCTCAGAGGGCGAAATGGGCGGTTGGGGAGGCAAGAGAAAAGGTTGCCAGACTTATTAATGCTAAGGCAGAAGAGATTATCTTTACCAGTGGAGGAACTGAGGCAGATAATATGACCATAAAGGGTATAGTATTCGCAAATAAAAGATGCGGAAATCATATCGTAACCTCCAAAATAGAGCATCATGCGGTTTTAAATGCTTGTAAGTGGTTTGAAAAACAGGGATTTAAGATAACATATATTTCTGTAGATAAATACGGGATGATCGATCTTGATGAGTTAAGGAAGAGTTTGACAGATAAAACTATACTTATTAGCATAATGCATGCTAATAATGAAGTGGGGACAATTGAGCCCATCTCAGAGATTGCCAGAATTGCTAAAGAAAAAGGGATATATTTTCATACCGATGCTGTGCAGACAGTAGGGAAAGTTTCTCTTGATGTGAAAGAATTAGGAGTAGATTTACTCTCGCTTTCCGGGCATAAATTATATGGACCAAAGGGAGTAGGAGCATTATATATAAGGAAGGGAGTAAAAATCTCACCGCTCATTCATGGTGGTCATCATGAAAGAAATAAAAGGGCGGGAACAGAGAACGTCCCCGGGATTGTTGGCCTGGGGAAAGCCTGTGAAATTGCAGTTAAAGAAATGGCTGCCGAGGGAAGGAGATTAAAGGTGTTGAGAGACAGGTTGTATAAAGGCTTAAGTGAACGGATAGATGAGATAGTTCTAAATGGTCATCCCCAGGATAGGCTTCCCGGAATTTTAAACATCTGTGTAAAATATGTCGAAGGCGAGTCTATGCTTATAAATTTGGACCTGGAGGGGATTTGTGCCTCAAGCGGTTCTGCTTGTACCTCCGGTTTGTTAGAGCCATCCCATGTCCTTTTGGCTATGGGTATTCCTCCGGAAGTTGCTCATGGATCATTAAGGTTTAGCCTGGGTCGGGATACTACGGAAGGGGACGTAGGCCGGGTAATTGAGGTCTTACCTCCCATTGTGGAAAAGCTGAGGGCAATGTCTCCCTTTGGGAAAAAGGTGAAGTCAGACAAATATAGAGGGTAAAATGGCTGATCAATGGTCACTATATAGCAAGAAGGTGATGGAGCATTTTCAGCATCCCCGCAATGTGGGGGAAATAAATAACCCCGATGGAGTTGGTCATGTGGGGAATCCTATCTGTGGCGATATCATGGAACTTTACATTAAGGTAAAGGATAACAAAATTGTCGATGCTAAATTTAAGACATTCGGGTGCGGTGCCGCTATAGCCACAAGCAGTATGATCACTGAGATGGTCAAGGGAAAGACAATCGAGGAGGCACTAAGGATATCCAATAGAACTGTAGCGGAGGCTCTGGATGGACTGCCTCCTATTAAAATGCACTGTTCCGTCTTAGCCAAAGATGCCCTTAAGGCAGCAATTGATGATTATTTAGCTAAAAAGGACAAGAAAAATGATCATTAGAGATTTAAATTATGAGCTTGTTCCCAATAGTTAGATAGGCAGAAGGAGTAAGAGGTGGATTTAAGTATGGATGTAAACATAGTTCGATTAACCTCTGAAAAAAGGCAGAAATTAAAGGATATAATAGTTCGTGAGGTTCCCTTAACCATATTGGTGAATGATAAGGAACTGGTAACCTTACAATGTAGTCCTGATAAGCTAAAGTATTTAGCCGTTGGTTTTCTACTTTCTGAAGGATTTATTAAAAAGGAGACGAAAATAAAGTCTATAAGCCTGAATAAGAAGGGTTTGTACATTGGAATAGATTTAGAAAAAGATTTCCCGAGTGATAAGAATTTTTCTTTTAAAAGAGTGATTGGTTCGGGATGTAGTGGAGCGGTTACCTTTTACCGGGAAATTGATGCTCAAGATTGTGTTCCTGTAAAAAGTCAGGTTATGTATTCCCATAAGGACATAGTTAACTTAATGAAAGAACTCCAGGAAAGGTCTTTAACTTTCAAGAATACAGGTGGAGTCCATTCCTGTGCCTTATGTAACCAGGAAAGTATAGAAGTCTTTGCTGAGGACATTGGCAGACATAACGCAGTGGACAAAGTCTTTGGAGAATGTTTCATAGGAGGAATTTCCACTCAGGGCAAGGCTATTTTAACAAGTGGAAGAGTAAGTTCAGAAATCTTAATAAAGATAGTGAAACAGGGAGTACCTATCATTGCTTCTCACTCAGCACCTACAGATTTAGCGGTAGGCTTAGCAGAAAAATTGAATCTGACCTTAATTGGCTTTGTGAGAGGACGCCGAATGAATATCTATACCCATAATTATCGGATTATATAAAAGGATGCCGTCATCCTTGCCCACAATTATAAACCAATATTGCTTTGATCTTTAACTATTCTGTATGAGTAATCAATACTAACATCTGCTTTTGTAAGCATTGCAGAAACAGAGCAATATTTATCCTGCGAAAGATCAATAGCTCTTTCAACAGATTTTTCATCAATATCATTACCGTAGAATACATATTCTAAATGAATTTTTGTAAAAACCCGCGGGTGAGTTTTTTGTCTTTCACCCTCAACATTAATCTCAAATTTAGCAGGTTTTACACGTTTTTTCTGAAGAATAGATGCAACATCACTTCCTGTGCAAGTACCAAGTGCAATTAAAAGCAGCTCCATAGGCCGACTTGCTGCATCTGAACCATAAAACTCTTTAGGCCCATCAGTAATAACCCAATGATTACTATCAGCCTTTCCAACAAATGTTAAACCTTCAACTTGTTTAATTTTAACTTTCATAATAACCTCACAATAAAATCCTATATTCGGTACCTGGCACCTTTTTTAAAACTCAAGCAGGCTGATTTTTGTCAGTGTTGTGCTTCGCCTTGACCCGGGTCTATTTACCAGGTGCCAGGCTGTGTACTGCTCGTCAGGCTGTAAATAACTGCCATGCCCTTTTCCCTTGCCTTTGCAACCAATTCCTGGATTTTAGCAGCAGATGCTACACACCGAGGCCTTCTTTTGGAATTACAGTTCTGGTTTTGAATATCAAGGATCGACAATGCTGTTACTTTAGGATCTATCTTTACAGGCTTCAGCTCTGGAGGCAGCGGCGCTTTTACGCTTGCTCATTCATACACTATGGTTTTCTCTGTTTTTTCTTTTGAAGGCGAAACAGCAGGATATCCAACCGATTGAGCCAGCCTGACCTTTTGATCTGGCCGCAAATGCATCGCTTCTGCCAATGCAGTCTTGTCTACTAATCCGCGCACTACTGTTGCCAGCCCTTCTGAAGCACAGTAAAGGTAGACATTCTGGCTTATAAATCCTGTATGAGCCGCAGAGTAGAATTCTTTTTGCTCGTCCGCACCCCTCTTTATTTTAGAAAAATCCGACACATAAACAAGATTCACAGGCACTTTCCCTACAAATGCCTGACCCCCTGTCTTGCTCCGTATGTCTTCAGCCAGAACAGGGTCTAACACATTGTTTTTTGCATCATAAACATAGAGGCCTTTAGCCATGGCAACATAGATATCAATATCCTGCCAATTCACGGCTGATGGTGCGGTTCGTTTTCCGGAGTCCGGCCGATTAATTCCGAATGCCGCCCAAAGCAAGTTTGAAAGCACCTGCAGCGGCAGCTCTTCAGCGCTGAATTGACGGATAGATTTTCTCTCGTTCAGCACCTGCATCAATGGACGGCCGCCATCTATTTGAGGTTTCAGAAGCTTTATTGGCTTTAGTTCCTGGCCGTAGGACATAAGAGAACAAGAGAATAAGAGAATCAGCATAATTAGAGTTAACTTTTTTCCCATGATATTTTCTCCTTAAAGCAGAAATTTTAAAAGCTCTTATAAATTCTAACCTATTCTATTTATAAAATCATTTAAATTTTACTCACAGCCAAAAAAGCTTCTGATACTCCCGTCCGTATATCTCCCTGTCATGAATCACGCAGCCGCTGATACGGCTTTTCCTCATCAACTCACTGCACCGCGAGCATGTAATACAGACTTTCCTGGAATCCATTATGCCCTTATCCATCAGGTTTTTCGGCGCATCAGGGTAAGCTATAGAGCTTCTTCCCAGGCCGATAAGAGTCCCCCCTCCCCTGTGGACAACAGAAGCCCCGACATTTGGTAGAAACTGCCGCAGCCAGGAATAGCCTGTCCCTACAAAGGGCACTTTGGGGAAAGATTTCTGAAGCCCTGCCGTCATCTTGATGAGGCGTAATATCCCTTCCAAAGGGTGTTCTTCGGGTAAAGATTCATCAAGAATCGGTCGGTCAAAGGGGCGTCCAACATGGGGATTAAAACACGGAATGCCCGCTGTGACATTGAAAATACCGCATCCGCTCCCGATTAGCCGCTTAACCAATTCTTTTGGCTCCCTAAGATCCATTTCATAAGAGCCATCCACGGAAGAACCAAACCCAAATGGATACGGCACACCATCATAGGCATTCATCCGAACCGCAAGATAAATCTCGGGAACTTCTGCACGGATCTTTTTAATAACTTCTGTCAGAAAACGTATTCTATTTTCAAAATCTCCGCCATACCGGCTGTTTTTCCTCGTATAAGCAGCCAAAAGGTCATTAACAAGATATCCATGGCAGGCTTTGATATCGATAGCATCAAAACCAGCTTCATAAGCCAGACAGGCCGCCTTTATATACTTAAGCTGCAGAAAGTCCAGCTCCTCATCACTTAGAATACAGACATTCTCTTTTTGTCTATCCAGAAAAGGGTTAAAAGCAGCAGCTAAGGGGGCTGGTTTTCCTTCCTGTTTGCTGTACCGGCCAGAATGGGTCAATTGGAGGACAAGAAAAACCTCCCTGGAATTTCCAAAAGTCTTATAAACCGAACGCCTGGTTTCTTCAACCAAGTACTTAAAACCGTCAAGACTTTTTTCATAAAGCATTAACTGCCTAGGGTTTGAACGGCCTTCTTCAGCAACACACGTTGCCTCAAACCATATGATGCCGCTTCCTCCGCCGCCAAACCGGCGGTAGCGTCTGAAGGTTAGTTCGCTTGGAGAACCCTCCGGTGTTGCGTCAAATCCTTCCATGGGCTGGACAGCCATTCTATTAGCAGCTTTCCCACGACCGATCACAACCTCATCAAAAAGATTCGATATATTATCCTGGAAAGGAAGCTCAATTCCTAAGGCTTCGGCTTTTTTCACAAGCTCGGTGCTTGATTCAAATTGAAATGATTCGTGATAAGACATCTCTGTAATATTTTATCCAAACTCTACCACAAAAAGGAATAAAAATATCATTTTGCGGCTTTTTGACATCGAATTTTCTGTGTGTTATAAACTCTGAGTGCCAGAATAAAAAAGCATTTCCCTGTTTATTCTTAAAGAAAGGACAGCATAAGAGTTTCTAACAACATGCAGGGATGCCAATCTACTGGCTTAAAGCACAAAAAACAAGAAGGAGTCAGCAAAATTGCATACTAACAAAATTAGTAAATCTCATTTACATTGTTGCTCGTTAGTAATTTTGAAAACAATCCTTATCATACTAATTTTCTCTACAGCAAATGGAAATATAGCGGCAATTCAGAAAAATAATCCAGAAGAAAGCTTTAAACCCTGCGTTGAGAAGTTAAAAATCAATGACTGGGAAAACCCGGCGATATTCAACCGGAATAAAGAACCTGCACACTGTACATATATTCCCTACCCTGACATTAATACGGCTTTGAAAAATGATCCTTCCCTTTCACAGTTTTACAAATCACTGAACGGAATATGGAAATTTAACTGGGTAAGAAGGCCTGGCGAACGTCCTGTCGATTTTTTTAAAGATGGTTATGATGTCAGCAAGTGGAGCGATATTAAGGTTCCGGGTAACTGGGAATTACAGGGTTTTGGCATCCCCATTTATACAGATGCTGATTATCTTTTTCCAGCCGTCCCCCCTAAGATTCCTCATGATTACAACCCTGTGGGGTCATATCGAAGAAACTTCACCGTCCCTGAAACCTGGAAAAACCGCCAGGTATTCCTCCACTTCGCAGGAACCAAATCTGCCATGTATGTCTGGGTGAACGGGAAAAAAGTTGGCTACAGCCAGGGAAGTAAAACGCCTGCGGAATTTAATATCACAAAATTTTTGAGTGAAGGTGAAAATAACCTGGCAGTTGAAATCTACCGCTGGAGTGACGGAGCCTATCTCGAAGATCAAGACTACTGGAAAATAAGCGGTATTGAGCGGGATGTTTTTTTATTTTCAACTCCTCAGGTCAATATCTGCGACTTTTTTGTCCACGCCGAACTTGACAATAATTATTCAGATGGGAACCTGAAAGTTGAAGTCAATATTAAAAATTACTCATTAAAAACAAAAGGCTCATTCTATATCACAATGGACCTTCTTGACAAAAACAGCCAATCAGCACTTGACACTCCGGTCACGAAAGAAATCAAACTCAATAATCTCCATGAAAAAGTTGTTACGCTTGAGCAGCCTGTAAAACAACCGGCAAATTGGACTGCTGAAACACCAAACCTTTATTCACTCATTCTCTCACTTTCGGACAATTCCGGAAAGACAACCGAGGTTGTTTCAAGCAAGGTCGGATTCAGAAATATAGAAATTAGAGGAGGCAAACTGCTGGTCAATGGAGTTCCAATTCTAATTAAAGGAGTAAACCGGCATGAACATGACCCTGTAACAGGGCGCTATGTCACAGAGGAATTGATGATGAAAGACCTCAGGCTGATGAAAAGATTCAACATAAACGCAGTTCGCACAAGCCATTATCCAAACAATCCAAAATGGTATGATCTATGTGATCAATACGGACTTTATGTCATTGACGAGGCAAACATCGAGTCTCACGGCATGGGATATGAGCCGGATAAAACACTGGGCAATAATCCGGATTGGAAAGCAGCCCATCTGGACCGTACTGTGCGCATGGTCGAACGGGATAAAAATCATCCATCTGTAATCATATGGTCTCTTGGAAATGAAGCAGGCGACGGCATAAACTTTGAAGCCACGTATGCGTGGATTAAAAAACGGGACCTCTCCAGGCCCGTCCAATATGAACAGGCCGGGCTGAAATCTCATACTGATATTTTCTGCCCTATGTACCACCAGATCCATCATCTGAAAGATTATGCAGGCAAAAAACAAAGCCGGCCGTGTATCATGTGCGAGTATGCCCATGCCATGGGGAACAGCGTAGGAAACCTTCAGGATTACTGGGATGTTATAGAAAAATACGAACAGCTTCAGGGCGGCTTTATTTGGGACTGGGTCGACCAGGGACTGCTCAAAAAAAATGAGAAAGGAGAAGAATTCTGGGCCTACGGCGGAGATTACGGGCCTGAAAACACTCCAAGCGATAAAAACTTCTGCATAAACGGCCTGGTATTCCCTGACAGGAAACTTCATCCTCATATATGGGAAGTAAAAAAAGTCTATCAATATATATCAGCAAAACCGGTCGATCTAAAGGCAGGAAAGATCGAAATTTTTAACAAGTATGACTTCACCAATCTAAATACAATTCATGCGACCTGGACAGTAATGGGAGATGACAAAAAAATTGCTGAAGGGGAAATTGAAAACCTCGATATCGCGCCGCATCATTCAAAGGTCACTACTATTCCAATTCCTGAGATTCAACCCCTGCCAGGTGTCGAGTATTTTCTAAAACTGAGCTTTACTTTAATAGAAGCGACTCCTCTTATTCCAAGAGGCTATGAAGCTGCCTGGGAACAGTTTAAATTACCTTTATACAAACCTGCTGAATGCGTAAATAAAGAAAACCTGCCTGAATTGGAACTTTCATCCAATGAAAAGCGCATCGATATCAAAGGAGAAAATTTTCATCTGTTATTTGACAAAAGAAAAGGAACTATCGGATCATTGATTTATGAGGGAACCGAGATTGTAAAAAGCGGCCCTGTGCCAAATTTCTGGCGTGCACCCACCGATAACGACTTCGGCTGTGATATGCCTGTAAGATGTTCGGTCTGGCGGGATGCCGTGGCAAAAAGAAAAATCGAGGATGTTTCTGTAAAGAGGATAACTTCCAGTGAAATTCAAGTCTACATTCTTTCGAAACTTTTTGCAGGGAACACGAAATATTACACAACCTATAGAATATTCGGCAGCGGAGACATCATAATTAAAACCAGGCTCATACCCGGCAGCAATAATCTTCCTGATTTGCCGCGCTTCGGCATGCAGATGACTCTCCCAGTGGAATTTGACAAAATTATATGGTATGGACGCGGACCGCATGAGAGTTACTGGGACAGAAAGAGCGGGGCTTCAGTTGGTGTTTACAGCGGAACAGTTATGGAACAATATCACCCCTACATCAGACCTCAAGAAAACGGCAATAAAACAGATGTCCGCTGGGCTGCCTTAACAAATAACAACGGCATTGGCCTGCTGGCTGCAGGTATGCCCCTCTTAAACGTCAGTGCAAATCATTTCTCAATAGATGATTTTGCAAACGGGCCAGAAAAGGAACAGAAGCATGCAGCAGACCTGATCAAACAGGACTGGGTAACTTTAAACCTTGACTACAAACAGATGGGAGTAGGAGGAGATACAAGTTGGGGTAAACGGGCACGTCCACACAAGGAATATACTCTTCCTGCAAATAAAGAATATTCATACACTTTCAGACTTCGTCCTTTCTCTAAAAAAGACGATCTCCCCATGGCATTGAGCAAAGAAAAATTTTGACAGGATATTGCACCTCTCCTCAGCAACTCGTTCAACAGCTTGCATCCAAAGTTTTTTTTAAATATAATTGATGGCTCAACATGAGGAAGCGGATAAATACTTTCACAAGCATAAAGAAGAGAAAAATTTTCCATATAATAAATTATTAATGGAGGGAAATTATGCACTTTAAACTTTTATCCAACAGGGACCTCAAAGCCATGGATGCCTTGCTAGACTCGTACGGAGGAGCAAAAGAAATCTCTAAACAGATAGAGTCTATGCGGGATTACGAAACCAGGAAAAGAACCGCTTCTGAAAAAGGCTACGGAGAGATGCTGGAAAAAGCTGAAGAATATGTAAATAGTTTTGCCAAGGTTGAAGATTTCATAGAGGAAAACGGAATCAATTTCACAAAGAAAGGAATATGCACAACCCAGGTGTCTGGTTTCCAGGGAGCCAGGCCCACATTCGACTGTATCAAAAGAATAGCAGAAAGCGGGGGTCTGCTTTTCCCAACAGAGATGATTTCAGTTGTTGCCTTGACTGAGTACTACATCTACAGCGGAGACCTCCTTACAACTCTTGCAATGGCCGAAAACATTCTCGGTGCCAGTAAGTTCTGCTCTACAAACCTTTTGGGTACTCCTCTTCCAGAAGAACGGTTTGCAAGAGTAGAGAAAGCAACCGGAGAAAAATTCGAAAGAACTGACCTGGGAAATGGATTGAGCCAGATAATTCTGAAGAATATGGGTACAGCGTTTGGCAATTTCGGAGGTATAGAAGTTGGCAACAATAACCATCTTGTCTATCTAGACGGTGTGACAAGAGCCGCCATTACAACAGGAGCTAATTTTTTCCTTAATCCGAGCTGGTCAACAATCGTTGCCGCCTGTTACTACGCAAGGAAAATTCCAAACCTTACTTTTAAAATATCCATGCTTCTTTCCACCCAAAATGCTATTCAGTTCAGGATGCTCCTGAATATCTTTAAAGAATATCTGCGCGATGACGGCACAACTCCCATCTATGAGATCAACATAGGGAATGCGGCAACACCCGAAACCTTCATCCAGTGTTCTGAAGAAGTTGAAGCCTCAGGCTTGAATATTTCGCTCGCAGCTCATATCAGGATAAATCCTGATCTAGGAATGGCCGACTTCAACTGGACCGACAGCGCATTTAAAGTACTCGATGCCGGAAGAAATTTAACAATTAAATATGAAAGCGATGGAGAATCACGGCCCTATGACACAATGGAAGCCTATTTTCTCTCGGATGAAGAAAGAAACGAAAAGGCGGATCTGATTGGCAATGTTATATATCACAAGTGTATAAGATGTGATAAAGATGCCAAAGAGATAATGAAAAGAGGGCATAAAGCCTTATATGCGAAGGTCTCCTGCAGAAAATAAGCTGTTCATTCATACGGAAATAGTCGATGAATCTGAATATCAAGAATAAAGTGGCTCTTTTAACCGCATGAACAGCTATATGATAAAGGCTTATATAAAGGCCTAAGGAAGGTTCACATGAAAAATTTTAAAAAGGAATGGGATGGAACTCCCTTCCCAGAGATGTTAAGAGAACTTCCTGAAATCGACATCTCGCTAAAAGGAATACAGGGATGGCTCATTAAAAGTGAGGATAAACAGGTTGTGTTTTTCGATATAGAGCCCATCGGTGACATGCCTCCTCACTCCCACTGTGCCCAATGGGGTATAGTGGTGGAGGGAGAAATGAGATTGACAATAGGGGAAGAATCCAGAGTTTACCGAAAGGGCGACTGGTACTATATCCCAGAAGGAGTTGTCCATTCTGCCACATTTCTAACAAGAGTAAATGTCATCGATGTGTTTGACGACCCTGAACGCTATAAAATAAAACAATAAGTGAGGACAATCATGAAATCACTATTTACCAAAATAATGAAAGATTTCGAGGGATATTCCATCGGAAAAATGCTGGCCTTCCTTACTGACCCTGAGATAATCTCCTTTGCCGGCGGATTACCCAGCATCGACGTTTTTCCGCTAAAACTCATTCAAAATGCTGCAGGAAAAGCGTTAAAAGAAAACCCACAAAGTGTGCTTCAATATTCTCCAATTCCCGGTGAGAATGATTTAATGCAGGCAGTAATAGAATATCTCAAGAAAGATAATATTTTCATCGAGCCTGAAAATATAATGATCACAACATCAGGACAGCACGGACTAGACCTTGTTGGAAGGCTGTTCCTCGAACCCCAGGATACAGTTGTCACAGACCTGCCTACTTTTGGGGGCGCCTTAGCAGCCTTCGAGATGGAAGATGCTAAGTATATATCAAGAGACCTGAAGGAAGACGGCTCCGATGTGGAAGGCCTGAAGAATGACATTGAGAATTCCATAAATCAGGGGAAAATGCCCAAATTCATATATGTAGTCCCTGATTTTCAGAACCCTTCGGGAATCACAATGAGTCTTGAGAAAAGGCTCGATCTTCTCTCATTAAGCAAAAAATTCCATATTCCAATAGTTGAGGACAGCCCCTACAGAGAATTAAGGTACAAAGGCGAAAATATTCCTTCCATTTATTCACTGGACAAAAACCAGGAAAACGTAATCGGCCTTTATACTTTTTCAAAAATCCTGTGTCCCGGCCTGAGAGTAGGATTCAACATAGGCCCCCCTGAAGTCATCACTAAGTTCTCATTCATAAAAGGGGCAAACATACTAAACACCCCGAAATTGAATCAGGATATATGCACCGCTTTTCTGCGGGAATATGATACGGATGCCCATTTCAAGAAGGCCGTTTCCTACTACAAAGAAAAACTGAATTTTTTCCTGGCCGCAATGGAAGAAAATTTCCCTGAGAATATGGGCGTAGTGTGGACAAAACCCGAAGGAGGACTGTTTCTATGGGTAACTCTCCCGGAAGAAATAAATACAATGGATTTCTTCTACAAGGCAGTCGAGGAAAAGGTAGCTTTCGTTCCAGGAGAGGTTTTTTACCCCAAAAATTACCTCAGACACAACTCTATGAGAATAAATTTTTCCTACCCCACAAAGGAACAGATCGTCGAAGGAGTCAGGAGGTTAAGTTCCGGGATAAAGAAATATCAGGCTGATAAGCGCAAACCCAATTAGCCTGGATAATGCCGAGGTGCAGGTATTACGGCAAGCGCAGCACAGAATCCGAGCATAAAAACGGGGACGGTTCTATTTTTTCTATCAGTTTTAGAGGCAATGTACTCGTTCAGATACATTATTGACACTGCCGTTTTTTGTTTGATATTGTTATCCTAAGATGTCAGCAGGTAGAAATTGAAGAAAATTATGAGGGATTTGTGGCGAGCACTAAAAGGAAATCTCTATATTGTGATCTTTATAATTCCAATCGCCGTTGCAATATCCATTTTGCTGATAGTATGCCGCAATAATTCATCAATCGATACCTCATTATTTACGGTCGAATTAATCGACGATGTCAGGTATGTCCATAATCACGCCCCACAATTTGGAGATACTCCCAGTGTTAAACTGGAACTCATTGGAAAAATGGTTAAATAGGGTCAGACCTGTGCATCTGACTCTAAACAAATGAGATCACTCCTTATTTTCCCGGAAATATGGCCTTAATTGAGAATTTTGGGCTGCCAAAACGTCTAATTAAGAGAGAAGAAAAATGGTCCGGGCATATCGTTATATCGTTATTTCCTGCCAGGTTATACTTGGCATCTGACACAGAGATATCATAAAAGGGAATTCCTCCTTAAATCTGCCAGAGATCGCCGAAGGTGGCACTAATGGCTTTTTCAGGCAAAAAAGCGATATGGACTACGTGTTACAGGATGTACTCCAATGCCCACAGAGGAAAGATGTGGAAAGAGGGAGATGATTCTCCCCATTCACCGATTATTAATGATGAAGTCTTTTTTGTGCCATCCAGGGACTGGACAGAGATGATCCGCAAGGTCAATGAAGTTGATCCTCTCATATGTCCTACATGCGGTGGCCGGATGAGAGTGATCGCTTTCATAACCGATTATTCCGCAGTGGACAAGATCATCACCCTTCTCAAGCTCACTTTTCATGCCAAACGCCCTCCCCTCCACCCCGAGTTCCCCAGCAGGAACTTCTGATCGAAGATGAGGAGAAGGGAGAGTATTTCTGAGAGCCTCTATGGTTACTTCTTCTCGATTTCAGCGGTTAGGTCTATCTTATGAAGGAGTGTCTTGCTGTTTATGTCGCCTTGGTTCTATTTGCTGGCAAGTCTAAAAATACCTATATTGTTTTTTAGCCAATCTCTTCGCTTTTGATAATCGGGCAGTGTAATAGAAACAAGCTTCCAAAAATCTGAGGAGTGATTTTTGATCTTTAAATGGCATAGCTCATGTACAACTATATAATCAACTATGGAAATCGGAGCCATTGAAATCCGCCAGTTAAATCTTAATGTGCCATCTTTCGAACAGCTTGCCCAACGCTTTTTCTGATCTTTTATTATTACCTCTTTTGGAAACAAATCCATCAGCTTACAATAGCGGTTCACCCTTTGCTTGACAATCTTAGAAGCCCTTACGATATACCACTTTTTCAAAACGTCTTTAATTATTTCCTTTCTTTTGTTTGAATCCAGATTTCGATCTACAGATACGAATATCCTTCTTCCAGACAATTTCGGGAGTCTCGAATTTTCTTCCTCCACTATTTTTAATCGGTACCTTCGGCCCAGCAATAAAATTTGCTCTCCACTTACAAACTCTCTTTCAGGAAAAAGCACAGCCAATCTTTTGAAATGTTCTTGTTTAGCCATAATCCATCTGGCTTTTTTTTCTACGAATGTCCTGATTTTTTCACGGCTCAAATGACCCGGAGCCAGCACAATAACCTGGGAAGCAGGAGTCACATTGATTGCCAGAGTTTTTTTGCGATTTCCCCTTTTGATTGTGTATGTTATGCGTTTGTTGCCAAAGGTAATATGGTCCATTCTAATCCTTAAATCTTGCTCTTGCTAATTCCATAATTTCCCGTGTGAAAAAATCCAGCTTGCGGTCATGAAAGCCAATCTCTCTCAAACGGTCTTTTATCTCTCTTCGCATCTCTTTTTGAATATCTTCTTTCTCACACCAGTCAACAACTCTTTTATTTTTTATTATTTCAACAACTTCCTTGGTCAAAAGGCATCTTTTCTCATCATTACCACCAAAGAGTTCATCCCTAAATGGCTCCAATAATCCATAAAAAGCAAATTCATCAAGCGTTAATCCTTTCTCTTTAGCAAGAACTTCTCTCCCTTTTACTTGTTTTCTGAGTATAACCAGGACTGTAAGCAATTCTGCCTCATCCTTTCTCCTCAGGCTGTCTTCTTCAATAATTGCCTCAAGTTTTTCCTCTAAGGATTCATAAAAGTGTGGATCTTCTCGAACTTTTGAATGAATTGTTTCACGTATCGCCTGTTTGTTCTGGCAACAGCCTGAAGCAGCGTATGTTCTTTCAATCTCTGGTCAAGATACATAACCTGCTCAATGGGTGCATCAAATCCTGTCAGTAACTTATCACATACTATTAGAAACTTAAGCGGATTTGATGGATTGAGAAACACATCTTTTCCTGTAATCCGGTCTTCTTCCTGGGCTGTACGGCGGTATTCCTCTCGTTGTCATCGCTTCAGGTATGCCCAATCCGTTATTCGGCGATGCGGCAGAAGAGTATCAGCGCTACTGGACCGCCGGCAGAAAGCTTATTTCGATTTTCAAAACAACCTCAATAGTTGTACCTAAGAAAAGCCGCGATCCCGCCCGCTTCCGCCAGCGTGGAAATATGGTCACAGAAATCGACTTCCGCTCCGGATCGCCGGGCCGCTTCGACGATCTCGTTGATCATATCGACCGAAAAAAGAGACTGCGAGCCACATGCGGAGCAGGCAGCGGCGCCGCCCAGCTGCAGATTGTCACAATCCCGACAGCGCATTCCCGAAGCTTCAAGATCACGGATCACGATAACGGATTCGGCCATCCCGGCGGACACGGCTTTCCAAACTTCCTCAACGCCGACCGCACCGAGTCCACCCCGCAGGTATTCGGAACGGATTTTTTCCCAGAGCTCCCGCTCTGTGCGACGTTCCTGTTCCAGAAACATCTCTCGGATTTCACGATTGACAACCTGTTCGCCTTTTCCAAGGTCCAAGGCTTTGCGATCAGCCTGTTTCTTCAGGTGAAGGGGGAGGTTGTTATACAGGACTTGCAGGACTTCTTTCCCCCCTACAAGCAGTATCCTGCGAAAATCCTCCACCTTGGAGAGCCGCTCCAGAGCCTCTACAATCTCGCGCACATAATGCAGCATTTGCGTATCGCGCCGCCGCTCATAGCGCTGTTGAGACCATCCGCCTTTGCGCACATGATTCTTGACGTTTCCCGCTACCGTACTTTCCGGACCTGCAACAGCCGACGTCACCAAGAAAATACGCGCTTTCCGGTTGTCAGCGATCACGACCGCGGCATTTTCGTACTCATCTTCAAGTTCAGCCAGCGGCCGTATATACGGCGAGGAATCGAACCGGATCAGGTTCGGGCACTTGACCGGCAGCGGATAGGCCCGGAAAAAATCCAGACCCCAGCAGGAAAACACACACATCGAGCCGGATTTCAGGGGATGTTTGCCCAGGTAGTCCTTGACCATCTCCACATTCGCCTGAAAGTGATCCCGCTCATCCCCTTGTAAACCGCCACGGTCCAGCACTTGACTCATACGCTCGAACCTCCGGTCAAGGGTCGAGAGAGATAGCGGAGACGAGATATACAGACTCAAAAAAGTTTGCTCGTCGGTGGAAAGTTCCGAAAGCTCCGACAGATCGATCTTAGCGAACATAAGGACTCCTCAGATTGGATCGATAATGACTGAATAGACTTGATAGCCGCAGGCACAAAAAAAGCCTATTCAGGAACAGCATAATAGAAGGAGAATCATTTTTCAAGAAAGAAAAACGCACGACAGCGGTGAGAGAATGCCACCATCTCGAAATCGATTGGGATCAGGGTTCGGACCAGATCTCCACATAGCGGGTGATTTTCCGACGCATCTTGCCGATCCGCTCCTTATCCGGCCGGACGCGAAAAACATTGCCCCCTGTCCGGTCCCCTGATTCGGTGATATCCCCATGCATATCCGTAAAGTACAGTCCGTTCGGTCCAAACTTCAATCCGCAGGGACTGGCGGGTCCGCTCCCTACATACGCAATGAAATCATTATATGATTTAACGGCGGTGGCATCCGCATTCAAACGCATTTTGACGATCCTCTTGCCTTTAACACCCATTCCTTCCTCATACGCTTCGCCGAAAAGAGCCACGAAAAGATCGTCATTGAAATCTGGGGGGAACTGTTCGTCCTGCATGAAATCGAGGGCGGTCGGAGCCTGGGTGTGGTGCCACCAGAAAACCGAGTTGTGCCGCATGGTTCCCGGACACCCGTAGTTTTCATAGGGCCTGACCTTTGCGATCCTGTCGTCCACATCCGGTCCGTTGCCCGCGATGTACAAAGAAAGGTCGCTTTTTCTCCAAGCCGCGCCGAAAGGATTCCGGAATCCTTTGGCATATACCAGACTACCAGGATTCGGGTTGTCCCAGGGGATGCTCCCGTCAAGCTCCATGCGTAGGACTTTTCCCCTGAGGTCTTGATCGTCCTAGGCTTTTTCCCACTCTCCTCCGTCCGCAACATTGAGGTAAAGCTTCCCATCGAATCCGATGCTGACTGCCTGCACTTGATGGGCACGCGTCGTCGAAGGGATCCCATTGAGGATAACCTCCATGGAATCCATTTTCAGACCGTCAAGTCTGTTGGTGCGGACCATTTTTCCCTTGATCTCTCCATTGTCTTCATAAAGGAGAGACAAAAACAGGTCTCCCGAAAACGGTTCCTCTCGCTTAGACGGCTTTCCTTGGATGAGGCGCAAGGGCAGGTAGTCTATCAATACGGAAAGCACAGCGGAGAGACGAAGTATATGGATTATCTAGAGTTTATTGCCCGGGTTACCTCCCATATCCCTGACAAAGGTCAAGTGATGATCCGTTATTACGGGCTGTATGCCAACGCGCATCGGGGAAAAAAGAAGAAAGCGGGAGTTGACCCTTCCTGCCCCCCTATTATCGAGGATGAAGCCTCATTTATACCCTCTAGCGGATGGGCTGAGATGATAAAGAAGGTCTATGAAATCGACCCTCTAATATGTCCTACATGCGGTGGCCAGATGAGAGTGATCGCTTTCATAACCGATTATTCCGCAGTGGACAGGATCATCACCCTTCTCAAGCTCACTTTTCATGCCGAATGCCCTCCCCCACCCCGAGTTCTCCAGCAGTAACTTCTGATCGAAACTGAGGAGAAGGGATGTGTGAGTATTGCTTGTGATGGTCAATTCCCATATAATTCATTTGTGCCCCTTCGTTTTTTAGATTTAACCTTGCGGGTAGTCTATCATACTTTCGACTCCCGCAGGCGGTGCATCACATCATTATGTTACCTATATTTAATGAAAGAGATAGAAAAAGGACAATTCGAAAATATTGGTTAAATAAATACTCATTATAGTTGAAGGATTATCATGGATTTAGATTACCTCGAACATATAAAGAAATATGCAATAATAGCAATGTTTTCCGATGATGATTTAATGGATATGTTAGTTGTGAAAGGGGGGAATGTTTTAGATTTAATTTATGGAGTTGCCGCGCGTTCTTCAATTGACATAGATTTGTCGATGGAAACTGAATTCGATGAAAAAAATCTTGATGTTATTGAGGCGAAAATTAAAAAAGTTCTTGAGGATACCTTTCAAGAAGCTGGATATATTGTATTCGATATAAAATTTATTGAGACACCTCAAAATGTAACTCCTGACCTAAAAGACTTTTGGGGCGGTTATGAAATTGAGTTTAAAGTCATTGAAAAAACTAAACATTCAGACTTAAAAAACGATATAGTTTTCTTAAGACGTAATGCATTAGTTGTTGGACCTAAAAATAGGAAAAAATTCTCTATTCAAATAAGCAAGTTTGAGTTTTGCGGGCAAAAACAAGAGTATGATATAGAAGGCTATAGGATTTATTTATATTCACCTGAAATGATTGTATTAGAAAAGATAAGAGCTATCTGTCAACAAATGCCAGAATATAAGAAATTGGTAAAGAGCAGTCATCAAACAGCAAGGGCAAGAGACTTTGTAGATATTTATTATATTCTAAAGAAATACAAAATTAAGATAGATTCAAGGGAGAATATTGAATTATTGAAGTGCATATTTAATGCAAAAAGAGTTCCGCTTGAACTAATAGAAAAGATTAATGATTATAAGGAATTTCATCGCCAGGATTTCGAAGCTGTGAAAGATACAGTGAAAGCAGGTATGAAATTAAAGGATTTTGATTTTTATTTTGATTATACAATTCGAATTTGTACAACCTTAAAGCCCCTTTGGGAAAAATAGACGCCATTTCTTTGAATAGCTCATATTTTTCATCTGGTGAGTTAAGTAGAAATCATATTTCATTTCAAATCTTTGCATCAAATTAATCTGAGACTCTTTGTAAACTTTGGCTTTATCTAAGTAAAAACCGATAGTCTGATGATAAGGATATATATAATTCAACTTTTTTAACATAGCTGATAATTTATTTATTGATACTTTTCCATGTGCTAATCTGTATGCTTTTAGGACTTCAAAAACTCCCCCAGAATAGACAGGTCTTATTGCAATATCAATGAGAGTCCTTTCAACATTTGTAACATAAATTTTTTCTCCATTTGAAGTGGCTGTTTCTATGACACCTAGTTTTCCTGTAAACATCCCGTTCAAGAGGAAAATTTTATAGTCCTTATAAGTAGATATATTTTGCGTTATTCTCCATGGACGCATAAAAGCTGATTTAATTCTTTGTTGAGAAAGGCTTCTATCTATTTTAGATCTCGCAGGTTGCTCAAAATTTACATAAAGGGTTTTTGGTATTTGCTCAGTGAGATCTTGTAGATAAACGGCAGTGTAGTGGGTGAAATATGAGTTAGGTTTAAGAGATGAAACTATCTTAAATATTGAAGCATCACCCCAGATGTATCGAATCACATTTCGGTTTGGAAATTCGAACTTTATAATTTTTAGCTTTGTCTCTTTTATCAAAAAATCGATAAAATATTGACACGTGGTTGAAGCACTTACTCTCCAAAATTCCCTATTCTCAGAAAGTACTTTATCAATTTGCTTACGAGAAAGCACATTATAAGGAAGACCCTCAAAATGATTTTTTATATCACGTTTTGCTATCTTTAATCTTGATATTCTCATTATTTTTCTTATAACAGTTAAAAAATTTTAAGCTATTAATCAATTATTAAAAATTATTAAAATAAAATGCTAATTTGTATATATACAAATTAGCACATAATTCTATTATTGTCAAGAAGAATTTTGTTAGAATTTTAAAACGATTAGCTATAATGTAGTATATATACTACATTATAGCATTTCTGTCAAATATATTAAAAATATTAAGGAAGTAATTGTCTCTGCACACGCTTACCTGAATAGGATTGATTAATATTGAGGTCATATGTTGTATATATACATCATATAATATAATATTCAATAATATTATTCATTTTAATAAAGAAAGCGACGTTGCTGAAAGATATCTTGACTGAGGTAATCTGAAATGCGGCTTTGCGCAGATCCAGTGTGGAAATTGTAATACTGAGAGGATTATTATGTTTTCATGTAAAAGCAGAGAATTCTGCTCCTCCTGTCATGCCGAACGTCCTCTCCCCCACCCCGAGTTCTCCAGCAGTAACTTCTGATCGAAGCTGAGGAGAAGGGAGAGTATTCCTGAGAGCCTCAATGGCTGCTTCTTCTCGATTTCAGCGGTTAGGTCTATCTTATAAAGGAGCGTTTTGCTGTTTATGTCGCCTTGGCTCTATTTGCTGGCAATTGACCTTGCAGTTTCTCGTGTGATATTGTCATCCTAGGATGTCAGCAGGTAGAAATTAAGGAAAATTATGAGGGGTTTGCGGCGAGCACTAAAAGGAAATCTCTATATTGTGATCTTTATAATTCCAATCGCCGTTGCAATATCCATTTTGCTGATAGTATGCCGCAATAATTCATCAATCGATACCTCATTATTTACGGTCGAATTAATCAACGATGTCAGGTATGTCCATAATCACGCCCCACAATTTGGAGATACTCCCAGTGTTAAACTGGAACTCATCGGAAAAATCGGGAAACTGGAAGGAAAACAAGAAAAAGATATTTTGTATAATCCAGTAGATGCAGCCCGGCTTTCAAACGGGGACATTCTAATTCTTGAAGGGAGAGGCTGCACCGTGAAGCGGTATAATAAGAATCATGAATATATTTCATCCTTCGGACAAAAAGGTAAGGGGCCCGGTGATTTTCTATTTCCGTTTTGTTTAAGACTGAATCTAAGTAGGAATAAATTATATGTAGCAGACTCTAAGATTTCTACGCTTTCACTTGACGGGAGTTATGAAGACGGTTTCAAACCCGAAACTATCTCTTTCTTTGGCAGTATTGCAGCACAATATAAAACATCATGTATGGTAGTCCTCTCCGGATCTCGTGTGATTCTGCCTAGCCACCCTTCGATGTGGCTAGATTCAGGGGAACATAAATTGTTATCCATTTATGATAAAAAAGGAACGATTATCCGTTCATTCGGTGCTGTTAAACTGTATGATAATCCGCGGTTAACGTTAAATTCCAATATTGTCTATCTTACGAAAGATAACAAAGACAACATATATATAGCCTACGCCTACCAAAACAGAATCAGCAAATACTCACCCGACAGTAAAATGATTTTTTCTGCTGACAGATATCTTCCATATGAAGTAAAAAATGAAATGAAGGCAGTATTATTTAAAAGTGGTGATATGGAAAGAGAATTTTCTTGGCCTTCCGTTTCATCCGTAACGAAGGGAATTAGTATTGATCATAAAAACAGGATATGGGTATTGACGTTTCTTAAACAGCCGAATAAGTTCCTGACGTTTGATGATGAAGAAAATTTAGCTGACTGCTATGAATTCGATGTGTTTGATTCTGATGGTATTCTCTTGTTTGAAGTACCTTTTCCGAATGTCAGGTTTGACAATTTTTCCATTTACGATGACCGGATATATCTTATCGACTCGCAGAATGAATCGTGTGTCTACGAATACAGAATTGTCGAAAGGACAGGCACCATTTTCCCTCTGTAAATACCAATGATTCAAATGAGGAATTTATTTTATTTAATATTAACAATCTTAAATTTCAATCTTATCATAAATAGAAAAGATCTAGACATAGAAAATAAAATAACTCTTAAAGCAGAGATTACAATTGGGTTAGAGGAGGGGGATGAAAATTATATTTTTGGAGAAATAAATGACGTAGAAATTGGCTCAAAAGGAGAGATTTATATACTAGATTCACAAAATTCCAGAGTGCAGAAATTTGATAAAGATGGAAGATTTTTATTAACAATTGGAAGAAAAGGCGAAGGGCCAGGAGAATTTCCATATTATCCAGGAGCAATGACTATCGACGACAAAAACAGACTTTACATTTTATTATACAAGAAAATACTTATTTTTGATGGAAATGGTAAATATCTAAGTGCATTTCCTCTACAACTTTCTTCAAATGACTTAGTGATTGGCAGTCAAAATGAGCTTATAATTTTAGGTTTCAAAAACAATAAAATTTTCCATGTCTATAATATTAAAGGAGAGCATATGAATTCTTTTGGAGAAATTTTTGATCTCCCTTCAAAGTACGAGAAATATAAGAATTTTCCCTTATTAAAAGTTCCTATTAGACTTTATTATACAAAAAATAATAACTTATCTATTATTAATCCGTTTAAATATGAAATAATAATGTATGAAAATAAAAATTTGAAACAATCAATTAAAAGGAAGATTAAACAGTATAAAGCTCCAAAGGTTAAAAAAGCTAAGTATGCAAGAGGTACTTCTTTTATAATGATATTCAGCAATTACTCTATTTTGGAGCATCGGGGCAAATTATTTGTTTCTTTTAAATTAGAAGAAGAAGGATATCAAATGGATATTTTTAAAAATTATAAATATATGGATAGTATTATAACTAAAGATTTTCCTCAGGCAATAGATGAAGAAGGAAGAATCTATTCTATTGATAATTCTGAAGTTCCAAAAGTTAAAAGATATGTTATTGAAATATTTTAATTTTTTAATAGGATCAGACCTGCTCAACTGACTCTAAACAAATGAGATCACTTCTTATTTTCCTGGAAAAATGGCCTTAATTGAGAATTTTGGTTCATCACGATGGTTCATCACGATAATTCGTACTTTTTAGTATGCAGGTTGTATATTTTTAGCATAAAGTAATCCAGGTCACGGTATCCATAGGCTCTGCGTTTGATAACCTTGATGTGGTTATTAATTCCCTCGACCTTGGCAGTGGAGATGGGGAAGTAGAAGTAGTTAAGTACACCGGCTGAGAACAAACCGTCTACTTTTAATTTTTACAGAACAGATTTTCAGACATTATTTAAGAATATATGTAACTATTTTTGGGTAATCTTCTTCTTCAATAAAATAAAATTTTCCTTCAAAATC
>Ga0307379_10001111_pt1 | contig 43231 bp, 26 predicted proteins | sample UN2MG_FD_202237 | JGI IMG/M metagenome (GOLD analysis project Ga0307379, IMG submission 202237) | Soil microbial communities from Risofladan, Vaasa, Finland - UN-2 | ecosystem: Environmental > Terrestrial > Soil > Coastal area > Acid sulfate soil | place: Finland: Risofladan, Vaasa | collected...
TGCGCAGGCTTCCTGCGCGTAGGCGAGCTTGGCGAAGCGGAGTAAAAGACTAAAGTGCCAGGATTAACTTTTGTTTCTTTTGGTTACAAAAGAAATGGTTTTGCTTCTTTTGCCACCAAAAGAAGAAAAAAAATTTCCTTTACGGATGGATGTAAACAATTTTATGACCTGAGTAGTAACTGTCAATTTGTCTTTGCCAAACCCTTTTAATAATCTAGATCCGTTTCGGCCTGGGAGGAGATCAAGTTTATGCTCAAATTCGCACTCATCGGCTGCGGCCGGATCAGCCGTAAACACATCTCCGCACTCGGGGAAATAAAAGGGGCTGAGCTAGCTGCTGTGTGTGACATAATTGAAGAGCGGGCGAAAAGAGCGGCCCAGACGCTCGGCGTCCCATTTTACACTGATTACCACCAGATGCTCGAACGCGAGAAAGTCGATGTGGTGAATATCCTCACGCCCAGCGGCCTGCACGGCAAACACGCTTTAGATATAGTGCGCTACGGCAAGCATATCGTAGTGGAAAAACCCATGGCTCTGACACTCGAGCAGGCGGACAAAATGATCGAGGCCTGCGACCGGGCCGGGGTAAAGCTTTTCGTAGTGAAACAGAACCGCTACAACCTGGCTGTCCAGCAGTTGATGAAAGCCATTGGGCAGGGCCGCTTCGGGAAAATGGTCCTCGGCACGGTTCGTGTCCGCTGGTGCCGCGAGCAGCCTTACTATGATATGGACCCCTGGCGGGGAACCTGGGCCATGGATGGCGGAGTGCTGACCAACCAGGCCAGCCACCATATCGATCTTCTTGAATGGTGTATGGGGGATGTGGAAAGCGTGTTCGCCAAAACCGCTACCCGGCTGGTCGATATAGAGGTCGAGGATACCGGAGTGGCGATCCTGCGCTTCACCAGCGGAGCCCTCGGAATCATAGAGGCTACAACAGCCACCCGGCCCAGGGATCTTGAAGGGTCGATCTCGATCCTCGGCGAGCGCGGGTCTGTTGAAATCGCCGGTTTCGCAGTCAACGAGATCCGCACCTGGAACTTTGCCGATGAGAACGAGCAGGATAAAATAATTAAAACCGAATTCAGCCAGAATCCGCCGGATGTTTACGGATTCGGACACAAGCTGTTCCTGGAGAATGTGATCCAGTCGATCAAGTCTGGCACCCGGGGGCTGGTCGACGGGCTGGAAGGCCGCAAATCCCTGGAACTGATCAATGCGATCTACGAATCCGTGGAAACCGGCAAAGAAGTCTGGCTCAAGTTCTGTCCCCGCAAATGCAGACTGGGGCGCGGCCCGGGAGCCCCTGAGCAATAGGCTTTGAAAAGTAAAACCCGGATAAATTTACTGCCGGATTAAAAAAGCAGCGGCAATACCGGCCTGCGGCTCTAAACTCATGGGCACTGCGTGGATGTGCTCCGGTTGATTTCAATGGGACAGATTGTTATCCGAAATAAGAACAAGTTCGTGACCTGCAATTATAAATGTCTATGAAACCGCATTTTTCTTGGCCAGGAAACTCTACGTTTTAACCAGGATCATTAAAAAAATCACAGCCCGGTACCAAATACTGTCGACTGGTCGCCCAGGCAAGCCAAAGACCTGACTGATCTCAAGCTTTAAAAAGCCATGAACTCTAATAAGCCAACGAGAAAGCTCATCGTCATTCCCAATGATCCTCTCTACCGTTACGCGGCCAAGGGCGAGGTCAAGGCGCGCTATTTTAACCCGGAAAACATTTTTGACGAAGTCCATGTGTTCAGCCTGGCTGAGGAAGACGATTCTCTCGAAACGGCGAAAATCATGGCCGGAGATGCTGCTGTCAGGATCCACGCGCTCGGCAGGCCGGGCCTTTTCAGCCTGGTCGCTGTCCGGCGGCTGGCGGAGGAATTGGCCTGCAGGATCAAACCTCAACTGGTCAGGGGTTATAACCCTTTGTTTATGGGCTATCTCGCAGTGCGCTGCGCAAAAGCTGCCGGTGCGGCAAGCGCAATCTCAGTGCACGATGACTACAGCATCCGGCGCTCCTTAGCCATTTACGGGCCGAACTTCCTGCGCACTCACCGAGCCGCCTACCAGATTCTCCATCACCTGTTGGGTCTCAACCGGGTGAGCTTGCAAGGCTGCGACCATGTTATCTGTGCCTACCGTTTCCCTTTGCGCTATGTGGAGCGCTGGCGCAGGGAGAATGTCTCGGTGATCTATAACCGGGTGGACCTTGAAAAGTTCACCCCGGGCCAGCGGGAAAGAGGAGATCAAGACCCATTAAAAATTCTGAATGTGGGCCGCCAGTTCGAGGGCAAAAATCCGGAGCCGGTAATCAGGGCGGTAGCCGGGATGGAAGAGGCGAGCCTGACCCTTGTGGGGGATGGACCTTACCACGACCGCCTGGTCAGGTGCGCCGGAAAGCTCGGAATCCCGGAAAGGGTGAGGTTCATTCGCCGGGTTGACCATCAGGATCTCCCGGAGCTTTACCGCAGCCACGACATTTTCGCCATGGCAATCACCCAGCCTGGAGTGTGCATACCTGTGCTCGAGGCTTCAGCCAGCGGCCTGCCGGTGGTGGTCAACACACCGCACTGGGAAGATTCACCCGAGGTGGTGGGCGATCTGGCAGAGGTAGTACCCCTGGACCCAGAGGGCTACAGGGCCGCATTCGAGCGCTTGGGAAAAGATCCCGGATACAGAAAAGCCCGCGGTATGCGCCTGCGCGAGCGCGTGCTCGCAATCGACGGCCGGGCCATGGAAAGAGCCGAAAGAAAGCTGTATGAGAAACTCCTGTCTGATCTGCCAGGGAGGACTTGAGTTGAAAGCCATAGTAACCACCCTGTTACCCCAGAATTAGTTATGCTCAAAGTCCATAAAAAATGTCCTGAAGGATGGGATGAATTCAACCTGCGGGCCGGAGGAGAAGCAAATATTCTCCAAAGCCTGTATTGGGCGAATGTAATCAGAATGTTGGATGCAGCCGAGCCTTTCTTTATCACTTTTGAACACCAAGGGAAAACTATTGCGCAAGCGCTTGTCTTGAAACGCTATTTTTTTAATCGGGAGAGCAGACGGAAGATTTTTTTTCTTCCGTATCTCGAATGTCTGGACGGGCCGGTGATCATCGATCCTGACCATGCTGTTTCAGCAATAGAGGAAATTACAGAGTTTGCGGTCAAGCTCGGCAAACAGTGCCTGGCAACCCATATCCGATTCGAGCCGCCGCATACGAGCCGCTGGATTTCTGACACAGGCATGGCGAGAGTTTATCAGAATTTCGGGTTTAAAGTGAACAATTGGGCGACATATCTGGTAAATCTGCGCAGTCCGGAAAACGAGATACTTGAGAAGGTGGATAAAAAGGCAAGAGAAAAAATCAGGAAAGCGTCCAGGATGGGCGTAAAAATCCGGAAAATAAATGATCCTGAGGATTTTATTCTGAATGCCGGTGAAGTCTTTCGTGCTGGTGGAGTGAAGAAAGCCCATTCTTTCAGCACGGCAAGGGTGATTTTTGAGGAGGATAAAAAAGGTTTTTATCATTATTATCTGGCTTATGATAAAAAAAACAGGAATTTAGCCGTAATCGGGATGTATGTTTTTAATAACGTTGCCACTCGTATTTCATCATCTCTTTCGCCTGTATGTCGGCAAGAGAGGATTCCAGCTCAGGATTCGTTGACCTGGAATTGTATTCTGGAGGCCAGGCGCATGGGCTGCCATACTTTTGACATGGCCGGTGTCAACCCCAACCCACAAACCCCCAAGGAAGCCGGCATCAAGCAATTTAAAGAGAAGTGGGGTGGAAAATACGTAGAATATAATTTTTACTTTAAAGATCTGTTGCCTGTGCTAAGCAAGATCAGAAAGTGGATCCGGCCCCTGGCAGCCAGGATTAGAGAGAAACTTGCCTGACAGGAGGCTGGAATCAGTTGCTTTTCGCTTTGGTTGAAATTTCATATTTTCACTTGAGCTACAGGTCCTGCGAAAGATGCTCAAAGAAAACGATTCGGCGCTGTTCGTAAAGATTCGCAATCTATGGCGCAACAGATTTGCGGATAAATTAATGCCGGAGAAAAGGAGCGCGGTGGTTGCCGTGGAGGCCTTTCCCGCCTTATGCTTCCGTCATGACATGGATAGCTGCAACCGGGATGACCTGCTTCATTTTATCGAACAGGAACAAGAGTTCAGCGTACCCTCGACATGTTTTTTCCTTCGCTATCAGGTAAAAGAAGCACCGGATCTATTGGCTGAGCTGTCCGCATCAGGACATGAAATAGGTCTCCACAGCGAAGCCAGGCCTTTCTGGAACACTTCTCTGGTCCAGCTATTGTGGTTTGTAGAAATCGGTTATCGCAGGAAACTCCGCAGGCAGGTCAATTGGCTGCGCAGGCGCGGATTCGATCCCCAGGGCCACTCTCCCCACAGCATCAACAATTATCTTGGGTTTCAGAATTGGATTAACTGGAATGTGATCGAGCAGGCAACTATCGGCAGCGGGATGAAATACATCTCTGACTGGCGGATTATTGCATCCACCCCGGAAGGAGCGCCGGATTTCCCTGAGCCGCTGCCTCCTTTTTACCGTGTCCTCAATTTGCGGAAGATCCTGGTTATTCCGACATCTTGGGACGACAAATTTTTCTTTTCATCTTACGAGGACCGGTTTATCAGGAAAAATACAAACTCGGCTTACAAGGGCAGGTCCCTGAAAGAAGCGCTCGATAATATTGCTTTTCAGCTTGGACTCTGTATTAAGGCGGGTATACCGTTTGTTGTCAACCTCCATCCATATAATGGATTACGGGGAAAGGTGGAATTTGGGGAGTTAAAGACACAACTGATTGAGATGGCAAAGGACAGAAAAATACCTGTCCTGGCATTAAATGACCTTGCCGAGCGTCTAGCCCTGAAAAACAGGGAGGTTTCGCCCGAAAACAGATAATCTCCTGAGGAACTTGAATAATGAAGATAGTACTGATCGCAGGCTGGGAGAGTATCGAAAGCGCGGTCTGCCTCGACTCGCTTTTATCCAGCGGATACAGACCAGCCGGAGTAATCCTGCTCCGGTACAGTCTCAAAACAAAGCTGAAATATTTGCGCTATTATTTTCGCTCGTACGATTTCGGGAATTTCAGGCAAGTCCTCCTTCGAGCGCTCAAACTGCGGCTGGGGAGTGCAAAAGTCAGCCCGAGCAGCCGGAAGAGATACAAAAAGAACTCGCTCTCAGAGATCATTAGCGCTGCCGGCTTGAGTCCGGTTGTTGTTTCAGGCTTGAACGATGCCGAGACCGTCGAAGCTCTCCGCAAAGCAGGTCCCGATCTGGTGCTGGCAATCGGCGTAGGAATTATCAAGAGTTCCCTGCTGGAGATCCCGAGCATTGGTTTTCTTAACGCACATCCGGGGATACTGCCGAAATACCGCGGCAACAACCCGGTGGAATGGGCACTCCTCTATGGCGATCCGCTCGGGGTAACGATCCATTTTATGGATAAAGGCATCGATACTGGAGATCTGGTTCTCTGCCGGGAATACACTGCACCCCTGGCAGGTTCGGTTGACAGGCTGCGCTGGGAGCTTTTCGAATGGGGCATGAACCTGATGCTGGAGGCAATTAAACTTATCGAGCAGGGAAATTATCCGCGCAATCCCCAAGAGTCGGGCCTGTACTGGCCCCAGTTGCCGTGGGTTTTGCGCCCGGTTGTCGAAAAAAGATTGGCGCAAAGGATAGAAGAACAAAAGGGAATTAAATAGTAAGCACATTCTATAATAAGAGGATTTTTCTTCTTAATATTCAATAATCACTCCAAAAAACATATTGCATCTTTTCTCAATTTGGCTGGCGGAGCGAGCTTTCGATCAAGTTCCGCAGGCTCTATTGGAAGGAAAATAATCTGTTCTACGAACTCAAAAGATATCTGGGCTTTTTTTATGCTGAATATGGCCTGGTCGCTGACAAGGACCGAATAGCGGAAGAGGTTTCAGGCAAGCTGGGCCGGCCTGTCAGGCTCGTACGTTTTTTCAAAGGCAGCGGCTGGGGACTCAAATACCTCATCTATGCGCAAGGAGAAAAATCGCCGGGCTATCTGATCAAAGCCGCCAGCTTAGTGATCGAGCGCCGCCTTCAGCGCGCAGTGGGCCCGAGATACCTGCCTTACAAAGAGCGGTTCCAGCGGGAGTCCGGAATATTGTCAGCCCTGGCAGAGATCGGCCTGGGACCTGGCGTGCTGATCTGCGATACCGACTTTTTTGTCCGCAGCTTTCTGCCCGGCCTTACCCTGAAATATATGCCGCTTCCGGACCTGGAACATTGGCTGCCCGAGGTTTTAAAGGCTATCGACCGGATGTGTGGCTCCGGGATTTTCCATACTGACCCCAACGCCGGGAATGTGATAATCGATAAGCACGCAAAAAAAATCGGCTTCATAGACAGCGAAATACCAGCCCGAATAAGGACAGAGAGAACGCTCAGCGATGAGGACAGAAGGTTCTGCCACGAAAGGCTTCTTTATACTCTCAGCAGGGATTGGATGAACAGGGGCCTTCCGTCATCGACCATGAAGCAAAAAATATTATCCGGCGCTTATAATTATTATAATTCAACACCTTGCGGCCTTCTCACTCCCCAGCGCGCCGTAGACCTGCTGACTGGCAAAGAAATTCAAACCGGGATACCCAAATGATATTCAAAATCAACTGCGAACTCAGGTTACCCGGTAGTCCCCGGACATTTCAGGCGCGTGAGAGCAAACTTGAGCCTGCTAGCTTCAGGACTCTCGCCCGGGAACTTCTGCATCAGATTTCTCCGGAACCGGAACAAGAGCCTGGGGTAATCTCGCATCTGGCAGGTATTGATCCCCAGTGGACCGAGGACTTTCTTAAATCGATATGAATGAAAAGACAATATATCTGTGGCTTAAAAATCCTTATGAGCCCCTGTTCAGCGATAAATGCCTGCTGTGGCTCGCTGGAACCTATACCGGGGCAGGCTATAAAGTAAAAGCCGTAACCGGACCGGTTGTCCCCGGACCAGAGGAGATTTTACTCACCAACATGAATCCGAAAAAAAGGCTCCCCTCCTCCGGCGGGAGTATCCTGCGGCTTACCAGTTCTACGGACCTCGTAAACCGCCTGATGCGAACTCTGGGATATTTCTACGGCAAGAGCCGTTTTTTCCATGTCACCACCGAGGAGGGTGGAAACGCTTTTATCCAAAAGGCGATCGGCTTACTTAAAATGCCTTTCCAAAGCGAATACAGGGTCGGGAGTTCCCAGCCCGATAATACATCCGTTGAAACGGCTGAAAGAACAGTGCCTGAGGGAAGGCGTATCGTGTTCCGGGTAAACATGGACTGGGATGAAAGAGGGCTCGGGTATCTCGAGCGCTGGTGTGAAAAGTTCCCCTTGCACCCAACCCTGGCGATTGCGGGAAATGAATTGACAGGGCGCCAGAGGCGGGTAAAAAGTTTTGTCGAACGCTTTAATGTGGATCTGGCCAGCCATTCACTGAGCCATTACATCGTGCTCTCAAGCCACAACAAACAGCGTCAGCGCCGGGAAATCTTTGACAACCACCGCCTGCTGGAGGACCTTTTCTCTCGTCCGGTGACAGGGTTTGTGGCACCATACGGAAAATACAACAAACGCACATTCGAGCTATTGGAAGAGACCGGTTATCGCTGGTTTATCCGCAGCTGGTCTGTAGCTCCCCTGCCTTTGGCCGGTTTCAACCTTGCCGACCTTGGAGTGAGCTTTTTCTTTACTTCCGGCTGGAAGAAAACTTTCTTCGAGCGGCTTGCCCTCTCTGACCTGGTGCTGCAATTGCACCTGCCTGATCTGGCAAGCCTGGCGGAGGAGTTCGAGCGGGTGATCAAAGAGCTGGTCGCCCGGGGAGTGCGCTTCGTGGACTGCAGGACATACTATAATGAAACCTGTTCCCGGGACTCCCGATGAAAGAGGATAAAGAACCGAAAATTTCCGCAGGCGGCGGTCAATCTCCCCCGCCCTGGCGCGAATTGAAAAGAGCGCGCTACGAATCCCTTGACTGCGGCGAAAAATACGATCTCCGCTACGCCTCGGCACTCAACGATTTGAACACTATTGTCGAGCGCTCCTGGATCCTGCGTAATTTGTCTAGAGGATCAGTGCTCGATGCCGGTTCAGGGTCCGGTCGCTTCTCCGCCAGCCTGGAAGGCGAAAACTTCAAGGTGGTGGCCCTGGACAGCTCGGCTTCCATGCTCGCTTGCCTGAGAGAGAAAGCTCCTTGGGTGACTCTCGTTCGATCGGACCTTTACTCTCTGCCTCTGGCCGGGAGCTCTTTCGATGCGGTAGTCTGCATGCATGTTTTGTTTCACCTGCCTGACTGGGACCTGGTACTTGGCGAGCTTGCCAGGGTGGTCCGGACCGGTGGGTTGATTTTCTTCGAGATGCGCTCAGGCGAGCATGTCCGGCTTGGGGAGAAGTGCGCGCGGGCTTTGCACATTTCCACCTCCACATCCAAGCCGGCCGACCCTTGCGCAGCCACGGTCCATGCTACCAGGGCGCGGGTCAGCGAAGCCATGGAACACGCCGGTCTTGAGCCGGTTAAAATGCTTGCCTATGATATCGGGCACAGCTATTATCTGGCTCTTCTGGCCCCTGTGCTCGAAAGCTTATGCTCCCGTATATCTCCGCTCAAGTCTGCGCTGGCTTCTTTTGAACTTCTCACGGGCCGTTTCATTCACCCCGCGCTCACTTATCGCACCCTCTACCTCGGAAAGAAAAGATGAGCTCCAGGTCTGACAGTGCACCGGTTCTGGTCGCCAAGGGTGCGGCATTCATTTTTGCCGGGCTGATCTTTGCGCGGCTTCTCAACTACGCCTACCGCATCGTGCTGGCAAGAGCCGGAGGAATAGAGCAGTTCGGCCTCTTGTTTCTTGGTGTTTCGACTATCGCCGTTGTGGGAGGTCTCGCTGTAGTCGGTCTGGACATGGGGGTGGCCCGCTTCATTCCTTTGTATTTAGGCCAAGAAGACAGGCCGCGGCTGCGAGGAATGCTCCGCTATGCTCTGGCCGCTTCACTGTTCACAGGTGTAGCAGCCGGCGCAGCTCTGTATCTGGCTGGACCCTGGATCGCGGTGAACCTGCTACGGAACGAGCCACTGGTGGATGTATTCCACATTTGCGCTTTGTGCCTCCCTTTTTATGTCAGCGATCGGGTGCTCATTAAAACTGTGGTGGCTTTTCAGAAAATCGGCTACCGGGTGGCGGTGAACCAGATCCTGAATCCCCTGGTCAGGCTCCTTCTGACCCTGGCGCTTCTTGCCGCAGGCATGGGGGTTTTAGGGGCAATGTGGGCCTATCTGGCGAGCGAACTACTGAGCTTCGCAGCTCTTCTGTGGCTCGTTGAAAAGCGGATTTTCCCAGTTTTCAGCACTCCGGGAGAGGAAATCGAAAACTTGTTTGAAGCCAGGGCTTTCTTCGCTTACAGCCTGCCTCTTTTTCTCGCCGGCATAATCGACCTGGTGTTGAATTACACCGATGCTTTCATGACAGATTATTTTCTGGACGCCTCTCAGGTGGGAATTTACGGAGCAGCAGCGACTCTGACTTCTTTGGCCGCTTTGGGCACGGAGCTGCTCAATCCCATGTTTCTCTCGATCATTACGCAGGACTATGCCAGGCGAAATCTCCCCGGCGTGGTCTCGACTTTCAACAATAACAACCGCTGGTTCAGCTATATCACCCTGCCGATAGTGGCGCTGCTGGTCATCCTGCCCTCGGAAACCATAGTTCTGATCTGGGGAAATAGCTTTGAGGCCGGATGGGCGTCTTTAGTGATTCTGACCCTCGGCCGGGCAGTCTTTTATCTTGCTACTACCAGCGGTTTTGTGCTTTCCATGCACGGGGCGACCCGCTACATTCTGATTGCCAACCTGATCTCCGCATTACTTAACGTGGTTTTGAATTACTCTCTCATCCCGCTGCTCGGCATAACCGGAGCAGCCCTCGGCACAGCTATCTCATTGACTGTGCAATCCGTGCTGTTTATCTCAGCGGCACGCCTTCACCACCGGGGCCAGGGCATGCGGGTCCTCTATCCCGGGATACTCGCCGCAGCAGCACTGCCCGCAGTTCTCTGCCTGACAGTCAAAAGTTATTTTTCTTCCGGATGGGTCATGGTTATCGGTCTGGGGCTCGGCTACTCGGTAATCTACCTTGCTCTGCTCAAGGTATTCAACGTGTTCTCGGCAGAAGACTATCAAATCTGGCGGGCAATCCTGTCACGGATCAAAGCGAGAAAAGCCTGAAAAGCTTATGAGTTGCAGACCTGCCCTTTTTGGAGCAATTCCAGGTGGCTGCTGAAAGTGATAATCCCCGGCAAATCCGGGCCGGGCGCTTTGAGAGCCTGAATCGCTTTCCGCGCCTCGTCATACCCGGCGACATCACGGGGATCAAGGTAGAGATTCAGATAGCCGCCGTAAAGTTTGACCAGAGCCACCGACTCGGTGACCAGGGAGGCGAATTCCCCAGCCTTTTTGTGCCTGGCCTTGGGCTTTCGCAAAGCGTGCCAGGTGTCAAGCGCCGTAAACGGGTGCACCGGACAGCAGCTTACCGGAAACTCCCAGATACCTTCCTCTGTTTTGAAAGGCAAACCGAAACCCGGGCTATCCACTGAGATGATCGAGCTAGAATAACTGTATCCCAATTCCGCCAGTGTTTGGTAAAAGCGGCGGTCCCGGACATTGCCGAAATGCGGCGCCCTGAAGCCCTGGGGCGAAACTCCCAACAGATCCTCCAAGACCAGATGGCAGCGCTTTATCTGATTTTTTTGATCCTCCGGAGAAAGATCGTCGAAACGCTCGTTGGGATGGAGAATTTCATTGTCCGGATGGCTGTAAGTATGATTGATAATTTCATGGCCGGCTTGGGAGAGAATGCGGTGTTCATCCGGGTACTTTTCAACCAGGCATCCGACAACCGCAAAAGATGCCGTTACTCCCAGTTCCTGGAGAATATTGCATACCTCTCCCAGGCTCGAGACATCCTCGGCATAGTCCACATCAAATGAGAGGCTTATCCAGAGCTGCGGCTGGCCCTCTTTTTCGGCAAGCTTTCCCTGTTCGCGGTAAAATCTGCGGGTAAAAAACCTGCCACCCAGGGAATAAACAAGCCCTGTTACTAAAGCCCCTCTAACCCTGCCCCTCTGATTTCCCAGGGAAGCAATCAGCCTGCTTGTCAGTGACAATCTCAACTATTCTCTCCCCGGCTCGTCCATCGCCGAACGGATTGGTCCAATCAGCTCTGCGCTCGATCATTTTGTGAGCGGCTTCTATAATCGCTTCTCTTTCCACCCCGGCAACAATGTTGGCTCCAACCAATACTGTTTCCGGCCTTTCCGTGCTCAAACGCACTGTCACACAGGGAACCCCCAGAATACAGGCTTCCTCCTGCACACCGCCCGAGTCTGTAATCACCAGCCGGGCGCTCCTTTCGAGCTGGATGAAACTGAGATAATCGATAGCCTCCAGACGCAGGAAAGATCCGGGAAGGGCCAGATTGAACTGGGTCAGGCGCCTGGCGGTACGCGGGTGGACCGGGAAAACCGGTTTCAGTCCCTGGCGACTGCCCACGGTATCGATAGCCTCCAGTATTTCAGCCAGCAATTGCCGGGAATCCACATTCTCGGGCCGATGGAGGGTGACAAGCACGTATCCGCCCTGGGCCAGGTTATAGCGTTCTTTCAATGACGGCAATTCCCCGCACATGCTGGAAACCTGGTAAAGCGCATCCACCACCGTATTACCTGTCACATGAATTTTCGAAGCCGCCAGACCCTCGCCGAGCATGATTTCCCGGGCCAGTTCGGTCGGGGCGAAAAGATAATCGGACATGTGGTCGACCAGGATCCTGTTTATTTCTTCAGGCATGCGACGGTCATAGCTCCTGAGGCCTGCTTCCACATGGGCTACCGGAATCTGCAGGCGGTTGGCCATGAAAGCGCCTGCCAGCACGGAATTGGTATCACCCTCTACAAAAACCAGGCCGGGTTTCAGTTTATCCAGTACCGGTTCGAGAGTTTCGAGCATGCGCCCGAGCTGCTCCCCCTGGGTTCCGGAACCGACCCCCAGGTTGTAATCGGCGGCCGGCAGGCGCAGCTGCTGGAAAAACACCCTGTCCATCTCTGGAGAATAATGCTGGTTGGTGTGGATGATCTTGAATGGTATTTCCTGTTTGATATGCTCTCGAATCACCGGAGAAAGCTTGATAATCTCCGGCCGGGTGCCCAGAACAAAAGCGTTTTCCACCTGGCTCGCTCCTGTGGGTGAATGTGGTAATCCGGCCAAGCGCTCAGAACGATTATAATTACAAAGCTAATTTATAATTGTTCTCCCGGATGGGAAAGACAAAAGGATCACCCGAAAAACCTGACTATTCATAAACTAGCATGTCCTTATGCGGACACAACGAAACAGGAAAATCAAGAAGACACACCCTGTCCGCTCCGCGGCACCCCCCTCTCAAGAGAGGATTCTAATGTAAACTGATAGGTTTTGATTGTTGCGCACAGTTAGGGTGGGCCGGCATCCTTTTTGCTTTCATCTGACATCGGAAGGCGATCATTCTTGGGTGCTTCGGCAAAAAGGATACCGGCCCGCCTCCCCCTGGGGGCCAGAGAACCCTTAAGTGCCGAGGCAAGTCAAACAGGGTCAGGATTTTCACAAATTCGGGCAAGCTCAAGATGCAGGGCGCAGTCGGAAGCAATACAGGAGCTGGAAACTGAAGCTTGCATTACAGAAAAGCTATTGTGTTGGGGCGGCTGTGAAAGATGGTCAATGGGCGGAGGCAGAAATTTTATCGAAAAGATTCACTCCGCTTTTTCGGCCGGCATACTTTTTTCCGGCTTGGGGTTTTCCGGCTTGGGGTTTTCCGGCTTAGGGTTTTCCGGCTTAGAGTTTTCCGGCTTGGGTTTTTCCTTGTATTCCGTCTCTTCCTTACCGGCCTTATTAAGGTTATGTAATTGTTCTGTCAGTGTAGCGCACTTACTATAGGATTTTACTTTGCCTGTACTCAGATAAATCTCAATTTTGACCTGGCCCATGTGCTCGCATGTGAACTTGGGATCCGTACTGTTATTGCAGTAAATCGTCCTGGGGAGTGTGTTGCCGCCGATATGAGGATAGCCTACCGCGCAATTGAAGGGGCAAAAATCTATTATTTCTTTCAGCATTTCTTCGTAGCCCTCGATCAGCAGCTCATCCAGGGAGAAAAGACTGATCAGGTTGGTGACTAACTGCCAGGCGAGACCCTTGCCCTTATGAAGCTTAACCAGTGCAAGCATAACATTAACCAGACCGTTCCGCCTGGCGAAACGGTCGCCAAGTATTTTTATTTGATCCTGATTGAAATTATAGCGCGCTCTGTGCAGCAAGGGTGTGATCATCTCGTCGACCAGTTCGGCAAAATAGAGCAGCAGGGTGGTTTTATGCTGTACATCGCCCGGATCCGGCCGATGATGGTTGGTAATCATGTGCAGGATTTCTTGCTTGGTAAATGGAAGCAGGGTGACATTTTTCTCCCCGAATAATTCGACACTCTTTTTCTGGTGCTCGTCAACAAAAGCCTCGAGTTCGGATGGCAAATAGTCGTCAAGTTCCTTAAGATTAGGGTATATCGCGGTTTTAATTATGCCCATGTCGTGAAGAATACCAGCCATACCCACATTGACCAGTGAGATAATCGACCAGCGCAGTTTCAAGCCCAGAGCGATCGCCAGAAGGGTCACCCTGATACTATGATCGTGAAGCTGATCCACCACGGAAACACCCTGCGACCCGCTGACTTTGAACTCGTACATGTTTTTGATCAGATCGGGATTGGAAATCAGCTTCTCCATAATCCGCATCACTTTTTCCTGCAGCTCGTCATCTTTGAGAAAATTGGGGTATTCCTGGCCCTCCTTAATCTTCTGCGTAATCTTGGACACGTCTTCCGAGAGAATGACTTTCAATTGATCTAATGCCCGATCATCAATCTTGATACTCACCTTGTAATTCTCTGGAGCCAGCTGGGAGGCAAACCTCTGGATAGATTCAATCACCTTTTCATCAAGACGGCCACCGGACAACTCCTTCCGCGTAATAAGAAAGCTCCCGGCCTTGAGCCGAACATCGCTTTCAAGCTCCAAACCCGGAATCAGGTGATCAACGTGCATTAACATTTTTTCGTTCAACTCTCTTTCTCGGTATAAATCGGTATAAAATAGATCCTAATATATAAATTCCTCAGCCAAACCTTCAAATACCGAAACAGCCCGTACTTCTCCATTTTAAAATCTAAAATTAAATCTTTTAATAATGATTCTTTTACCTGAAATTGTCAAGAGTCTTAAATCCTCTATTTCAAGAAAATAATTTAATCAAAACTTTTATCAGCTTTTTCAAATATTTAAAATAGATTGCTAACCGGTTAAAATAATAAAATTTAAACAGTTACAAAGTGCTAAAAATATTCTACTAGATATTTATTTGAAAACAGCAAGAAATTCATTAGATAAATCCACTTACATAATACTGACAGTAATTTATATTATTTTATTATACGCCATTTTTGTCAGGAATCAATGAAATAATTTTAGTTAACGTATTGATCAGTTTAAAGCTGATTATTTATTTTCTTCCTAAAATTAGAACAATCCAAAGAGGTTTTCATGGCAAGATCAAATATTACTGGATAATTTTATTAAATATAATTCTCCAAATCCCACGGCGTCAAGAATATAAACCTTTGGATATTTTACTCTGATATTCTTATCTTTGATCTATTTTTTTAATAGAACGCATATTAATCAAAAATCTGTGAGCAAAACATGCAAACAGCCGATTTTTTTAATCTCCGAAAAAGTCAATAATATTTGACTAATTTTTTACATAGCCGCATTTTTTGGATTAAATCCTCCTTAATAAATTGTCAAAAGAAATGCCGGATTTTCTATGTTTTATTTTTTTGCTTTTAATTATCGACATAACAGAAGTTAAAAATATATTAAGGAAAGATCGTGCGAGCCAATCTTGGAAAAATTGTTCGGATTTTAACATTACACTTGATCAAGAATTCCGATTTAAATTTTTGAGCCGGATTATCGATTGAGCATTTCAGCCAAATGCCAATCCAAAATAAGCTTTACTCTTCCGCCCTTTTTATGGTCGAAAAGAATAAAACCCTCTCTCAGACCATATTCGAACAATCTGGCGGTAATCAGCACATCATTTGTACAATATTCGATAATTTTCTCGATCTTTCCCTCGCGGAACCAGCGGATTGCATCAAGACCATTCGCGGTTTTAGGTGTGCCGAGAGTAGCTGTTGCCAGGTCTCCCAGACTTATCCGATAACCCAGCCGGTTATGTATGTCTTGTAAGATGTCAAAAGTATTGCAGCGCGCTGGATCGACCGGGCTGTAGGCCCGCAATACTTGATAATCAAAATCGATAATGTTGAAACCTACCACCAGATCTGCTCCGGAGAGGATTTCCAGCAGATTTTCCACATCGGACTCAGTAAAAGTGAGCACTTCACCTGTTGCCATCTCTTGCATTACCGCCACTGAAATCCTCATCAGTTGCTTGTTGGCCCACCCCCCTACCTCTTCTGCTGAACGCTGGGTTTCCAGGTCGAAAACATAGATCTTTTTGTCGGGCGGAAACAGTGCAGTGGAACGAACAGGCGGTGTTTTTATTTTTTCCTTCCTGTTGTCTTCTCTGTCTTTCAAAGGCCTCAAGGGGAGCTTTCTTTTACCCAGCAGCAATTCGAGAACCAGGAGTGCCGCGCCTTTGTCCAGCGGTTTATTGCCGCTGCCGCATTTGGGAGAATGCACGCAGGAAGGACAGCCTGTCTCGCAGCCGCATTCCTGGATCAGGGTGTGCGTGGACTCCAGAAGCCGCTCGATGTTCTGGTAACCCCCCAGCGCAATGCCTATCCCGCCCGGATAACCATCGTAGACAAAAATCGCCGGGCCTTTCACCTGGGAATGATGGGGGAAGCAGATCCCGCCAATGTCATCCCGGTCGCAGAGCACAAAGAGTGGAAACATGGCGATACTGGAATGTTCCACTGCGTGCAGCCCTCCCATAAAATGACCCTCCGCTTCCACTACCACGATTTCCACCTCCGGTGGTATCTCGATCCAGAAACCGGTGGTCTCGAATATTTGGGGAGGCAGCTCGAGCGGGTGGGTGCTTAAAAGCTCCTGCCCGGAGATACTTCTTTTCTGAAAACCGACAATGCGTTCAGTTACTTTGAGTCTCCCGTATTTAACGATAAAATTACCGGCAGGCTTGCTTTTGATGACTTCCAGAATCTCGGTGTCTTTTTCAGTGATCACCTGGGTATAGTAAGGATCATTCGAGGGCGCCACGTAGATATTGCGTTTCTCCAAATCCAGTTGACGCACCAGATACTGGCGCGCCCGGTGCAGATAAATCGCCCCGGTGTGGCATTCCGCCATGGCTCGTCTTCCCCCCACAGAACCGACCCTGGCTGGAGGATCTGTAGAAATATCAATAATAGTGTAACTTTCCCCTGTCTGGCGCAAGCTTACAGAGCGGTGCGGATATTTTAATGCGCTGAAAAGCCGCTCACCTTTTAGATCCTCGAGCAGTCTGCCCTTTAGTTTAAGTTCCCCGATCGCTTTAGTGTAATTCTCTCCGCCTGCGATCCATTCATTGCGCCCGATAGGGATTTCCGCTGCAGCGCACTCGAGGTGGCCGCGCAGGATATAAATGTTCTCCGGGTCGACCACGGCCCGCTCCCAGCCCCGGCGGAAAAAATCCTGGGGATGGCGCATAAAATACTGATCCAGGGCATCAGGCTGAGCGATAAGGATAATAACACTCTCCCGCCCGGCGCGCCCCACGCGCCCCCCACGCTGCCAGGTCGAGGTAATAGTGCCTGGGTAGCCCACCAGAAGGCAGGCATCGAGACCGCCGATATCAATACCCATCTCGAGAGCGCTCGTGGATATTACTGCATCCAGACTGTTCTGAGCCAGGCTTTGTTCGATCTCGCGCCTTTCCGATGGCAGGTATCCCGAGCGGTAACTCGAGATCCGGCTTGCCAGGCTCGAATCCGCGTGCACAATCCAACTGTGGATCAGTTCCGTATTCCTGCGGCTCTTGGTAAAAGCTATGGTCTTAAGACCTGCAGCCACTAGCTCTCTCAACAGCCGCGCGGCGATAGTTGCAGGTTTTACATCCTGCGGATTGATAAAGAGGAAATGTCTGCCGGCACTTGGCGCGCCGCTCTTTTCAACCACTGTAAACTGAAGGCCGAAAAGCCTCTCGGCAAACTCTTGCGGGTTTCCTATCGTGGCACTGGAGGCGATATAGACCGGTCGGGCGCCGTAAAAGGCGCAGAGCCTTTTCAGACGGTGCACCACGCCGGCGAAGTGGGCCCCGAAAATACCCTTGTAAGTGTGCAGCTCATCCACCACCACATAGCGCAGCCCCTTGAAAAAACCCGCCCAGCGCTCGTGGAAACCGAGAATGCTCAGATGCAGCATATCCGGATTGGTCAGGATGACATTCGGCAGGTCTGAGAGAATCTTGCGCCGCCGGTATGCGCTCGTGTCGCCATCGTAGATCTCGGCTCTCAGAAAGGACTCTGTCCCGGCCCGGCTGGCAAGCTCGAGGATTTTACGCTTTTGATCCTGCTCCAGGGCTTTGAGCGGATAAATATAAAGGGCCCGGGTCTCCTGGTCTGCCAGGCAGGATTCCAGCACAGGCAGGTTATAGATCAGGGTCTTCCCGCTGGCTGTGGGTGTGGAAACCAGTACATTGCGGCCATCCCTTACTGCTCCAATCGCTTCGACCTGGTGGGAGTAAAGAGCTTTGATGCCGCTCTGGCGAAGAGCGGCTGCAAGAGGTCCCGGAAGAGAGGGTTCAAGATTTACGATCCTGGCCTCGCTGGGAGGAATGTACTCATGGTGAATAATGGCTTCCCGATACCGGCCATCCTCTTTCAGAAGCTCGATTATTTCACCCACATTAGAGTACCGGATGTCACTGTATTTTCTTTGCTTTTTTGCTCGATCCCTCAACTCGACCTCTCTTAATTTGACCCTGATATTCTGGCGTTCTGCTGTGCAGGCCTGGCAAATATTTTTTTAGGGGAAACCCTTGACCGGAGTAGATACAATATATTGTGTTTCTTAATAAATTAGAGTCTCGTGTTTTTTATTCGGTTGTTTGAGAATCTCAGATTGCACGGATAATAGCTATGATTACACGGATGCACAGCACAATAATCCCAAAGTGAGTGTATGGGACCGTGAAATCCGTGTTACATCCGTGTCATCTGCGATTCCGAAATAAAAAAGCCAAAGCGCCATGTCGCCAGCCGGAATTTACTTTCACTTAAGGAGAAGGCGCCTTTTGAATGGCTATTACAAGTACGCGGCAGGACACTATCGGTTGTGCCCGCCCGGGTTAACTGCCTGATTCATAAAACTGAAAATGCAATCTGTAGTGATAACACCGGTTAAGAAGATACCCGGATAAATTTTTTTTGCCCCCGAATTAAAAATAAAACGCTGGTGGGAAAATTCAACTATCCCCTTTTTAATTTCCAGACCCAAGCAATTTTTTATTCAGGGCCTGGAAGCCACAACCTGAAAGTAAAACCTTGTCATCCGGCTGCTCTTCTTATTAAGTTAACCTTCAAGTCAAAACCATCTTTTAGAAAATGGCTGAAATAAAAAACCTAATCCGGGAACTCATTAAATGGCAGATATTTATCCTTTCCGCGGTATTAATTACCGCAGGGACAAAGTGGGCTCAATCGAAAGAGTCGTGAGCCAGCCTTACGATAAGATCACCCCGCAGATGAAGGTCAACTATCTGCATAAAAGCCCCTATAACATCGTCCGGGTCATTCTTCCCGCCCCTGCTGAAGGGTCCCCTGCCGAGGAGCCTTACCTGGAAGCGGCGCAAACCTTTAATACCTGGCTCAGCCGAGGAATTCTCGAACGGGAGATGAAAGCTTGCCTGTACCCTTACAACCAGAGTTTTCAAATCCCCGGCACGGAAATTATCACCACCCGCAGGGGATTTGTTGGGCTGGGAAAATTATACGACTACAGTGAGGGTGTCATCCGGCCGCACGAGCAGACCCACAGCGGACCGAAACTCGACCGTCTAATGCTCACCCGGGCCACAGGCTGCCAGTTCGGGCTTATTTTCATGCTGTATCACGACCCGGAACGCGCGGTTAATTCGCTGCTGGCAGAGGCGACTCTAAATAAGAAACCCCTGATCACTGTCGAGGATGAACACGGGGTGACCCATACCATGTGGGCGGTAGAGGAGTGCGAAAAGATCCGGGCTGTTCAGCGCGAGATGAAGGATAAAAAGCTTTATATCGCTGACGGCCATCACCGTTACGAGACAGCTCTCACATACTGGCGCGAACAGGTGGAGCTCGGTGTGCCGGTCATTGGGGATGAGGCAATCGATCGGGTCATGATGGTTTTCGTGAGTATCCATGATCACGGCCTGGCCATCCTGCCGACCCACCGGGTGCTCTTTGCGCTGCCTGATTTCCAGGGGGACAAGCTCATTACCGACCTTCAGGCCCACTTTGAGATCCAGGAGCTCGGACCGGTGAAGAAAGCAGTCTTGGGTGAAGCTCTTGAAAAAATAGCGGGCCGGAAAAACAATTTACTTTTTATCGCCAAGGACAAAGACTTCATCTATCGTCTCCAGCTTAGATCTTCCGCTGACCCGTCCCGGCTGATTGCAGCCAAAGGCAGCGCACTCTGGAAAAGCCTCGATGTGAATATCCTGCACAAGCTTATTTTCGGACCATTCCTGGGGATAAGCGAAGAGGATCTCGAGCGCCGGGAAAAGGTGGCTTACGTTCGCGACCCGGCCGAGGCCCTGGATATGGTATTCGACCAGACCTCACAGTACCAGGCGGCGTTTTTCCTCAACCCGTCCAGGGTCGAGGATGTTGTAGCAGTGGCGGATGGAGGTGAGTGTATGCCGCAAAAATCGACAGACTTTTATCCCAAAATGCTTACCGGGCTGGTAATTAATCAAATAAACAGATTATAAATTCAATCGAAAGGGGACACCGGCAATGCAAGTATTTGTTGCTGATAAAATTTCCGAGGAAGGCCTGGCGATTCTGAAGAAGGGGGAATTCGAGGTGGTGGTTAAAACCGGCCTTGATGAAGACGGACTCTCGCGTGAGGCGAGCCAGGCCCACGCGCTCGTTATTCGCAGCGGGGTCAAAGTGACCCGCAAAGTAATCGAGTCGGCGAAAAATCTCAAAGTGATCGGCAGAGCAGGTGTCGGGGTGGATAATGTGGATCTTGAGGCGGCCACTGAGCGCGGTATCGTGGTGATGAACACTCCGAGCGGAAACACGATTGCCGCGGCTGAACACACTCTGGGGCTTATCCTGTCCCTGGCCCGAAACATCCCGCGGGCCGACTCATCGCTCAAATCAGGCCTCTGGGAGCGCAGCCGCTTTGTCGGCTCGGAATTGAACGGCAAGACTCTCGGTGTGCTGGGGCTGGGAAGAATCGGTTCGGAGGTGGCGCGCCTGGCCCAGGCTTTCCGCATGAAAGTGATCGCTCACGACCCGTTTATCGCAGTAGACCGCGCCGCTGAGGCGGACATCACGCTGGTCTCTCCGGAAGACCTCTTTGCGCAGGCCGATATTGTAACCCTGCATGTACCGGTAACCAATGAAACACGGGGTATGGTCAATGCCGGGATGCTGGCCCGCATGAAACCCACCGCTTTGCTGATCAACTGTGCCAGAGGCCCGCTGGTGGATGAAAAAGCCCTGGAAGAAGCGCTGACAGAAGGCAGGATTGCCGGCGCCGCCCTGGATGTTTTCGCTAAAGAGCCGCCGGATTGCCATGCTCTTCTGGCCAATGAGAGAGTGGTGGCCACCCCGCACCTGGGGGCTTCCACTAAAGAAGCCCAGTTAAATGTGGGCCTCCAGATAGCCAGGCAGGTTGTCGCCGCACTCAAAGAAGGCATGTTCGACAACGCGGTGAACCTCCCGATCAGTGATTTCGCTCTGCTCGAGCACTTTCATACCTTTATCGAGCTGACCGAACGAATCGGGGTGTTCGTGGCCCAGTTCGTTGAAGGAGGCCTGAAGACAGTGAAAATAAGCTGTGCCGGCTCCTGCAGCGAAGCCCTGCAACCGCTTAAGCTCGCTTTGCTCAAAGGATTGCTCACCCCGGCCACCGGCGGCAATGTAAACTTTGTCAATGCCAGTCTCCTGGCCCGCCAGCGGGGAATCAAAGTGGATGGAGTCCTGACCGATAAGGCCGACTACACCAATCTGGTAAGCTGCACTGTAAGGACGGATAAGGAGAGCTGCAGAGTGGACGGCACTGTGTTCGGGGATGAGCTTCCCCGCATAGTGCGGATCAACGAATTCTATATGGATGTCAACCCCAAGGGCCACCTGCTCGTGATCAAAAACGCAGATATTCCCGGAATCATCGGCCAGGTGGGAACCAACCTGGGCAAGGCCGGGATCAATATCGGCGAATACAGGCTGGGAAGGGATGATACCCATAAAAACACTCTGTCTCTTATCCGTGTGGATTCGCTGGTTCCCGACGAAGTAATCGATAAACTCAGGGGCATTAAAGGCATCTACCTGGTTAAAAAGCTCACGGTTTAGTTTACGAACCCCCTCAACACGGGCTGAATCCAGCTTTTTCTTGCTGGCCGGGGCTTCGCACGAGTTTAGTATCAATCTGCCACTCAGGGAGATCAGGCCTGTTTTTATGGTAAAACTTAGTGCACTGGTAAAATATCTTGACGATCTGCTCCGGGTCACCGAGTGGAAAAATGCCGACTCATCTTTCAACGGCCTTCAGGTGGAAGGCTCCAAAGATGTTAGTCTGGTAGCGTTTGCCGTTGACGCCTGCGAGCAGACTTTCGCCCTTTGCCGAGAGACCGGCGCCCAGATGCTTATCGCCCATCACGGGCTGTTCTGGGGCGAACCGCTGCCCCTGACCGGTGTGCACCTTCGCCGGGTCAGGCTGCTGCTCGACTCAGGGATTTCGCTTTATGCGGCCCACATGCCGCTTGACTTCCACCCGGTCCTCGGTCACAACGCCTGTATCGCCAGGATACTGGAACTGGAAACCAAGGAACCCCTGACCTATGAAAAAGGTCTTCCCATCGGTATCCTGGCCCGGTCAGACAAGCCCCTGGAGCTGTCTCAATTTATCCGGCGTGTCGATAGTTCGCTCCAGACTAGCTGCCGTCTCCTCTCTTTCGGGCCCAAGATGATTCAACAAATAGGCATTGCTTCCGGTCACGGGAGCCGGTTGCTCGATCAAGCCCTGAGCGCCAGGATCGATACTTTTCTGACCGGCGAGTCAAGCCATACCATATACCATTTTGCCAGAGAATTCGGTGTGAATGTTATTTTTGCAGGCCACTACGCTACTGAAATGCCTGGACTGAAAGAGCTCTCCTTTCACCTGGCAGAGCATTTCAGGCTTGAAACCAGGATTCTCCAGGCGCCGACCGGACTCTGATCAGCGGACCTGACACCCCTTCGCCCGGACCTCTTGACTGCCCATAAAAAGCCTGCCGGTTTTCATTCTTGACAGAGCAAGTTGATCGGACTATTTTACTGGGTTGCGGGCTATTCTTTGTTTTTTCAATAGAAACTCTATTTATAAACTGCGGGGGCGCTTGTGTCATGTCTTCTTGTGATCGGCTCTCAATGGGGGGATGAAGGCAAGGGGAAAATCGTTGATTACCTGTCGAGCAAGGCGGATCTTGTAGCGCGCTTTCAAGGTGGGGCAAACGCCGGCCATACTGTAGTAGTGAACGGTACCCAGTTTATCCTGCATCAGATACCGGCGGGGATAATCTTCCCCAGGCCTGAATGCGTAATCGGCAACGGGGTTGTTATCGACCCGATCGGTTTTGTCCAGGAGCAGGAAAGCCTGAACAGCCAGGGTATCAAAACCCAGGGGCGGATAAAGCTCAGCGGCAAAGCTCACCTGCTGCTGCCTTACCACAAGGCCCTGGACAGGGAGCGGGAAGCCGCAAAAGGCAAGAGCAAAATCGGCACTACAGGGCGGGGTATCGGACCGGCTTATGAAGACAAGATCGGGCGCAGCGGCGTACGGGTGATGGACTTTAATCAGCCGGACACCTTAAGGCTCAAGGTGATTGAAAACACCGAATTAAAAAATAAAATCCTGCGGGCCATGGGCAGCAGTGTCTCTCTCAATGGGGAAGAGATTGCCGCGGAGATCCTCACCTACCGCGATCTCTTCCTGGAACTGGAAACAGATGTCTCCTTATATCTGGATCAAAAACTGGCAGAGGGCAAAAAGCTGTTGCTGGAAGGCGCTCAGGGTCTGATGCTCGATGTAGACCACGGCACTTATCCTTATGTCACCTCGAGCAATACCAGTATCGGCGGCGCACTTGCCGGCCTGGGCATCGGTCCCCGGATGATTAATTCCGTGCTGGGAGTGGTCAAAGCCTACACCACACGGGTGGGTAATGGCCCCCTGCCCACGGAATTGCTCGGCCCGGAAGGTGAAAGGCTCCGCGAGCTGGGCGCCGAATACGGCGCCACTACAGGCAGGCCGCGCCGCTGCGGATGGTTCGATGCAGTGGTTACCCGCTATAGTAAGAGGATAAACGGCCTGACCGACCTGGCGATAACCAAGCTCGATGTGCTGGACAGTCTGGATGAGCTGAAAATATGCAACGCCTACCGCTGGCGCGGAAATACCTTTACCGATTTCCCCTGTAATCCGTCGATCCTTGAAGAATGCGAACCGGTTTACGAAACCCTTCCGGGCTGGAAATCCGAAACCAGCGATTTAAAGGATTTCGATTCCTTGCCCAAAGCCGCGCAGAACTACCTCGACCGCATCAGCGAGATAATGCAGTGCGCCATTAAACTGGTAAGCGTGGGGGTGCAAAGAGACCAGATCATTAACTGCGGTATAGAAGAGTTCTAGTTTTTTTTGAAGAGTTATGTACCCCTTTTCCAAATGTTTTCCGGTGGGCCGTTAGCTCAGTTGGCAGAGCAGCTGCCTTTTAAGCAGCGGGTCGCAGGTTCGATTCCTGCACGGCTCACCATTATCAGAAGCCCGTTCCCCGGAATGGGCTTTTTTTGTACGTAAGGAATATAAGGAAGATTCTTGACACGCTTGAGCCAACTGTAGAAACTGTTTTGAAGATTGAGATGCTGAAGGCGGAGGTTGATTACCGGATTGATTGGTTGGAGAAAACGATTTGAGGTTTAACGGAACAATAACTATTGATGTACATTAGATTTGAGGTTAAATTTAAGCGATAGTTTTGTTTGTGCTTTCCATTTTATCGAGATTCTGCAAAATATGAAACAATTTCAAGCCTATATAGATCACCTTGAGAATTTATTAGAACAACTAAAAGAGACCAAACACCCAGAGGATTTCGATCATGCAATTGCCCATGCCCTTGATGGACAACCTTCAAAAGAATTGCGGCGTCTAGTCCCTTTAGATAACATTCGTTCGACAGGGGCTTTCTTTACAAGTTCAACGCTTGCTGAACATGCATTATTACCAGTTTTACAAAATATCTCAAAAGATGCTATATTTCTCGATCCTGCCTCTGGAGCAGGAGATCTTTTAATAGCTTGTGCTAAACATCTTCCTAAAGATTCCAATTTAACAGATACGCTTCACAAATGGGGGAAAAGGTTGTTTGGTTGTGAAACCCAAAAAGAATTTGTGAAGGCATGCAAATTACGACTTATGCTAGCTGCAATACAAAGAGTAGCAAAGAATAACATAACATCTCTATCAGAACTTGACAGATTTCTACCAGGCATAAAATGTCAATCTGGTTTAGATAATTCTGAAATTTTTAAGGTAGTTAATCATATCGTAATTAATCCTCCATTTAAGCTTGTTGAGTCACCACAAGAATGTCAATGGGCAAACGGGTCCGTAAACTATGCAGCAGTGTTTATGCACCATTGTATTTTCAATGCTGAACCTGGTACTCATGTGGTTGCAATATTACCTGAAGTTTTAAGAAGTGGAGCACGATATAGCAAGTGGAGAAAATTTGTGGAGTCAAAATGCTTTATAAACCGAGTAGAACTATTCGGACAGTTTGATAAATGGGCTGATGTAGATGTATTTATACTTGATGCGAAAATTAGAAATAGACGATCCAATAGAATAAATTCAGATTGGGGATATCCCCAATCAAAGGCAAAGAAAACAATCAAAGATTTCTTTAAAGTTTCCGTTGGATCAGTTGTACCTCACCGAGATGAGAAAAAAGGAAATTGGTTCCCATATATTAGTGCGCGCGATATACCTGCATGGGATACAGTAACAGAAATAAACAAACGTCTCCGCTTCTTAGGCACTACTTTTACCCCCCCCTTTGTTGTTGTACGGCGCACTTCTAGGCCTAGTGATAAATCTCGTGCTGTAGGCACCATTATTGAGAACCAGCGATCAATAGCTGTGGAAAACCATCTAATTGTATTGGAACCCCGAGATGGTACAGTTTCAAGTTGCAAAAAATTGATTAAAATACTTAAAAAAACCGAAACTAATGAATGGTTAAACAAGCGCATCTGCTGTAGGCACCTTACAGTCTCGGCTATATCAGATATCCCTTGGGAAGGTCTAGCAAGTGAGGGTTTTATCCTAAAATAATTGTTTCGCTTCCATCTACCTAAGTGATCTGAATATTGAAACTATCCCGACCTTAATATCCATAGCACCATCGTCGCTAAATCCAATTTATTTAAAAGGGTGGCGCACAATAGTATTCAGAGAGCCTCACAGGGTTGAGGGCTTTGAGTTTAAATTCACAATTATATTTATTCGAGGAAACTATGAGCAATAAAGTGGAGCATGTTACAGGTTTATCCATAAGCTGGATAATGGAGCAACATCGAAATAAACTACTTGATTTGAATCCATCTTATCAAAGAAAGAGCGTTTGGAGTAGCAGGGATAAGAAGTTTTTTCTAGATACCATTTTTAGAAATTATCCTTGCCCATTACTCTTTCTTTCAAAAGAAACTTCTATTGAAGGGAAAACCTTATATTCAGTCATTGACGGGAAGCAAAGAATTGAAACCATTTTAGATTTTGCAGATAATAACTTGGCACTGCCTAATGAGTTTGGCAATACCGCTTTGGATGGAAAAAAAATTGAAACTTTAAAGAAGAGCGTTCCGGACATGCTAGCGCAATTCTGGAACTATAGTTTACCGATAGCTTTTGTAAATGTTACTGGAGATAATTATAATGAATTGACAAATATTTTTGATCGATTAAATCGCAATGTTAGAAAATTAACGAATCAAGAATTGCGTCATGCTAAGCATGATGGGTGGTTCATTACTATGGTCGAGAATGAGGTTGAAAACGATTTTTGGGAGGAAGTGCAAATATCTACAAAAGCAAGAGCAAAAAGAATGGTGGATTGCCAAAATATTTCTGAATTACTGCTAATTATTATCGAGAATCAAATCTCAGGCTTTAACCAAGACCAATTGGATAATGTATATGCCAAGTATGACTTTGATGACTCCGAACTGTCTGAAATTGACTACTTAAATGTCGATGATATAAAATCAAGATTCAATAAAACGCGAGATTTTGTAGCATCGATGCGCAAAGAAATTATTGAGAAGGAGGTAGAGGACAAATTTACTTCAGTCTATGCAAAAAGCTTCCTCGATTTTTACACTTTATGGTCTGTGATTGCTCTTAATTACAAAAGTGTTGAAAAAATAGGTGCTGAATCATTAGCGACGAAATACTCTGAGTTTATGACGCAGGTTAAAACGGTGGACATGAGTGGTGATGACGTTAAAGATATGAAAGTGATAAAATACTTTGAAAATTGTAAAGGCGCAACAACTGAATTACCACAGAGAATGGCAAGATACGAAGCACTTCGTGAAGGCATCCTTTCTGGTGAGGAAGATATATGATATCGCCGGGATCAATAGTAAAATATTATCAGATACTGAAAAGTAAATACGATGGCTTCGATAAAAAAGTTACCGCTGCTCTCGAATCTATTGTTGAGGATAATAAGTCTTGGCATTTAGACAAAGGTAGATTCAAAAGTGAGGAAAGCTTTGTTCAAAAAGTTGAATTTGGAGGAATTAATGATGATCTAGAGATGAATGATTTTTTTGCTTGTACTATTGTTGTTGATAATATTACATCCTTATCAAAAGCGGAGAAACTACTGCGGGATAGATTTGATTTAGATGAACGACGTCCAACTAAGAATAATTTTACCAAAAATGCACCTTCTGATTTTTGTTTTGATGATATCCGTCTTTTTTTAAGATGGAAGGATATAGATAATCCTACAGAATTCAAAGGATTATTATTTGAAGTGCAACTCAAAACATACCTTCAATATGCGTGGAGTATTGCAACACATGACCTAATTTACAAAACACCAAATACGACATGGGCAATAGAAAGGATTGCATATCAAATAAAGGCAATGCTTGAACATGCAGAAATTGCTATTGCTAAAGCAGATAACTTATCTGATTGCGACTCACTTAAGAAAAAAAATAAACGGTTTCAGAGACATGAAGCTATTAGGAATATTATTAATGCCTATTTTGACCAACAGCAACTTCCTTCTGATGAAAAGCGATTGGTTGAAAATATTGATAGATTAATCGACGATATGCAAATCAAACCAAAAGAATTAGAAAAAATATTAGCGGAAGAAAGCAATAATGGTATGGGTAAGCATATTAAAAATCTTTCTCCGTATGGAATAATTATTCAATCTTTATTTAATAGAAAGCCTATGGAGATGAATGATATTTTGACATCAAAGGAAAGGGATTTTAAAATAGCATTGCCAAAGGAAATAGAACTTCCACAGAATGTGAATTCAAGCAACTTCGAGAAGGTTATAATAATAGACGATAGAGTAATTGACAATCTCTACTTTACTTAAGTCGATAATTCTCAATACTTACTTACTAAACAGCGATCGACTGCCTTAAATGCAAGTGGTCATGCTGTGCCAGTTTGTGCCAGAATTAGAAAAAAATCCCAACTTTGACATGAATCTATAACATAACCCTAAGGGGATGAAATGCAGCATCCATGAGCTTTTGGGTTGAATTCAAAAGAGTTACAAGCTTAAGAAAATTCTCTAAAAATCTTCCTTTTAAGCAGCGGGTCGCAGGTTCGATTCCTGCACGGCTCACCAGTATTATAATCACTTACGGTGATTTTTGGTGAAAAGTATCGGCTCTTTAGCGAAATTTCACCGATTTTCACCCCCCCAGGCTCCGTTAGTGTGCCTATCGGAGCCTTTTTATCCCTCAATCTTCAGCAGCTTCCGGTTATAAAACACTTCCGACTGTGATATTCTGCTAAAAAAACCTAAAGAAACAGTTCTCTGAAATGTTTATTTCTGCTATCTTAATATCATTCCTGTGATTTATTTAACAGATGACATTAAAATTTTTTGTGAGAATAGGCTGAAATAACCTGAATCGATGCCTGCAAGCCGGATCATTATCCGACGGAACCGGCTGCACAAATACAGGGGATAAAAGAGATGGCCAGATCAAGAAATAAACCGACATACGAGGAATTAGAAAAGAAAGTTGAAAAGTTAGGACAAGAAGTCGAGAGTAAAAAGAAAGCTTTTGCTAAATAGGGGTTTCCCCTTGACTCAGGTATATACAACATGTAGTATATCGGGGTATGGATGACTATCCCAAAACACTTGCCGAACTTGAGGCACGTTTCCCCACTGAAGAAGCGTGCCGTGAATACCTTTTTTACTTGCGGTGGCCGGACGGGTTAGTTGTGCTCGTTGTGGAGGAGCAAAAGCTTGGAAAGTTAGAAAAGTGTTGTATCAATGTTCCGTTTGCGGGCACCAGGCATCCGTAATTGCTGGAACCATCTTTGAGAACACAAGGAAACCTCTGACTATTTGGTTTCGCGCCATATGGTGGGTTGTATCGCAAAAGAATGGAGCAAGCGCTCTTGGACTCAAACGTATCTTTGGCTTTGGAAGCTATGAAACGGCCTGGGCTTGGCTTCATAAGCTCAGGAGGGCAATGGTAAGGCCGGGCCGGGATCGGTTGTCTGGACGAATCGAGGTTGATGAAACTTACTTGGGATCCTTGATGAAGGAGTTCGAGGACGAAAAACCTTCAAAAAAGCCTTGATTGTAGTGGCCGCGGAACAAGCTGGAAAAGCTATCGGACGAATTCGTATGCACAGAATCCCTGACGTCTCCAGAGAAAGCCTTCATTCTTTCATAACGCAAGCGATTGAACCTGGCAGCACCATTCTTACCGATGGCTGGGAAGGTTATATCGGCCTGGAAGCAAAAGGCTATATTCATGAAGTCAGAGTAATTAAGGGTTCCGGCACAACTGCTGAGAAGCTCTTGCCTCGTGTACACCGTGTTGTGTCCCTTTTGAAACGGTGGATACTCGGCACTCACCAGGGTGCCATCAGTCCAGAGCATTTGGATTACTATCTTGACGAATTTACCTTTCGTTTCAACCGTAGGACATCTCGACACCGTGGCAAGCTTTTTTATCGGCTGCTTCAGCATGCCATGGCTATAGAGCCTGTGAAATACGGAGACATCATCAAGCATATTCGCGGTCCTAAAAAGCTTAACCACAATATATAGTGGCAACCTGAGTCAAGGGGATACCCCCTTAACATTTTTGGTCTCAAGTCCTACAACCGCGGCTAAGGTAGGAAAAAGATCCATCACTGTAATTACCTGTTCGCATTTTTGCCCTGAAGGCAGTACCGCAGGCCAATTCATAAAAGCAGGTGTACGGATTCCGCCTTCAAACACACTACTTTTTGCTCCGCGCAAGGGCGAATTGCTTCCCCACCCATCATCGCTATTCGACCCGTTATCAGAGAAAAATAAAATAAGCGTATTATCCCGGATTCCTTCATCGTCAAGTGTTTCCACGATTTGGCCAATGGAACTGTCCAGAGCATCCACCATTGCCGCGAACTTTTGCCGTTTTTCGTCTTTGATCCAATTGTATTTATCTAACAAGTATGAAGGTGCCATCAAAGGTGTGTGCGGGACATGTAACGGACAATAAAGAAGAAATGGTTCTGCTTTTGCCACCAAAAGAAGAATAAAAATCACATTTATAATTAACGGTTTCAAAAGATAAGTACTTCTTTAAATATAGCAAAATAGCCCCTTTTTTAAGCATTTTTCTGTCAAATTTGCCCTGAAAACCTGATTTTGGCTCTATAAGTTGTTGTATATAAACATGTTACAGACTTAAGGAAATGACATTTTTTATTGTTTGTAATTTGTTATGTTTCAACAAGTTAGAATTTTATGAATCTCTGTCTGTTTGAGCAATATTAATGGAGCCGGATGTCAAACCTTCCCTTAATCGCTCTTTATTCTTATTTTCTTATTTGTTCATTCAGCATGACTGTGTCGGGAGTGTATTGGGCGGATATAATAATATGCAGTATTGGAGTTTAGTGCAAATCCAGCTCCGCCGGACAATGCCTGTATGAAAAAAGAAGGGAAATTCCTGACAGGCTGTTTCTACCTCCTGTTTTTCCTCTCGGGAGCCGCCGGTCTTGTCTATCAGGCAGTCTGGCTGCGGATGTTCACGCTTGTCCTTGGGAACAGCCTGCATTCGGCCAGCATTGTTTTCGCCTCGTTCATGTGCGGGCTGGCCCTGGGAGCTTGGTTTTTCGGCAGATATATCAAGGGCAAGAGAGACATTCTCGCTGTCTACGCGCTACTGGAACTGGGGATCGCTGTCACTGCGCTGGCCGTGGGTAAAGCGCTCCCCCATGCAAGTTCTTGCATGCCGGATTTCCAGCGCTGGCTGTTCCACTCGCCCTTGTTGTACAATCTTTTTCGAGTCCTGGCCTCTTTTTTGATCCTGCTGCCGCCCACAGCGCTTATCGGCGGCACACTGCCTGTGTTGACCCATTTCCTGTCCCATAGTCTCGAGGCTGCCGGAAAGAGAATCGGCGGTCTTTACGGCTGGAACACGGTGGGAGCTGTTATCGGATGCGCCATCACCGGTTTCTGGCTGCTGAGAGTTTTTGGCATGTCGGCTGCGCTTTATTCAGCCGCGACAATCAATCTTTTTGTCGCCCTGGCGGCAGTTGTTCTCAGGTATTTTTCGCAGCACATTCCGGAACCGGCTTCCCAGCAGCCTGGCCCGACCAGCCAGAAAGCTTCCGGCATCGCCTTATCCGCCGGGATGAAAAGCCTGCTGCTGCTGACGGCCGGGATCACCGGAGCGGCTTCCCTGGCCTATGAAGTGGTATGGGCGCGCTTTCTGAGCTATATCCTGCTTAACGATATCTATGCTTTCTACCTGATGCTCTCCACGATATTATTCGGAATCGGCGCGGGCAGTCTCCTTTACTCCAGATGGCTGAGCGGCCTGAGGGACCGGCTCCGTTTGCTCGGCTTTTTCGAAATCGGTCTCGGATTAACAGTCGGGGCTTGTTATTTGTCTTGCGCTTTTCTCTACCTTTGGGAGGGCAGCGCCCTTTTACATCTCTCCCTGCAGAACTTTTTTGCAGGCCTTTTTTCCAACCCGTTTTACTCTACTCTCTCCATAAGGCTGATCTATACGCTGGCGGCCATGTTTCTGCCGTCAGTGATTATGGGAATTGTCTTTCCGCTGATTTGCAGCCTGTACCTTGCGGATAAGGCAAGTATCGGCAGTCACACCGGATTGGTTTACGCGGTCAATACTACAGGGGCCATTATCGGTTCCCTGGCTGCCGGTTTTTTCCTGGTTCCCAGTCTGGGTGTCCAGGCTTCCCTGTTTCTCATGGCGGCTGTAAACCTTATCCTGGGCTCGACAGTCCTGTTCTTTGATCTCCGCTGGAAGAGGAGAACAGCCGGTCGGGAATTCGTCACTATTGGTGCCGCAGTGCTGACATTTTGTCTGCTCTGTTTCATACCCGCAAACCAGGTGCGTGAATTTGCCCTGAAAGATAAAAAATACGCCCGGTTATTGTATTATGGTGAAGGACTTTCCGGCACCGTAGCAGTCCTTCAAGACAGGATAAACGGCATAAAGACCCTTTATATCAACGCTGTGGGCGAGGTCGAGAATTCCTTCACCGGAATGCAGACTTTCAAGGTTCTGGGCCACCTGCCTTTGCTGCTCCATGCCGGCGAGCCGCAGAGAGTGCTGATGGTCACGTTTGGAGCTGGAATAGCCAGTGGCGCGGTCACTTGCCATCCGATAGCGGAGTTGGATGTTGTCGAGCTGGAGCCGGCGGTGGTGGAAGCCTCTGGAACATACAGGGAGGAAAACCTTCGGGTTGTTGATGATCCGCGGATCCGGGTCCATATCGAGGACGGGCGAAACTACCTGGCCACCACGAATAAGCTCTATGATGTGATTATCTCAGATGCCACAAATCCCGCATCTTCGGACAGCTGGCTTCTTTATACTCTTGAGTTTTACAACCTCTGCCGGGAAAAACTCTCCGGCCGGGGGATAATGGCTCAGTGGCTCCCCCTTCACTCCGGGTCTCCGGATTCCTACTGCACTATCGTGAAAACCTTCCAGCAGGTTTTTCCCCACACCAGTATCTGGTTTATCAAGGACTATACCATGCTTGTCGGCTTGCCTGAGCCGTTAGGCATCTCGTATCCCGGGCTGGTAAAAAAGCTTTCTGCGGAACCTGTCAGAAACGACCTCGCTCCCTATTGCCTTGCTGAGCCGCTGGACCTTCTGGATTGTTTTTTAATGGGCGAGCTTTCTGTGCGCGAAATGGTAAAATCGGCACAAACAAGTACGGACAACCTGCCTTTTTATCAGTTGAAAGCCCACGAGCTGACAGAGACGAGAGAAATTCTCTCGATGCTCGAAATTCACAGGGAACGGGTTTTCCCTATGCTCAGCGGGTTAGAAGGGCCGGAGGCTCGAGCTGTGAGGGACAGTCTGGAGCTTTATTTCCAGTCCCAGGGTTACCTGCTCCAGAGAAATTATCTGAGAGCGGCCAGATCGGGTCAATTCAGTTGCAAATACAGAAAGTATTATCAGGAATATCAAAATGAGCTGCAATATCTTATAGCGCTTTCAGAATATGATCCCGGGAATTATCCAATCCAAATGAGAGTGGGATTAACGCTGGTCGAGTATGAAGAATACTCGAAAGCCAGGGAAGTGTTTACCCGGATGGCTTCTTTGAATCCCAAAGATCCCTCGGTTTATCACTCTCTTGGAAACATCGATTTCAAAATGGGGGCTTACGATAACGCTGCCCGGAACTACAGAAAAGCTCTCGAACTGGGCATTGATAATCAGGATTTGATGATCAATCTCGGACTGGCGCTTTTCGGGGCGGACTCCCTTGAAGAAGGCATAGAATTCCTGGAACAGGCAGTGCAGCTAGACAGCACAAATACAGATGCGCTTTTCTACCTTGGACTTGGCTACCACCGCCTGGAAAAATCAGACCAGGCCGCAGACTGTTATGAAAGAGTCATTCAGCAGACTTCCGATAATCTGGAGGCGCTGATCAACCTGGGTTTGGTCTACCTGGAGCAGGGAAAATTAAGTCAATCGGAAAAGTTGTTTAAAAGGGCGGTCAGTCTTCAACCGAGGAGCTATTTTGCGTGGGTTGGATTGGGTAAAGCCCTCTTCCGGATGGCTCGCTATGCCGAATCCAGGAATGCCTTTCAAAATGCGCTGGCGATTAATCCGCAGGACGAGCCGGTGCGGAAACTGCTCGCTGAAATAGAATCATATCTCGAAAATAAATAATTCCCCGCCCATTCTTTGTCGATAAAAACCTTGCCGATGCCGGATAAGTTCAAAACTCGACTCTTACCCGCTGCCATTGATTTCAAGGATTTGTCCCGAACCGGGAGCCTTTTTTGTCAACTCGGAAAGTCATGCCCCATATTTTAATCCATAGATTTTAATTATAATCTCTTAAACCATCAGCTTTGCTGGTGGTCCAAGCTTTGATATGCGGGTAGATGAGATAAAATATCACCGATAATATTTGTTAACTTGTCCATGGTTTGAATCACGGATGTCACGGATTTAGCACGGATCACACGGTTTCTCCCACACGGCCCCGGGAGAAACGCGTTTGAGGTGGATGGGATGGGAACCGTGAAATCAGTGATTCTAAAACGGTGGTGACAGATTAAACCCTGATAAAGGGCAGGTCAGACAGATAACCTGAATTGAGAGAAAGGGGATTTATCCTTTCAGGGTTCCCTTCAAGCTACCCCTTTTAGTGGTGGTTATTGGCTTTACAGGGTAATTACCAGGCCTGCGCCCTGAACATGTAAATATATCTCTCAGTCTCATATCTGAGACTGGCCGATACAAAACTGAGACAGTACCCCTCAGCCTGCCAAACATGTATTTTCTTGAATTATTAAGACTTATGCGGTTTGACGTTTTTGGTATCTGTTTTGCTTTTTCCCTGAAACCGTAATCGCTTTGATCTGGCCCAGGTCGCTGAGACAGGATCGCCCGGGCCTGCCTGATAATCTCAGATTTTTGATAATTAATCTGGCACTGGAGAATTAATGTGACAGTGGATAAGCCGGAATGCAGGAATGAATATATCTCCCACATGATCCAAATGCCAAAGATCGATTCCCATGCCCACCTGGGTTTGCACTGTTCAGGAGATTTATTGTACCGCATGCTGGGCTCCGTGAACATGAAGTGGCTCTCTGTTTGCTGGGGAGGCACACGCTGGGAAAAAATGCGCCAGCAGATAAAAACAGCGAAAAAGATGCATGCAGCTTATCCCGACCGGATTGCCTGGGCCACCTCGTTCAACCTGACCAACTGGAGCAGCCCTGACTGGGAAGCCGAAACAACGGCATTGATCGCGGATGGGTTCGCCGGCGGTGCGGTTGCTGTCAAGGTCTGGAAAGAGATCGGCATGTCTCTCAAGGAGCCTGATGGCAGCTTTGTGATGATTGACAATCCCCGTTTCGGTCCGATTTTCGATTACATTCAGAACCAGGATAAGACCTTGGTCGCCCATATCGGAGAGCCGAAAAGCTGCTGGCTGCCGCTGGATTCGATCAAGGTAGAAAGCGACCGCGATTACTACAGTAATCATCCGGCGGAACATTGCTACCAGAAGCCTGAGATCCCCGGTTACCAGAGGCACCTGCAAGCCATGGACCGGGTTCTCGGGGAACATCCGGACCTGCGGGTAGTCTGGTGCCATCTGGCCAGCCTTGAGTCCGATACCGCGCAATTGGCGGCACGATTCGAAAGGTATCCGAACCTGGCCGTGGACCTGGCAGCCCGGATCAACCATTTGCAGATCCAGGGCCGGAATAAGATCAGAGATTTTATTATCAAGTACCAGGACCGGATTCTTTACGGAACCGACATTGAGCTGCACTCTTCGAGCAGGGATGGATATGAGGATGAGCTAAGGGCGGCAAGGGATATCTACATTAGCGACCTGATCTATTTCTCGACCGAATGGGAAATGGAAGCTCCAGGCGCCGGGGAGACATTCCGCGGGCTGGCTTTGCCGGTCGCGGTGCTGGAAAAGATTTTTTTCAAAAACACTGAAAAATGGTATCCCGGGATCTGAAATCGCCGCCGGAGCCGGTGCTTTTTAATGATTAGCAGGACCTTTCCCTTATGCCGCGAGTCGTTTTTGTCCAGCCTGTAATTCAGTCAAGTAATAAATATATCACCGGGAACTCATAATTGCATAATGCCTGTGGATAATATTTATTTCTCATACCGCTGCCAATTCCAATTTCCATTTTCAACCTGGCTTCATCTCCAGCCTTTAGAACTCCAGTTCCGCGAAGGGCCCATAGAATTGAATGGAATCCTCCATGCCTGATTCAGGGTTGACGTAAAAAACAATCAAATTGAATTCATAACTTGACGCCGGGGATAAAATTTTGTTAAAATTAACTGATAGATAAGATCTGGCAAATCAAGGTTTTTCTGCCAAGGTATAATTATTCTGTGTTTTATCAATAGCTTTTCAAGGCTTTTGGGAGTCGGTTCACAAACCGGTTTTTCAATTTTGTTTATGTCTTGATTGTTGACTTAATCCAGTTGAAATCCGCAAGATATTATGTCAGCGGATTGACCATTAAAGGAATTCTCATTTACTATGCACCTAAAAAAATTTACATATGAAGATGAAAAATTAATCAGGAGGCTTAAAGAGCTGGAGCAAACAGCGGGAAAGGGAAAGAAAGCCATGCTTGCTCTGAAATACCTGAAGCAAAAATACAGCGAATCACTGGAAAGGCGGGATAAGCTGAGCCGGGAGATTTTCGCTATTCGAGCCATGGTAAACATGCCCGAGCTTTATCTGGATAAAAACTTCAACATTGTCGGCTCTTCCGTTGATTTCCCTTTTCTCACCAAAAAAATATATGAGTTCGCACATAAAAGAATGCATATCAAGGAATTCATTGGAGAAGATGATTATAAGAACATCGATAAATACCTGAAAAGGATTAAAGATTTGGAAGACTTGCCATATGATAAAGGCAAGCCATGGAGGCTGAGGTATAAAGGACCGAATCCTTCGGACGAGATCGGCAAGAGCTGGATTCCATATAAAAGTGCCATGGTCAACAATTGGGAGATAATCGAGCGTGATGGGATGCTGAGAATAGTGCATAAACCGCATTTGGAAGACGAGGTCGATTGCTTTTTAATGATTGCCGAAGAGTACGGCGGTGCGGATGAGGATATCAAGATAATCTACAAGGCAAAAACATCCAGAATAAAGAAAAACATCCGGGACCTGTCGGTGATTATCTCCGGAGCTTCCGGCCTGGAAGCCACGAATCCTGATTTTCTCGGATACACAATTTGCAGCGGCTCTGATTATAATAAAGAGTCCAGGATTCAAAGAAAAGGCGCTAATGTTTTTGTCTGTCCGGAAGTTCTGGAGCCTGATACGGAATATGAGATAACGGCAGAAAGGACGGGCGGGAAAATCCGCAGGGAGCTAAGAAATTTGCGGACTCAAAAAGAAGCTCCACCCCTGGAGATAATTGATTCCAATGCTGTTTACGACGGTCAAAACCACATTGGGTTTACGGTTTTTTCCGCAGATGCCGAATTTTACGATATCGAAGTCTATACACGTAAGTCGCGGTTTTCAATAGAACAATTCAAGATACCCTTTGATTTTGAAGTGGGGATTAAGGATAAACGTCTCAAAGGACGGGTTTTCAAGCTGAGGCTGAGTAAAGATGAAAGCATGGGCCGGTTTTTATACATGTTGATGTTTGAGGATATCACCGATCGCAAGGAGGCTGAGGAGGCGCTGCGGGAGAGCGAGGAAAAGTACCGTACTCTTTTCGAAGAGTCAAAAGACGCATTATGCACTACTACTTTGGATGGAAAGTTTATCGATTTCAACCAGGCGCTGCTGGATATGCTCGGCTACACCAGAGAAGAGATGCTCAAACTAAACGTCCGCCAGATCTATGTCAGCCCGAGAGATCGAGACCTCTTCCAGCGCGAGATTGAGAAGAAGGATTTTATCAGGGATTACGAAGTTAAATTGAAAAAGAAAAATGGAACGGAGATGGACTGCCAGCTCACAACCACGGTAAGGCGTGATAAAAAGGGCAGGATCTGGGGCTACCAGAGCAACATTACTGACATCACCGAACGAAAAAGGCTGGCCCCGAAACTCCGGCCCTGTTTTGGTTCAAGCCCGATGATGACAAAAGTCATGGAGCTTGCATCACTGGCCGCGGAAACCGATACAACCATATCCCTCATGGGAGAGACCGGCACAGGAAAAGGCGTTCTGGCTCAATGGATTCATGATCACAGCAATCGCAGATACAGGTCTTTTGTGGCCATCAACTGCTCAAGCCTCAAGGGCGAGATGCTGGCCAGCGAGCTTTTCGGACATACCAGGGGAGCCTATACATCCGCTGTACAGGAGCGACGGGGGCTGATCCAGATCGCCGATGGCGGAACACTTTTTCTGGATGAGATCAGCAACATGTCTCTGAGCGTGCAGGCGGAATTCCTGAAGGTAATCGAGGAAAAACAGTACCGCAGACTGGGTGAAGACAAGACCAGAAAAAGCGATTTTCGCCTCATCTGCTCGACGAATAAGGATCTTTTTGAAGAGACCCGTCAGGAAAGGTTCCGCCAGGATCTCTACTTCCGCATACATGTCTTTCCGATTTACATTCCACCGCTGAAAAAAATTTTGACTGATTTACCCGGTCTTGTCTGGCATATACTCGGATTATTCGGAGCATCTCACCTGGAAATATCTCCGGAAGTTATGAAACTGCTGGCAACCTATAGCTGGCCGGGCAATATCCGCGAACTCAGAAATGTGCTGGAAAGAGCCGTGCTGCTCGCAAAGGGCAGCACCCTCTCCACAGAGCATTTCCCAGGATTGGGCTCACTTTCTCTGTTGACCGAACTTTACGAGAATAAGTGGGATTTGAAGTGCGCGGAAAAATCACATATTATCGAGGTGATCAATCGGTGCGACGGCGATAAAACCAAAGCGGCCAAAGCCTTGGGAATTTCCAGGGCAACCATTTACAGAAAATTGGGTAAATTATCCAATAATCCTTAAAGCCTACCTTTAGACTCCTGCTTTCGATCTGAATCTTTTCCGAGCCTTTTTCCATTCCACGTGTCTGTCTCAATTCTGAGACAAACCAGTATAAAAATGAGACAGGCGTCCCTGACTGCTTTAACATGTAAGTGAATGATCAACAAAAAGATAAGCCGATTGGCATTTCTGGTATTCCTTTTGCCTTTCATCTAAGAGGATATTTGTTTTTATTCTCGAACGCAAGCTTCACCTTCAGTGGTTAAAACAATTCATTTTTGTCCCTGGCAATAATTGCACCTCTGAAGGTGTCTGTTAAGCCATTGGGATTTCTCCTCACGCGGTAATCTGATAAAAGGCATTGCTGAGCTCACTTGACCTTTGGCTGAACATCTCTCGATCAACCAAAAAATTTATCGTCCAAACGGCGCGGCTTACCCGGAGAAGAAAAGGTCGCAGGCTTCAAATCGGATGGCCTGCAAGGCTTTAATACAATGGGTTTCAGGCTAAAAAACGTGAAGCGTCCTGAATATGTTTTGAAAACCTGACAGCGGCAAATAGACCCCTAAACGCAACTTAAATCCTCCTTCAAGTTGGGTTCTGTAACGGGGTAACGGGAAAGGTGAAAGGAGAGACAAAGGGAAATGCCGGACCTCGACCGATTAACCTTTCCCTCTAAATAAAATTGAGCGCCTGTCTTACCTGCAGGGTTTTGAGAGGTATCCGGGCTGGACTTGCGGAACAACAATCGGAAAGTTGCACCACAGGCCTGAAAATGAATTCCCTGAATGGTTTATCTGGCAGTTCCGCATAACTGTCTGTTGCTTCTAACATCTAAAATGGAGGAATGCTTATGCAGCGATGAAGTGGAATCAGGCTTGAATCACCTTTTAGGTGGTTGATTCCTTAGCTCAAGAAAGGAGGGATGCTAATGCAGAAATAGTCTACAAGAAGGCTTGATTCATCTATTTGTTGATGGACTCCTTATTTCAAGGGGGGCTTAATGCATCAAAAATCTTCTAAACGCTATTTATCTTTTGCCATGACCATGGTTCTGCTGCTGATATTCACAGCGCCGGGTCTGTTCGCCCAGCTTTCCACCGGTAAGGTGGAAGGGATTGTCCGGGATAAAGATTCCGGCCAGCCCCTGGCGGGAGCACAGGTCACGATAGAGGGTACCCGCCTGGGCAACGTGACGAACAATGATGGCTACTATTTCATTCTTAATGTTCCTCCAGGACGCAGAGATATCGCTTTCACCTATACCGGGTACCAGAAAACCACTGTTTCCAACCAGTTGATCCTGGCCGGCCAGACCCTTACAATCGATGCCGGGCTCAGCTCCACCGTGGTCCAACTGGAAGGCATTACGGTCGAAGGCGAGAGCGAAATCCTCCTTCCGCGGGACCAGACAGTCTCCAAGCAGCGTCTGACCGCTGAGAGGATCGAGGAGATGCCTGCACAGAAGCTTGAGGACATGATGGTCCTGGAAGCGGGCGTACAAACTGGCGGACGTGGCGCAATGGAACGAGGCCTGCGCATCCGTGGCGGCCGCCTGGGTGAGGAAGCCATGGTGGTGGACGGCGTGATGGTGCGCAACTACACCGCTGATCCATTCCGCCAGGGACAGGGCTGGATCTTCGATGGTGAAATTGGGTCCAGGAGTGAAGATACGACCCCGCTCGAGTTTTCCACTACGGCAGTGGAAGAGGTGGACATTATTACCGGAGGGTTCCAGGCCGAGTACGGCAACGCCCAGTCCGGGATCATCAACATCGTCACCAAGGAAGGCGGCCCACAGCTCAAGGGCAGCGTCCGCTATACCACTGACCAAGTCATGCCGCGGACTGCGGACTGGGGCTACAATCAGTTGATGACCTCTATTGGCGGGCCGGTTGTAGTTGTTCCGAACATGTATTTCCATTTATCGGCTGAAATCCAGGGCGAGGCGGACAGGAGCTATACCCACGCTGATGAGGGTTTTCGGGCAGTCGACCAGACTTTTGTCGACCGTCTCAACAATGCTGTGCGCAACGATCCCGTGGTAAAGCTGCGAGGCGAGCTTCCCTTCAGCCTGGAGAAATTCGAGATCGGCCGTGAGTTCTATGCCTCGAAGACAGGCCAGAACAAATCCCTTTTTTCAGCGCCCAACCCGGTGCGGCTGCCTGGCAACTGGGGTGACCGAACCCTTGGCTCAGGTAAACTCACCTACTCGCCTCTGGAGGGCCTGAAGTTTATCGGTTCCCTGAACCGGTCACGCAACCAGTATTCATATCCGGCCGGCTGGGATTCCGAGGGCAACTATTTCCAGACAGGCTTGTTTTACAAAGGTGATCCTGATTGGGACCACAGGGTCTGGGGATCCGATACTGTGGTCCATGTCTACCAGGCTTACGCCAGGAAAGTCCGCACCACTAACAGCCTCTTGGGTGTCGACTGGGACATCTTCCGCACGGCTAACAGGAGCGCCTCTCTGCAGTTCCGCTACACTAGTGTGCATTCTGTGGAAAACAACAACTCCAGCCTGGAGAACGACTGGGAGCGCAGCACTTTCATGAGCTGGTCGCCGCACGACGTCCGCTTCGAGATCGAGAAATTTCCCAACAGGGAAGGTCGTGATGTTTCTTGGTGGCCGGACGGAGCACTGGGCTGGAAGATGAATGCTTTAATGGAGACACCATTTTCCAACAGTTATTACACGGCTTATTACTTGAATTATTTCTATCTGCAAGAAAGGCAAAACAATTACAAAGCCGACATTGATTTCCAGATCAATCGCTACAACAGGGCCAAGTTAGGATTCCAGCTTGCCGATTTCTCGAATATATCTTACCGCGTCCATTACCAGACCCTCGAGCGGAATGAGCTTAACGAGTTCAGATACAGGCCGCAGTTGTGGGGGGCTTACATTCAAAACAGGACAGACCTCGGAGATTTCGTACTTGATTATGGCCTTCGCTACGATGGATATGCGCCTAGGTGCAACTGGGGTCTGACCGCTTTGAACCGCTATGGCGATAACATCATCCCCACGGTTCATACCGAGTTGTCCCCGCGATTTGATGTGGCCTTTCCGGTGACAGACAAGTCGCAGTTAAGGTTCAGCTACGGCGTGTTCACCCAACTGCCCAGCTTCAGCTATATGTTAAGCCGTTCAAATCCCGGTGGTTTGGAATATTCCCGGACAGACGCTTTCGAGGCGGGCCTGAGTTACCTGATTAGCAATGACATGGTTCTGGACATGGTGGCTTATTACAGGGACGTGGACGGGAATGTGGCGGAAAAAGAGTATTTCCAGGACCACTACTACTGGTATACCGATGAACGTGATCGTTTCTGGACTTACGGTCTCACCAACCGGGACAATGGAAACATCAAGGGCGTGGATTTGACTATGCGCAAGCGGTTCTCTGAAAACTTCGCTTTCAACATGATGTACACGCTCCAGTTCTCGCGAACCACGGGGAGCGCTTACAATAGCCCGGACCTTAGAACAGACCCGGAAAGCGATTACGATCCGACCACCGGCGAGCGCTATGTTCCCCCGGATGAGCTGCGGCCGATCGACGGGGACAGGACGCACAAGTTCACCTGCCAGTTCAACTACCTGTTTCCGCAGGATTTTCAGACCGGAACCCTGCAAGGCAAAATCTTGAAAAACTTCAGGACTTATGCCGTTTTTAGTCTGCAGAGCGGTGAGCCGCTGCTCTACCTTGGCCTCTGGGGTAACTATAAATGGACCCGTGCCGATAATACCTCCATGACTTTGGATCCGAGCGGCAGGATGGTCGGCGGATTGAACTTTTTCCGCGGCCGCTGGTTTGTCAACCTCGACCTCAGGATGTCCAAGCAGTTCAGCCTGGGCAAGGCCAGGAAGTTGAGCATATTCTCGGAAATTTTCAACGTCACCAACCGCAAAAACCATGTGTCCTACCCGAGCGGGGTTCGTATCGAGCCATACACCCATGTAACCGGAGGGGTGGACTTGGTGTGGGATCAGCTTCCCCCCGGGGATTTCAATCTCCCCAGGTTCAACGCAGATTTCAACGCTGACGGCGTACTGACAGTCGAAGAGGCGGCCCTGGGTGATATCGCTAGGAGCGTGATGGAGACCACCATGGACAAGAGACAGTGGGGCATGGCCAGACGGGTTCGCTTTGGTCTGGACTTCAGCTTCTAGTCTTGCTGGAATGAGCAGGAAAAACCTCTTGATTGTTGATTGTTGCTTTCCAATAAAGCGTTGAAACAAGCAGGAGATAACTTATGATGCGAAACAGTTTCTTTCTAAAAATTTTCACCCTTGCCGCTCTGTTTGCCTTTTTTGCAAGTCCCGCCGCGGCTGAGCGCCTGCAGCAAAGGAATTCCCGGGGCAACAATCTGGGGATGACGGTAGGTACCGGCTGGGGCATGCCCTGGACTGGGAGCTGGCGGGGGTCATTGCAGTTCCCTAAAGGTTCAGGCAACCACATTACTAATGACGGAATGACTATCGGTGTCGGCGCAGCCCAGGACCTGAACGGTGATGGTGTGCCTGAGGACACCTCAGGCCTGGAGCACCTCCGGGCCACTATGGGAGCACTGGCCTCGCTGGAGAGCATAGACCTTCTTACCCAGATGGCCGCGGGCG
>Ga0307379_10001112_pt1 | contig 43217 bp, 25 predicted proteins | sample UN2MG_FD_202237 | JGI IMG/M metagenome (GOLD analysis project Ga0307379, IMG submission 202237) | Soil microbial communities from Risofladan, Vaasa, Finland - UN-2 | ecosystem: Environmental > Terrestrial > Soil > Coastal area > Acid sulfate soil | place: Finland: Risofladan, Vaasa | collected...
CTTGAGCCGGTCCTCACTGTTTGTGTTCTTGCTCTTTATGTCGCCGCTTCTTTCGATTTTGCCCGCCGGGATCTGGTGCGTTGGTTGTGGGGAATCAATATCTATAGCTATTTTCCCTCATTTTTCCTGGTGTTGGTTGTTCTTGGAGCATCTCTCGCTTTCATTCCACAGGTCAGCAGGCGTTTGTTAAGTGCTCTCGACCTGCTGGTCTCCCGCATTCGGTGGCCCGGGAGTCCGGCAGTCCGGGGGGTACTTGTGGGGCTTGTCTTTTTTATTTTCTGCCGGCTTTTTCCTTCCAGGGTCCATTTTCTGGGTGACGGGCGAACGCTAGTGCGCGGTGTGAGCGGCGGGATGCAGTTTTACCCTTCCAACCTGGTCGATTTCTATCTGCATAGTGTCCTTGCCGGTTTACTCGGCTCAGGGGAAAGATCCTATCTCTGGCTGAGCTGTGCTGCTGGAGGGGCCTATGCGGTTGTTGCCTATTTTCTGGCGCGCTCCCTGGTTAAAGGCGGGGGAGCGCGGCTCTTGGCTTTAGTGTGGCTTTTATCGGTAGGTACGTTGGTTCAGTTTTTCGGTTATGCTGAAAGTTATGCGCTATTTATAGTGAGCCTCGAGGCTTACCTGTTGTTTTCCCTGAGATTATTGAACAACTCTGCAAAAAGCCCCTTTCTTCCCCTTTGCCTGGGTTCTTTATCCTGCTGCCTTCACCCGACCGGTCTTAATGTGGTACTCTCTGCGGCTTTTCTAGTGATTTGGTTTTTGCGGATACGGAAAGAGGAATCGCCCTATGGATGGAAGAGGGGAGTTCTATCCGCGGCTGGTGGCATCCTGCTGCCGCCGGTTGTGGTGGTAACCTTTTTTTATTTAGCGGGTTTTGATTTTAGGCTGTTTTTTCAAGAGGGGGTCTCGAGGGGCAGGTTGTTCCTGCCGTTTTTGCCTTCGGCTGTCGAGGGAGGGGATTACTGGATTTTTTCTGCGGGACATTTTGTGGACCTTGTTAATCTTGTTCTGCTAATTTTTCCTGCTTTGCTGTTTTTCCCCTTCGTGTTTGAGGGGGCCGGACCGGTAAGACAGTCGATTCGCTCTCCCGGCTATCGTTTTTTGTTCCTAGTATCCGGTGCTTTCGTGGTTTTTTTCTTTTTGATGGATTTCAAGATTGCCCTTTACCGGGACTGGGATCTTTTTTCCATTCCCGGGCCTTTGGTGGCCGTGTTTTTGCTTTTCCTTATGGTAAGAGACGGGAAATTGATCGACCCGGTCAGGCTGCTGAGGCTGACAGTAATCAACCTGGTGGCCTTGTTGCCGTGGGTATTGTTAAATGCTTCCGAGGGTCCGTCTCTCGAACGCTTCAGTCAGCTTTCAAACGCCCCAGGTTTGCATCGCCGGGCGGTAGAGGCCGCTCATAATTTTGAGGAGCTCGCTATTTATTACCGTGAAAAAGGCCGGCTGGATCTGGAGGAGGAGTTTTACCGCCGGGCCATAGAAAGACAGCCGAGCGCCCGCTACTTGACAGCATTGGGTCATCTTCTGGGGGAGGACATGCGTTTGTACGAAGCTGCAGAAGCTTATGAGAAGGCGCTTTCAATCGATCCGAATTACCTGCCGGCCCTGAATAACCTGGGTATGCTTTACTTTGAAATGGATAAGCCGTCCGAAGCCTTCCGCTGTTTTGAGCGGCTGACTTCCCTGGAGCCGGATTGGCTCAGTTACTATAAACTGGGAGTGGCCTATCGAGGGTTGGGATATATCGACAAAGCCACTGCGGCGCTCGAAAAGTCTGTCTCCTTCGAGTCCGTTATGGGCCAGTCCTATCTCGAGCTGGCTGAAATCTACTTTGAGACCGGCGACCGTCCAAAAGCTTACAGACTGCTTAAGGAGCTGCTGACTTACCACCCCGAGGACCCTCAATATCTAAAGGGGTACGGCGACCTGTTATTCCGCCTGGAGGAGTATGACAAGTGCGAGGAAATATATCGGGCGCTGCTTTTACACGATTCAGAGGATTGGGAGTTCAATGCGGGCCTGGGAAAAGTTCTGTCTGTTACAGGCAGGAAAGATGAAGCAGCCGGGTTTTTCAGCAAGGCTTTCGAAAACCTTCCAGCTCAAAAGCTGCGGCCTTATTACGACCTGGCGGAAATTCTTTTCAGGCACAGAGAGTATGCCCTGACTGAGAAATGTCTGACACACGTGCTGGAAATAGTTCCCTCTCACCTGAGCGCTAATCTCCTTCTGGCTGAGCTGCTGGTCGAGACCGGACGCAGTGTCCGGGCGGTCGGGCTTTTAGAGAAGATCGCACCCTTTAATAAAACAAGCAAAAAGCTCTGGTATAACCTTGGGCTGTCCAATCTGGCAAGCGGGAAAGCTGAGAATGCTGCAGCCTGCCTTGATATTTTACGGGCTCTTGCTCCGGAAAGCGAATTGACTGCGGAATTGGAAGGTCGGTTATCGGCGCGGGGAGTTAAGAGCACTGACAAATGATTTTTCCGTGGTTTGTATCTAGCTTCGTGTTCCAGAGATTAGTTGATATAATTTATATTGTAACCCACATATAAAACAATTTTGTGGCGAGGTTTGAAACACCAGTCCCGATTATGTTCTAGGGGAAGCCCCATGTGTCTGAACGCGGGCGCTAGCCCGGATTATTCACAAATCAGTCATGCGGGGTGATGTACGGGGCCTGGGGGTGGCGGGCGCATGAAATGCGCACCGCTGCGCTTCCAAGCGCAGCGGTCTGTGCGACTTCGGTCGCACAGCCGCCACCCCCCTCCTCCGCCGGCTGGGAATATACCTGTCTATATCAGAACACCCATGCCTGACCGGGCATTTTACGTATAGTCCGAGCTGGAGCACCGGGATTGGAGAATGGCTTTTTCCCTTGCTTTAAAGGCGAAGCTATTTTAAACTGAAAATCCGGTACAGGGCCATAAAAGAGAACGAGGAGCGCTGATGAAACTCTCGGTGATTATGCCTGTTTACAATGAGATCAGGACAATCAAGGAGATAATCCGCAGGGTTATGATTGTGGATCTGGATAAGGAGCTGGTAATTGTGGATGACTTTTCCACTGACGGGACCCGGGAATACCTGAAAAAGATAGGAGATCAGCGCATCCGTATTTTCTATCAGGAAAGGAATATGGGCAAAGGCGCCGCTGTGCGGCGGGGGATCCAGGAAGCATCCGGGGATGTGATAGTGATCCAGGATGCAGACCTGGAGTACAACCCGGAAGAGTTCCATAAAATGTTGGAACCTATACTCGACGGCCGTGCGGATGTGGTTTTCGGGACCCGTTTCACGGGCAGTACCACCAGGGTCCATCTATTCTGGCATTATCTGGGCAACCGGATCCTCACACTTTTTTCAAATATGTTCACCAACCTGAACCTCACTGACATGGAAGTCTGCTACAAGATGTTCAAGGCTGAGATAATTAAAAAAATCCGTCTGCGCTCCAATAGATTCGGATTTGAGCCTGAAATCACCGCCAAAGTCGCCCGAATGCACTGCCGCATTTATGAGACCCCAGTCTCCTATGCCGGCCGGGATTACAGCGAGGGAAAAAAGATCGGCTGGAAAGACGCTATAAACGCATTCTACTGCATCATCCGCTACCATTTCTTCGACTAAAGCGGCTTCTCGCCGCAGCCGCCAGGTGGATTCGGCGGCTTGTGATCTAGGAGTCTTATTGGCCAGACATTCCCGGAAAAAAGCCGCACGTGCTGCCCGACCTCAGTCCGCCTCCCCTTTGAAAAGGCTTGAGTCGGCGGTCAAAAAACACCGGAAGCACATTTACGCAGCATCTATGCTGGTTAACCTGTTGTTGTGCCTGGCTCTTTTCGATCCGAAACCGCACACTGGCGGAGACAATGCCACATACATCATCCTGGCGGAATCTATCCTGCGCAGCGGTGATGGTTATTCTGACACGATCACTCCCGGCGAACCCAAACCTCACACCCAGTACCCTTTCGGCTATCCGCTGCTTCTGGCGCCGCTGGTGGCCCTGGTGGGCCGTAATCTAGTGCTGCTTAAGTTATTCTCGGTGCTTCTGGCAGTGGCGAGCGTGGCCCTTTTCTCCCGGCTTGTCGAGCGACTAGCCCCCCCTCTGGCCTGGGCCGGGCTGAGCCTTGCTGCAGCATCCAATCCCGTAATTGTCGACTACTCCCACTGGATTCTCTCGGAGATGTCTTTCCTGTTTTTCAGCCTGCTGGCCCTTTACTTTCTAATAGCCTGGGACGAAGAGGAAAAAAGCAGGTTCGGCAAAAAGTTCTGGTTTGCCGTACTGGCCATGGCTTTCACAGTGCATATCAGGTCCGCGGGGCTCGCTTTTCCGATTGCCGGCTTCGCTTATTTCGCTTTGCGCAGGCGGTGGCGCACCCTTGCGGTTTTCACCCTCAGTCTGGTGCTCCTGCTTTCCCCCTGGATGATCCGGAACCGCCTGGTGCGCGAGCCTGGTGTGGGTTACATGTCTGCGCTTTTCATGAAAAATCCCTATACCCCCGAACAAGGCGCTGCCGGAGTCGCTGACCTGGCGGCACGTTTTGTTACCAATGTGCGGATTTATTCAGGCACAGAGCTGGCCCGGGTGCTATTGGGCTCTGAGGGCGTGGGGCAGGAAAGCCGGGCGGTTAAAATGGTTTCAGTAGCAGCGGCTTTGCTGGTGCTGATCGGGCTTATCGGTCATCTGGCACGCACTTTCCGGATTCTCGAAATTTATATGCTCGTATTTTTAGGAATGGTGCTGATCTGGCCCGAGGCATGGAGCGATGTGCGGTTTCTGATGCCAGTGGTGCCGCTGATTATATTTTACCTGGCCGAGGGGGCCGCTCTGGCGGGCCGGCGGATCTGGCCTGAGATTTACAGGAACGGGGCTGCGGCTGCAGCGGCGGCCTGTGTGATCGCACTGCTGGGCCTGGGAGCGCAGGCTCTGAGAGTGCCGGATAATCTGGACATGGTGGGCCGGTATCTCCGCGGTGACCGCTACGCAGGCTACCCGTCAAACTGGCGGAATTTTTTCGAGGCAGCCGACTGGGTGCGCCAGAATACGCCGGAGACAAGCGTGGTCACGGTGCGCAAGCCCACGCTGTTTTATCTGCATACCGGCCGCAAAATCGAGGTTTATCCTTTCACCACCAACACCGATTCTGTCCTGTCCAGGATCACCGCTACAGACTACGTTATAGTCGATGCTGTGAGCGGCACTACCTACCGCTACCTGGTCCCTGCAATACAGAAAGCGCCCGAGCGTTTCAAGCTGGTCTTCCAGAAAAAGGAGCCTTTTACCGGAGTGCTGGAGGTCGTGCGATGAAAGTGCTCTTTATTGTGACCTCGTTTCAGCGCGATGAAAAGGATGTAATAACTCCCTGGATGCTGGAAACCATGAACCGGCTGAGAGCGAAGGGTGTCGAGGTGGTTGTGTATGTCTGTGCCTATCGCGGCCTTGGTGACCACCGGATACACGGCATCCAGGTCAGAAGGTTCCGCTATTTCTGGCGCCGGCTGGAGCTGCTCTCCCATGACGATACTGTGCCGGATCAGATCAGGCGCAACAGGCTTTTCGCCCTGCTGGTCGTGCCGTACCTGGTTTTCGGAGTCTGGGGCCTGCGCAGGGTGCTGAAACTGGAGCGTTTCGATGTGATCCATGTCCACTGGCCCTTTCCCCATGGTTTGTTCGGCTATTTTGCCGGCCGCTGGGCGCACGCTCCGGTGGTGAGCCAGTTCCACGGCGTAGACCTGCGCTGGGTGGTCAACAAAATGCCCTTTTTCGTGCCCTTTTTACGCTGGGTTATCAGAAACAGCGCTCTGGTGGCGGCCAACAGCTCGCACACCAAGGCGGAAATCGAGCGTATTGCACCCGGGACTCCCGTTGAAATCGTCCCTTACGGCTCCCCGGTCTCCCCGGCGGCTGAGCAAAAACATTTGGATAAAGACTCCCGGAGTGTGCGCCGGGTTCTCTTTGTCGGACGCCTGGTCGAGCGAAAGGGTGTGGCTTACCTGGTTCGCGCCATGAAAGAGCTCGACTGCCCGTTCCCGGTGGAACTCGATATAGTGGGCGCAGGCCCGGAAGAGGAGTCCCTGCGCAGGCTTGTCCAGGAACTCGGTCTCGGGCAAAAAGTACATCTTAAAGGCCTGGTGTCCCCGCCTGAGCTTGAAAACTACTATGCAGCCTGTGACTGTTTCGTGCTGCCGGCAATTGTGGATTCAAAGGGCGATACAGAGGGGCTGGGGGTTGTGCTGATCGAGGCCCTGACTTATCAGAAGCCTGTGGTGGCGAGCTCCCTGGGCGGGATAGTGGATGTAATCCGCCACGAGGAAACAGGCCTCCTGGTTCCCGAAAAGGACAGCTCCGCCCTGGCCCGGGCGATCTCGAGGGTGCTCACGGACCGGGAGCTGGCAAGCCGGCTGGGCCAGGACGGCTGCCGGTTTGTCCGGCGCTATTTCGACTGGGACAGCATAATCGAGCGCTGGATTTCGCTCTACAGGGAGATTGTCTCCAGCCGGGAAAAAACAAGATAAAAAAAGCTTTTTGTTTATACATTAAAAGTTATGTTTAAAAATTGATTTCAGAGAGAATATGTTCCTTTTCGGCTGTAGGGGCACGGCATGCCGTGCCCCTACCTGCTAGTAATTTATCTTGAATTTAAAATACTATAAAGCCATTTTCTATTCTAAGCCATAAAGAATTGTTATTATTTCAACACGCTTATAAACCAGAGGTCTTCCCATGGCCAGAAAGAAAAAAAAGGAAAAACCCGCTAAAGAAAAGACCGCTGTGCCGGTAGACCAGACCCGATACAAGCTGCCGCCATGGCTTGACAAGCCTTACCGTTTCGAGCTTGCCCTGGCCTGTTTCCTGCTTCTTGCGCTGGTTGTTTATTTCTGGGACTTTATCTCCCAGCCGGGAAGCATGATTTTCGGCTCGGACATGGCGACCCAGGGCTTTCAGACCAGAAAAATCGCTGTTGACGCTGTCAAGGCCGGAAAGTTCTTTCCGCTCTGGAACCCGGACAGCTACTGCGGAATTCCATACCTCGGGGGTTTGCCTGGTCCGCTGTTCTTCCCGACCAGCCTGCTTTACTATGTCATGCCCCTCGGACGGGCCCTGGGCTATTCGGCCTTGCTGATGATGCTCGCCGGAGGACTTTTCACCTATCTCTGGATCCGCGAGCTGGGGCTAGGCAAAGCGGCCGCGGCCCTGTGCGGGGTGGCCTACAGTTTTACCGGCTGGGTAGCCTCGACCTTCCAAGGCGGTCACGACGGCCGCATGTTTACTATCCTACTTACTCCACTCGTCTTTTTCTTTTGTGAGCGCGCTTTCAAAAGGCGGAAGCCCGTTTACTTTCTGCTCATGGGCACGGCAGTCACTCTGCAGATCCTCTCGCCGCACATCCAGATGATGTATTTCAGCTGCCTGGCCCTGAGCGCCTATTTCCTTTTCCGCATGGCTCTGTCGTTCAGGGAAAAAGCTTCATTTAAAGAGCTTGTAAAATTGGCCGCGGGTTTCATCCTGGGGATTGTTTTCGCTGTAACCTTGTCCTCGATCCAGTTTGCCCCGACCTATGCCAACCAGAAGTTTTCACACCGTCAGACCGGAACAGGACTGGGTTATGAGGGCCTCAAGCATGCCACCCAGTATTCCATGCACCCGCTTGAAACTGTGGGCCTCATAGTGCCGGGATTCAGCGGTGAGCCGTACTCCTACTGGAGCGCTTCCTCTTCCAAGGGGCACTCCGAGTACATGGGGCTGCTCCCTCTGCTGTTCGCAGCAGTCGTCCTGGCCTGCAGGAGGAACCGCTATACCTGGTTTTTCGCATCTCTGGGGCTGCTTGCGCTTTTTTACAATTTCGGCGGCTTTACGCCCTTTTTCAAGCTGCCCTATTACCTGGTGCCCAAGGTCAGGGATTTCCGCGGCCCCAATATGATGTTTTTCGTCTTCGCTTTCAGCCTGGTCACCCTGGCAGGCTACGGCCTGGACACCTTGTTTGCCGCAAGGGACCGGAAGGGCGATGATTCAAAGGTGGACGAAAAAAAGGTTTTCCTGGTGCTCTCTGCCTCTGTCGGAGCTGTCCTGCTTCTCTGGATTGTTCTTGCTGCCGGAAAAAGCGGACTGCCTTCGCTTTTCAGCTCCCTGCTGCCGGAAGGAATCGGCCAGGCGCGCATGCCGAACCTGTTGAGATATTACCCGTCGATTGAAAAGTCCGCCTTTATCAGCTTCCTGGTTGCCGGGGGGATTGTCGGGCTTGTCTATCTCTGGCGCAAGGGGCTGCTTCCCCTGGCGGCTCTGGCGGGACTTCTCGCTGTCCTGACATTCGGCGACCTTTTGCGCATGGACCGCTACTGGCTCTCTGTGTTTGATCCGGCGCAGTATTCCCAGCCGGACAAGATGCAATTTTACCAGCGGGATCAGATGGTGGACTATCTCGAAAAAGACCGCAGCTTCTACCGGGTCTTTTTGTATCCCACGCCTGGGGGCAACGATCCCTGGGACAACAGCCTGCTTTATTTTAAAATCCCTGCTATCAACGCCAGTATGCCGCTGCGTCTCAGATGGTACGAGGAGCTGATGGGGACTTTCACTTTCGACAATTTTATCCGCTACCCCCGCCTCTGGGATATGCTGAACACCAAATACGTGTATTTTTATTTCCGTAAAATCCAGCTTCCGCCCCAGTCCGGACAGCAGCAGCCCGGCTATATCCGGCCCAGCCAGCTCCAATCCCATTTTGAGAGATTCTTTCCATTTCTCAGGCGGGTGCTGGTTATCGAGCTGCCCAAGAGTTATGGTTACTCGGCAGATGACGAGTCTCCTGAAAAAGTGCTCTATGAAAACCCCGGGGCCTGGCCCAGATTCAAGCTTTTTACCAGGTTCGAGATCATCAAAGACGATAAGAAATTCATGGAACGCTTCAACGACCAGGCTTTCGATCCCACTGCCACGCTGATTCTCTCCGAAGACCCGGAGTTTGATACATCGTCCTTTACCGGAGGCCAGGCTCAGGGAAAGATAGAAATCCTGAGCTATTTGAATGAACAGGTAGAGCTTTCTGTCCAAACAGACCAGCCGGCGCTGTTATATGCAGCCGAGACATACCATCCGTACTGGCAGGCCGCTGTGGATGGCGATCCGGCAAAGATTTACCGGGCAAACCTGGCCATGCGTGCAGTGTTCCTTGAGCCGGGCGAGCACAAAGTGGTAATGCGCTACCACTCGAGGCCTTACCTCTGGGGCAAGTGGCTGAGCCTGGTTTCATTACTTGTTCTGGCTTTCGCTCTCGGCTGGACCTCTTACAGGAAGGAGTGGTAGATTTTGAGCTTGCGTAAAGCGGCGGTACGCCTGGGCCAGCTCCTGTTGCTGTTCGTAATAGGCTATTACCTGGTATACCGTAATCTCGTGCTTAACTGGCACTCCCTGGATGGGTATGAGATACGCTTGCGCTGGTTTCCTTTTCTGGCTTCTCTTCTGGCAATGTCCGCAATTTTCGTGGTCAACTCCCAGATCTGGCGCCGGATAGTCTTTTCAATGACCGGGATCAGGCTCGGCCACTGGCGCGTAGCGTATATCTGGTTTGTCTCCAACCTCGGGAGGTACCTGCCGGGAAAGCTGTGGCAGATCGCCGGCATGGCTGTTATGGCCAGGACTGAGGGCATTCCGGCAGGCGGGGCGGCGGCCTCGGGAGTCCTGGGCATAGTGATCTGCATGCTGGCCGGGGCGGTTGTCGGATTGGTCCTTTTTCCTGCGGGCGTAGCCGGGGATTATGCATATCTTCTCTCCTGGGCCTGGGTAGGCTTGCCTGTTGCTCTGGCATTTCTCCATCCCTGGCTGCTGAACCGTCTGTTGTCCCTGATTTCCCGGCCGGGCGGAAAACCTCAGATCCAGCGCAAGCTCAGGTTTGGGGAGCTGGTAATCTGGTTCGTTCTCAATCTCGGTGTCTGGCTTGCCTATGGCTTGAGTTTCCATTACTTTATCCTGTCGGTGATTCCTGATGCCGGGCTTTCAGTCTCCGATTCAGCGGGCATTTACGCAGTGGGTTATATTATCGGTTTTCTCGCGGTTTTCGCCCCTGGCGGCCTGGGCGTGCGCGAGTTGTTGTTTGTGGGTTTGCTGGCTGCCTCGCTGGGTGAGCTCAGAGCTACAGTGGTGGCCCTGATTTCCCGCATTTGGCTGACCCTGGCGGAGCTGGTGCCTTTGTCCGTGATGCTTCTCGCAGGCGGCCTGCCCGGTAAAATGCAGGCTCCAATTTCAGAAAAAAGGGTAGAAAAGGCTGATGAACAGGATTCTGGCAATCATTCCGACTTACAATGAACTGGAGAATGCAGAGCGGATTGTCAGGCAGGTGCTCGATGCAGGGCCTTCGTTCGAGGTGCTGATCGTGGATGACAATTCTCCGGATGGAACCGGGGAGATAGCCGAGCGGATGGCCGGGGAGAACCCCCGGGTCCATGTCATGCACCGGGCGGGCAAGCTGGGATTAGGCAGCGCCTATCGCGAGGGTTTCCGTTATGCCCTGGAGCGGGATTATGAACTGGTGTTCGAGATGGATGCCGATTTTTCTCACGATCCCCGTTTTCTCCCCGATTTTCTGCAGGTCATCCAGGAGTGCGACCTGGTGATCGGCTCGCGCTATGTGAGCGGGATTAATGTGGTCAACTGGCCGATGAGACGTCTTCTCCTGAGCTACGGGGCAAGCTTCTATACCCGCCTGATTACCGGCCTGCCGGTCAAAGACCCCACAGGCGGGTACAAGTGTTTCCGCCGTAAGGTGCTCGAGGCGCTCGATCTGGACCGGATACAGTCGGATGGTTATTCCTTCCAGATCGAGGTCAATTTCAAAGTCTGGCGTAAGGGTTTCCGGATCCGGGAAATCCCGATCATTTTTGTCGACCGGCATTCAGGCACCTCCAAGATGAACCGGCGCATCGTGTTCGAGGCGGTCTGGATGGTCTGGTGGCTGAAAATACAGAGCCTGTTGGGCTTGATCTGATCCGGGGGCAGGAAAAGCCGTGAAAGAGAAAAGAAGAAAGTTGGGAATCGCCTATGCGGCGGTTGATCTGGCGGCTGCCGAGGCCGCTTTTTTTGCCGCGGTCCTTTTGCGCTACCATACGCTCTATCCCATTCCGCCGTTTTTTAACTCCTATTCATACCTGTTTTATGCCCTGCTTTTGATTCTGCTCTACGTGCCGGTTCTTTATGCTGTGGGAGTCAATCGCGAGCGGGTGCCGAGTGTACAGGGACTGTTCAAGTCTGTTTTTCTGCTCTCGGTGCTGGTCACTATATTGGCGTTTTATTTCAGGGACTTCGCATTCAGCCGGATAGCGTTCCTCAGCTTTTGCGCGCTGACTTTCATTTTCGGTCTGTTGTGGCGCTTTGTTTTCCAGCTTGCGCTCGGCAAGCCGTCCTTGGCCTGGCTGGTCCGGGAGCGGGTGCTGCTGGCGGCCCGGGCCGAGCGCCTGCCCGCGCTGGCTGCCGCCCTGGAGAAAAGCTCGGCCGGCCGCTTTGAGATAAAAGCGCTTGCAGCAGAGGGTAAAAAAAGCCCGGATACCGCAAGGATACTCACTGAGAGTGGGCTTGGCGGCTTGGAAGAGGGGATAGGCGCTTTTGATGAGGTTCCCAAACTGGCGGTCCAGGCGGGTGTGGATGTCGTGTTTATCGACCCGGAGGGCATGGAGCCAGAGCGCTGGCTGTCTCTGGCCCGTAATCTGGCTGCCAAGGGAATCGGGTTGCGCCTGCTTTTCGGCCTGGAGCCGGACCTGCCCCTTGGGCTGAGCCCGGGTACTCTCGAAACCGGCGAGGCCCTGGAATACCTGGTCGGGCCGATTGGCGGCTTTCAGGCTCTGGCCAAAAGATTTATCGATATCGCAGTCTCGGTTGTCGTTCTTATCGCGGCCTTGCCATTGATGCTTGTAATTGCCCTCTTGATCAAGCTTTCAAGCCCCGGCCCCGTGATTTACTCGCAGGAGAGGGTGGGCCGGGACGGCGTGGTTTTTAACCTGCACAAGTTCCGCTCCATGGTTCACGAAGCGGAACGCACCACCGGTCCGGTCTGGTCCAGCACCGATGATAAGCGGGTCATTCCGGGAATCGGCTCTTTTATCCGCCGGACCGGCCTGGATGAGCTGCCCCAGTTCTGGAACGTCCTAAGGGGTAAGATGTCGCTTGTAGGTCCCAGGCCGGAGCGGGCCTATTTCTTTGATTCATATCCGGAGCTCTACCGCGGCAGGCTGGCCGTAAGGCCCGGACTCACCGGTCTGGCCCAGGTCAACTGCCGCAACACTACCAGTGTCGAGCTGAAAGTCCGCCATGACCTTTATTACATCCACAACTATTCGCTGGGGCTGGATCTCGAGATCCTCTGGCGCACCTCTGTCATGCTGGTCTTTCAGGAGTGGCGGGCGATTTTCTGCGGCAAAAAGGAAACTGAGCCGGAGACTCCGGCATCCGCTTTGGAAAAGAAGGACAGGCAAGGCCCCCGGGAGGGGAAGTGATCCTCGATTGCCCTGGCTTTCAGCCGGTTTTCCACCGCTGCCCAGTCTCATCCAGGGGTCCCGGGCTGAAACCTCTACCGCTTTTCATGCCAGCTCGACACACCAGGGGCAAAGAATGTTCTTTGGCCCGCTGAGCCGCTGTCCCAGCCATCCCGCCTGAGACCATCTCCCACTTGTTCGCTGATCTCGATTAAAGTATATTACTTGTGTGCTTAATGCAGCCTCATGAACGAACGATAACCAGAGGTTTATAAAATTCTGGCTCCTGTCTTCTTTTCCGGTTTAGAACAAATGTTTGAGAGACCGAAAGCCTGTTCCTTTTTACTGAATTTTGTAAATAATCCAATTTGGAAGGAGATCGATTGTGCGAGGTTCCCCGGTAATCGGAGAAAGGATAATACCTGAAGAGTTCAAAGTTGCCAGGCAGCAATATCTCCTTTACCTGCGCCATGTATTCGCATACGATTTCGCCATAAAAATGATTCCGAGAGAGAGTACGGTATTAGAGGTCGGCTGCGGCGGGGGGTACGGAACTTACCTGCTGTCGCAGAAAGTGGGGAAAGTTATCGGCCTGGATATAGATAAAAGCGCAATCGCCTATGTCACGGAAAAATACGGCTCGGAAAATTGTGTTTTCTCCACTTATGACGGGACTAAGATTCCTTATGCTGAAGAGACTTTCAATGCGGTCTTGTCTTTTCAGGTAATAGAGCATGTAGAGGATGACCTGAATTATGTGGCCCGGATTTTCAGCGTTCTCAAGCCTGGAGGCATATTTCTGCTCACCACGCCCAATAAGACTTACAGGTTAAAGCCCGGTCAGAAACCCTGGAACAGGTACCACAAAAGAGAATACTACCCGGATGAATTGGCGGAGCTCTTGAGACATAAGTTCCCGGATGTCTGTGTCTGGGGCATTCGGGGAAATGAGGAAGTTCAAAATCTAGAGCTGGAAAAAATGAAGCACCGCTCGAGCGTGGTATCTTTCTTTCGCAGAATGGTACCGGAGTGGCTGAAACTGGTAATGATCAAGTTCTGGCAGAGACTGTCCGGGCTTGGAGCTGGAGGAAAAAATAAGGAATTTCTTAATAAATATAGTATAAAAGATTTTTATGTGATCAAAGACAATGTCGAAGAAAGCCTGGATTTGCTGGCTGTGTGCAGGAAATGATATTTAGGTTAAGGAGAGAGTTACTACTCAGGTCATAAAATTGTTTGCATCTATCCGTAAAGGTAATTTTATTCTTCTTTTGGTGGCAAAAGAAGCAAAACCATTTCTTTTTAAACAAAAAGAAACAAAAGTTAATCCTGGCACTTTAGTCTTTTACTCCGCTTCGCCAAGCTCGCCTGGTGCGCAGGAAGCCTGCGCAAAGGCCTGCCTGGTCGTTGTACATCTAGTATAGCGATGATGGAAATTACTTGTCTTCTACACGCTCCAGAAACAGGGTCCTCGGACTTCAGGGCTTTTTATGGCCTAGTTTCGCCTGGGATGGCTTTATCATCGCAGGTAGTTGCACTAAAACCTCTTTTCGGCAGTTGTAGAAGTTTTTCTCTCGGGGTATTTCAATCGTTTTTAGGTAAATCAGTCGCTGGCGCCTTAAATGTAAGAATCGACATCTGGTAAATCATTCCTGTTTACTCAACTTATATTAATAACCAAGGCTAAAGCATATAAAAACAATATAAATGGAAACTATTTAATGCTCCTTGTAGTAACTATCGAGTTGGCTGATCCGGTTGCCAGGAGTATGCCGGGAAAGGGCTGGTATCAGATCAATGACCGATGTCCCGAAACTTTCTGCTCTGGAGCGGGCGTTTGAAGTCCTGCGGGAAGAGCCTCTCAGCGGAATGGAGATCTGCCGCCGTATGCTTGCCATTGAGAACTTGTCGCCGGAGCTTGCCGGGCGGCTGGCCTGCACCCTGCTCGGCTCGGACCCTCGTTTCAGAGAGCTTGGGGACGGCACCTGGACTGTCTCCTGTGGCGATGCGGCGCTATTGGCAATGGATCTTGAACGGGCCACTTTTGTAGTGGTTGATGTCGAGACTACTGGCTTCAGGCCGCCTGCGGACAGAGTGATCGAGCTGGGAATGGTTAAAGTTGACGGGTGCCGTGTTGTGGATGAATACGAGGCCCTGATCAACCCCCGCCGCCCGATACCCGGGCCGATCGCCAGCCTCACCGGGATTACCTGGGGTATGGTTGCCCAATGCCCGGTATTTGAAGAAGTTTGCGAGCCTTTCCTTGAGTTTCTGGGAGATGCCGTCTTTGTGGCCCACAATGCCTCTTTTGATTGGCGCTTTATCCAGAGCGAGCTGGCTCTCGCCGGGGGGCGCACACTATTGAACAGGAAGCTTTGCACAAAAATTTTAGCGCGCCGCCTTCTGCCGGAGCTCGACCGCCGGAGCCTGGATGAACTGGCCCGCTTCTTCAACTTTCAGTTCAGCGCCCGCCACCGCGCCCTGGGGGACGCCCGGGTGACTGCCAGTGTGCTTTTACGGTTTATCGAGCGCGCTGTAGAAAGAGAAATCACGACCCTGTCCGGGCTTTTCGACTTCATTAAGCCCCGGGGAACTGGAAGAACTTAAAACTAGCCTAAGATATTTGAAATTTTCAGGTATATCCTATATAAAACAAGTCATTCGCAAAATTTAAACTTTCAGGCACAAAGTGGCAAAGGCACAAAGTTATTGTAACTGTTTATTATGGAATTATCAGGTTAAACGCCAAAAACAGTCGTTCAATTTTCGCCTTTTTTCGTGGATTTTCAAGTTCTCTATGTCCCTTTGTTCCTTTGTGCCTCTGAACCTGGAACACTTTATTTATCAGTCAGTTAGAAAATTGTGAGAGATAATCTCTCAGATTGAAATGTGTAAGAATCTAAAGCAGAAAGAACTTTATTCCGATTTACGATTTAGCGGGCTTTTAGTTTACTTTATGCTTAGCCTGTCTAACTTTCACCAAGGACAACCGTGATTCTTAAAGACGGCTTTAAAACATTCTCTTATTTCCTGTTCGGTCTTTTGCTTTTTTCTCAGGTAGACAGGCTTGCCGGTCAGCAGTTGCCGCAGGAGATGATGGTGATCAACCGCTACGCCAATGTCCGCAAGGGACCGGGAAGCGGATACGAGCGGATAACCACCCTGTACGAGGGCGACCGTGTCCGGGCCGAGCGCAAGTATCGCGACTGGCTGCGGGTTTTGGTGTCAGATGGTCAGATCGGTTGGATCCGGGAAGACCTGCTGGGTCCTTACAAGGATGAAAACCGTCCGCTGGAAGTCGAGGAGGCGGACAGCCTGAAGGCGCTTATTGATGCCCGTGATCAGCGGATCACTGTTTTGGAAGACAGTGCACGGATCAAGCTCTCCACCATCCAGACCCAGGAAGGACTGAGGGACAGCCTCCTTGGAGTTCTCGGTCTCACTGAGATGCCGGCGATCGATAAAGAAAAAATTAAAGGACAGGACTCTGTGGGGGCCGCACGGCCGCCGTCCAGACCCTTAGCGAGCCAGGAAAGCGTGCTGGGCGCCCCTGAAAGTTACGTTCCAAGATATGAATTCAGTCCCCAACTCGGTGTCCTGATTTATGACAGAGATGCCCTGGCGGCGGCAGGTTTCTCTGTGGGAAGAAATTTTACCCGGGAGTTCGCTTATTGGGGAGATGTATTATTCAGCCGCCGCAACCCGCCACAGTCCGGTTCCCTTACGGGGGATATAAACCGGGCCTTTATTTCCGGAGGACTCGCTTACAGCTATAAGCCGGGCAATATGGCTGTGCCTTTTGCCGAGCTGGGAACCGGGGCGGCGTACACCCAGGCCGGAGACTCTTCCTCCACTGCATTGGATCTGGTTTTTGGAGCTGGCTGCAGGCTGTTTTTGATCCCTGATCTGGCGTTCAAGTTCGGCTACCGGGGACATTTGGTGCTGGCAGGGAATGACAACCAGCTTGGCCAGCTCATCTACCTGGGAGGCAGTTTTAACCTGCCGAGGATCGAAGAGCTTGCTTTCGCCGGGAGAAAGACGCCCCTTTATCTGGCCCCGTTTGCCGCCTATCAGATGTTTTCTCCACGATTTGGGATCAATGGGTCCGCTGTGCTCGGCGTGCGGCTTGGTTACAGGCTGCGGGAGCGCCTGGCTTTCGAGGCTGTTACCGGCTATTTGCCGGCAACCGTAAATTTCGATCTGACCGAGCGGAAACTTGGTGCGGTCGAAATCGAGGGGCGGGTTCTTTATTATCCATGGTTCGGCGGGAGCGGCCCTTATATTCTGGCAGGAGGAGGAACTCTGCTTTTTACCGGGGATGGCCGGCCTCCTGCAAATACTAAAAGCTATGGTTTTTTTCAATACGGCGGCGGGGTGAATCTAGAGCTTAACGGAGAGCTTTCCCTCAGCAGCGAAATGACGCATTTGTTATATCCAAATGTGGCGGAATTAAAGGGCCGTCATGAATTGGCCTCCGGGCATGCCTTACGGTTGACCGCCGGATTGAACCTCAGTTTCTGAAATTTTGAATTTATCGAATGGAAATTCCCGTGCAAACCAAAGGCCTGCTCGGACAGTTGGTTTTTTTGGCAGCCCTGATTTTGGCGATCCTGGCTGCTATTACCGGATGCGGAGACGACCGGAGCGTAACAGTGCCGGTCCCGAATACTGTCCAGGGGATCTGGCAGGGCAAGATCTCGCTTTCCTCCACCGGAAGCGAAGTCGCTCAAACCAGCAGGCTGCGCCTTGAACTAGTGCAGCGGGATTACAGCTTCGAGGGCTATCTTCTGAAAATCAACCCTCTGGCCGAGGGGCTCGGAAGCTCGCCTGTGGATACCTTTCTGGTTACTTCGGGAACGATTTCGGTTAACTATGTTTCTTTCAAGGTCATGGATCCCCAGGGCGGATCAGCCGTTTTCGAAGGTGAATTCTCAGGGAGCAGCCTTTCAGGTTCCGCCTGGGGGACAAATTACAGCGGCGAATGGAGTGCCGTGTTTGTGTATTAGGTATCTTGACTTGCACCGGGAAACGCTGTAAATTTAGTATAACTAATCGGTTCGTAGCTGACTTTGATTGTTTGAACGGGTATAATCGTATCTTATCCTTAAAGGAGCCGAAAAATCGGCTCTTTTTTGTTGGGGGGCCGGAAAAGTATATGTCCTCTTTGCTTCAAGAACTGGAAAGAAATATTCTGCCCTTTGTCAATAAACCAGTGCGCTATATCGGGTCCGAGTTCGGTCTCAAGCGGAAGCCATCCGGTTCTGTGCGGCTCAAAGTGGCTCTGGTGTATCCAGACCTGTATGAGGTGGGGATGAGCAATATCGGGCTGAAAGCGCTCTACTGCGTGGCGGCTGGTTTTGAAGAGGTGGCTGTGGAGAGAGCTTTTGCGCCCTGGCCGGATGCGGAAAAACTCCTGCGCGGGCACAGGATCCCACTCTACAGCCTGGAAACTTATACGCCCCTGAGTGAGTTCGACCTTGTGGGTATTACGCTTCAGTCCGAGCTTACCTATACCAATGTGCTCACTGTGCTCGACCTGGCTGGCATTCCTTTAAGAGCAAATGATCGAAGGGAGGGCGACCCTCTGATTTGCGGCGGCGGCCCCTGCGCCGTGAATCCTGAGGTAATGGCGCCGTTTTTTGATTTTTTCGTTTTAGGGGATGGTGAGACAGCCCTCGGAGAGATAATCTCACGGCTCCTTTCGCTTTCCAAAGAAGGTTGTTCCAGAGCCCGGCTGCTGGATTCTCTTAAAACTATCGAGGGAGTTTATGTTCCAGGTCCTGAACCGCCTGAGTTGGGTGAAAAGGTGACAGTGCTGAGGGTGGCGGACTTCAACAATCAGGTTGCCCCCGCCGGGTTGCCGGTTCCGCTGACCGAGCTTGCCCAGCACCATTTTGCAGTGGAGATCATGCGCGGCTGTACCTGCGGATGCCGTTTCTGCCAGGCAGGAATGTATTACCGCCCGGTGCGGGTGCGGGAAGTCGGGAAGATAGTCGAGGTGGTGTTAAAGGGGGTGCTCGAGGGCGGCTGGGATTCGGTAACTCTGCTTTCTCTTTCCTCGGCTGATTATCCGGCTATCGAGGAACTTGTCGAGCACCTTCTGCCTGAGCTTGAGAGCCGGGGGGTAAGGCTGTCTTTCCCCTCGCTGCGGGTTGACAGTTCAACGCTGCGGCTCCTGGAGCGTGTCGAGGGGGCCAAGAAAAGCGGGCTGACTTTTGCCGTGGAGGCCGGAAGCGACAGGCTCCGCGCTGTGATTGGCAAAAAAGTCGAGGAAGAGGACCTGATCCGCTTGGCCACCGAGGCATTCAAGGCAGGCTGGACCCTGCTCAAGCTCTATTTTATGCTCGGCCTGCCCACCGAGACCGGGGAAGATGTCGACCAGATCGCCCGCCTAATCCAAAGGGTGGCGGATGTAGGCCGCACGGTTCCCGGCAGGCATAATGTGAATGTTTCACTCAGTCCCTTTGTGCCCAAACCGGGAACGCCCTTCCAGTGGGAGGCCCAGGAGGGGCCGGAGCTTATCCGCGAAAAAATATCCCGCATCCGCAGGCAGGTTCGAGCGCGCTCCGTGGTGGTCAAAGCGCATGACCCGGAGGCCAGCGCCCTGGAAGGTGTCCTCGCCAGGGGCGACCGCCGACTGGCTGCGGTAGTGCAGAGTGCCTGGGAGTTCGGCGCGCGGTTCGACGGTTGGACCGAGTGCCTGAGTCCCCATCTCTGGAAAAAAGCCTTCAATATACAAAACCTTGAACCGGAATCTTTTTTAGCGGCCCGTCAGCAGAACTCCCCATTGCCCTGGCATTTTGTGCGGACTCCGGTGGAAGAGTCTTTTCTGAAATCCCAGTCTGCCGGAGCACTAAAGGGTGAAAATGTCGTAGACTGCAAGGATGGCCCCTGCTCTGAATGCGGGGCCGAGAGACCCCAGGTCTGCAGAAAACTCAGGTCAGTGGCCCAGCCGGGCGCTTCCTCCAAGCCTGCGCAAGAGCGGCTTTCGCGCCCCGGGCTTCCATTGGTCACCCAGGTCACGGACCGGAGGCTCTGGCGGGTGCGCTATGCAAAACAAGGGATATTGCGCTTTTGCGGCCATCTGGACATGATCCGCAATATCGAGTTTGGCTTGCGCCGCGCAGGAGCGCCGGTAATCTACTCAGGAGGCTATTCGCCGCGGATGCGGCTGCATTTCTCGCCCCCCTTGCCGCTGGGCCTGGAAAGCAGGGCGGAGTATTTCGACTTTGAGAGTCTGCCGGTCTCGGAACACCAGCTGCGGCAAGCCCTGGATAAGGCCTTTCAGGGTTTTGAAGGTTTCGCTATCCTGGATCTGCAGGCTCTCGCTCACGGTGTGCTGCCCCAATTAGCCAATGACATTGTCTGCTGCCGCTGGAGCGCCGAGGCTCCCTTCGGACTCGTGCCTGAAGGGGAGGAGTGGGGTGATTTTTTAAATCGCTGCCGGGAAAGACGGCTCGGTGAGGGGGCTTTGTTAACCCGCACCGATAAGAAAGGACGCGAACGGAAAATTTCTCTAGCCCGGGCCTTGGAAAGCGTGACTGTGGAAAATTTCGCCCAAGCAGCGCTTTCTTTTGTGCTCGATCTGCAAGGTGAAAATGCGGTCCGGGCGGATTTTTTTATCCAGTACCTTTTGGATTTCGATAATAGCGGGCTCTCACCTTGCCGCATCGAGAAAAACGAGGCGTATGTCAGGCGCGGCAGCAGGCTCGGCACACCTTTAGATTATTAAAACACGCTTTCTTCCTGTCGATATTTTTTGGCACTTTAAGAAATGCTTATTAAATTAGCATAGAAGCTTGCAGAAAAATTGGTTTCAGACAATAGCGTTTCTTGTCGGCTGCAGGGGCGCTCGTAATGTGGCGGTTCGAAAGTTGATATGTTTTGATCAGGTCAGGGCGCACCCGCGTGTGCGCCCTATGGGCAGACACATCTGTCTGCCCCACAGCCTGACCGGAATGGGTGTTTCGAACATGGCCACAAGATGGTTCCCCGAGGTTGGTTAAAATAAAAATGAAATCAACTAATTTCCGGGACAAAACACTAAAAAGTGTGCATTATTAAAGGTATCCCGGGCAAGGAGTCAGCTTGAAGTCCTCGAAACATAACAAAAAATTTGGGAAAATAATTATGGCGAGCCAGGCGGGACATAAATCCGTCAAGCGCGAAATCCTCATTTCAGTGGGGCTCAAACAGACCCGCATCGCTTTTTTAGAGGACAGCCAGCTAGTGGAGTTGATGGTTGATCACGATAGTGAAAAGCGCATGGTCGGAGATATTTACAAAGGGATAGTGCGCAGAGTGTTGCCGGGAATGCAGGCGGCTTTTGTTGATATCGGCCTGCCAAAACAGGCTTTTTTGCATTCGAGTGATGTGGGCGATGAGCTTTTTGACCTGGATGTGGAGCAGGATGTTCAAATCGATGAGTCCGTGGCAAAGAAAAGACGGCGCAAGCTGCAGGCTATTCAGGATCAGTTGCAGGAAGGGCAGGAGGTGCTCGTGCAGGTGATCAAGGAGCCGATAGGCTCCAAGGGTCCGCGGGTGAGCACTGAGATTTCATTACCTGGCAGACTGCTTGTTTACGCGCCTTTTGAAAACCGGGTCGGTATCTCGCGCAAGATTGAGAATACATCCGAGCGTTTGAGGATCAGGGAAATTATCAAAAAGACTGTGACCAAAAGTGAGGGAGTGATTGTCCGCACAGCCGCTGAGGACACCACAGCAGAGGAGTTTAAAAACGAATATAATTCGCTCAAAAACCTCTGGCGCAAGATTCGGCGTCAGGCGGGACAAACCCAGGCACCCGCACTCGTTTACCAGGAGATGAAGCTGATCAGTGGACTTCTGCGGGATGTGTTCAACCAGAGGGTTGATGCCCTGGTGGTGGACTCCAGGGAAGAATACAAACGGATCAAGACCTACCTGCACATCATTGCCCCCAAACTGATCAACCGCTTGCAGTTGTATAAAGAGAACAAGCCGATCTTTACCGCTTATGGCCTGGATGATGAAATCCGCCGGGTTTTCAACAGAAGGATCTGGATTAAAAAGGGCGGCTATATTGTGATTGAACAGACTGAAGCCCTGGTCTCGATTGATGTCAATACCGGCAGATATACCGGCGAAAAGGACCAGGAAGAAACCATTTTGCGTACCAACCTGGAAGCCGCCAGGGAGGTCGCACGCCAGATCAGGCTGCGCGACCTGGGCGGTATCATTGTGGTTGATTTTATCGACATGGAGAGCAAAGAAAACCAGCAGGCTGTGCTCGATGAATTCCGCAAGTACCTGAAATACGACCGGTCAAAGACCAAAGCTTTCGATCTGAGCCCCTTGGGCCTGGTAGAGATGAGCCGCCAGCGGGTGCGGTCGAGCCTGTTCCACAGTCTGACTACATCCTGTCCGACCTGCGAGGGCAGGGGCAGAGTATTCACTCCGGAGGTGGTTGTGAGTGAAATAGAGCGGGAGGTGAGAAAAATCAGTGTCTCCGGCAAAGAAAAAAAGATCCTGATCAGAGTTCACCCGGCAGTGGCTTTGCATATCATGGAAGAAGAACAGGATTTGTTACAGGACCTGGAAAACCAGACCGGGCTCAGTATCAAGATGCGTGATGATCCCTTGATGCGCCCGGATAACATTGCCGTTTATTCCATGCCCTCCCGGAAACAGATTGAAATAGGCTTATAAATTTATTATTGACAATTCAAATTTTCTCTTCTATCTTATTAAGCTTTCTATCAAAAATATTTAAACTTGTCTATCGAGAAGCCGGAGTTTTCGATGTATGCCATAGCTCAGAACGGTGGAAAACAATTCAAGATCGAACAGAATTCGGTTATCCGTGTGCCGAGCCTAAAAGTTCCGGTAGGGGAAAAGGTTCGTCTGGAAGAGATCCTCATGTTGTGTGAGGGGGAGCAGGTGCAGGTGGGCCGGCCCTTTATCGAGGGAGCCTATGCTGAGGCCCGGGTTTTACGTCACGGACGGGCTAGAAAAATACAGATTATCAAATATAAACGTCGCAAAAACTACCATCGGAGAATCGGGCACCGTCAGGATTTCACCGAGCTCTTGATCGATGCCATAGTTGCAGCCAAAAAGAAAGCCAGGCCGAAAAAGGAAAAAGCCGCTAAGCCCGCTGAAAAACCGGAAGCGATCCATGAGATCGCTAAGGCTGAAGCTGTCGCGGTCGGAGAGGAAAAGGTCATTTCCACAGTAACCGAACAGGCTCTCGAAACCGTGAAAATAGAAAAAGCCGAGCCTGAAAAGAGAGCGAGGAAGAAAGCCGCTCCCAAGGAAAAAGCTGCTGGTCCTGCCGGACCCGAGGGTGAAACAAAAGCAGAGGCTCAAGCGCAAATTAAAAAGCGCGGCAAAGCTAAGGCCAAGGCAGAGCCTGAAGCCAAAGTCAGGCCCAGGACCAAGGCAAAAGCCGAGACCAAGGGGAAAGAGAGCGCGGTAGCCGAAAGCGTCTCTGAGGGTAAAACTAAGGATAAGGCTGAGGCCAAAACTAAGCCCAAAGCCAAGCCCAAAGCAAAGACTAAGACCAAGGTTAAGGCTGGATCCCCTGATGAAAAAGGGGATGCCGACAAAGGTGCAGGGACCGGGAAGAAGAAAAAAGAATAAAATCCGACTGAGATATGAATCCTGATCCGTATTCTGAATAAGCTCGGGGGGATCAAGGGGTTGGAGTTTAAGCATGCAAGGAGAAAAAAATGGCCCATAAAAAAGGAGTAGGGAGTTCCCGGAACGGTCGTGACAGCCAAGGCAGACGGCTGGGAGTCAAGGCTTTCGGGGGGCAGCTTATCAATGCCGGTTCGATAATTGTCCGCCAGAGGGGCACTCGCTTCCATCCAGGGAAAAATGTCGGTCTGGGCAAAGACTATACTATTTATTCCCTGATCGATGGGGTGGTGACTTTCGAGCGGAAAGATAAGACCCGCAAACAGGTCTCAGTTTATCCGGCAGAGGTATCAGAAAATTGACAGTTGTTGAACCTGAGCTTCTCAAGTGGTTCGGGGCTCGTTATTAAAGGCGCTCATTTTTATTGAGCGCTTTTTTTTTGCTCCGGATTTTTTAACGGTGTCCAGATAGTTGTTTTTTTGATAAACGCTGTTTGTTGACAACCATAATTTATAATGTTAATATAAATAAATATAAAGCAATTCATATAAAGTAATTAGCCTGCAAAAAAGCGGGAACTATCTTTCTGTCGGCAGGTTTAACAATAAGGAGGCTTGAATTTGGACCGGCTTACCCTTCACGGTATGAAATTCTACTCGCACTCAGGCATTCACTCATTCGAGAAAGATGTCGGCCAGCTTTTTGAAATCGATATCGACTGCTACCTGGATTTAACTAAAGCCGCGCAGTCTGACCGGATTACCGATACTGTCAATTACCCGAAACTTTTTCAGACAGTCAAGCAGGTGATGGAAGAAAGCAGTTTCAACCTGATGGAGCGGCTGGCCGGAGAAATAGCCGGGAGAGTTTTGGCAGAGTTCCCTGTACAGAGGGTGACAGTCCGTTGCCGTAAACCCAGGGTGCCGGTCAAGGGGTTTATCGATTATGCGGGAGTTGAGATTACGCGGGACAAAGAAGCTTAAATCAAGTGTGAAAGGGGTCATTTGGAGGAAAATGTTTTTGTGAGCCTGGGGTCCAATCTGGGGGACAGGGAGGCTAATATCCGGCGTGCCTCGGAACGTCTGGCCGCCCTGCCGCAAACAGAGGTCACCGGAGCCTCCAGGGTACTCCTCACCCGGGCAGTGGGCCCGGTTGAACAGCCTGACTTTCTCAATCAGGTTCAGCGTCTGGCCACAGCTCTTGTCCCTGAAGAGCTGATCGAGCGTTTACTGCTGATTGAGAAAGATCTGGGCCGGGTGCGCACTGTGCGCTGGGGGCCCAGAGTGATTGACCTGGATATTTTGTTCTATGGCATGGCCGCTTACAGCAGTAGACTGCTGGTCTTACCGCATCCGGAAGTCTGGAACCGTCCTTTTTTTCTGGAGCTGATCCGGGAGATAGACGCGGGTTTCCTGAGCCAGTGGGACAGGGCTAGAGAGTCGAAAAACAATCAAACGGGAAAGGCAGCCAGGTGAAGCTGGAAAGCCGGAAAGAAAAAGTGCGCAAGGCGACCGAAGCTGCAAGAAAGCAAGGCCTGCGGATCGGCCTGGTGCCTACCATGGGATATTTCCACGAGGGGCACCTGAGTCTCATGCGCACCTGCCGGAGCCGTTGCGATTTCAGTGTGGTCAGCATCTATGTCAATCCGATCCAGTTCGCGCCGGGCGAAGATTTGGAAAGGTATCCCCGGAGTCTCGATCTCGACCTGGCTCAGGCCGAAAGAGAGGGCATGGATCTGGTATTTGCGCCGGCTGATGAGGAGATGTACGCCCGGGATTGCTCCACTTTTGTCGAGGAGGTGGAACTCAGCCAGGGGCTCTGCGGGCTGCGCCGCCCGGGGCATTTTCGCGGTGTGGCAACCGTGGTAGCCAAGCTTTTCAATATCGTCCGGCCTGATCAGGCCTTTTTCGGGCAAAAAGACCTTCAGCAGCTTTCTGTTATCCGACGCATGGTGCGGGACCTTGATTTCCCGGTGGAGATCGTGCCTGTGCCGACTGTACGCGAGCCGGACGGGCTGGCTATGAGTTCCCGCAACGCTTATTTAAGCCCTGATGAGCGTAAGCGTGCGCCCGCGCTTTACCAGTCGCTGGCAAAGGGCGCCAGGAACATGGTCTCAGCCTCGGGCAGGGTAGAGCCAGCGCTCGAGGGCCTCAGGCTGGAGATTGAAGAAAGAACCGGAGGCGTCCTGGAATATCTAAGCGCAGTGGATGAAAATATGGCCGAGGTCGAAAAATGCGAAAATGTGCGTTTTCTATCCGCTGCGCTCAAGCTCGGCTCGGCTCGACTGATTGATAATGTGGATCTCAGGGCTTGAAAGCTCATGTAAAAACGGAGTGTCCAGATGAACCTTGAAAAATCTGCAGAAGAAGATGCCGGGAAACAGCCGGACAAATCGGCAGGAAAGCAAAAATCCGGTTTCCAGGGTTCGATTTTCAGCCGGAACCTGGAGCTCAGTGTCGCTCCTGTCTCCTCTATCCGGCCGCCGCAGCAGCGGCCTGAGGAGCCTGATTCCCCGATACAGTCTGTAGACCGGGGGATTTATTTTAAAGTCGAGGCAGGGAAGGTTCTTGACATTCTGAAAGAGGAGCTCGAGCGCAGAAAACAGGGAACTCCATCTCTGGACTTATTAGAAGATCTGTATGGGAGCTGGATAACTTTGTGGGGGAACGACCGCCGGTTTCCAGCCGGCGCCTTTACCGAAATGTTGGAAATCGCTTATTCCATTCTCCAGCAGGTCGGGAAAGATGACACGGCGCTTGGGTCGGATGAGGGCAAGCTCCTGGCCGGTATTTTTGAATTGATGTCAAAACTCATCTCGGGTGAAGTCGACGAGAGATTTCTCGACTCCAACAGGCACCTTGTGGATAAATACAGGATGCTTGCCATCAGGCTCAAAACACAGTCTGAAAGGCAAGAGGCCGGCACTGAGGGCTGGCCCGAAATGCCCGCGGAAACAGAGAGCCGCAAGGAGATCGAGCCTGATTTCGGCGAACGGACCCGCGAGAATGATATTATCGAACAGCAGGCGGATATCTCGGATTCGGTTGATGAATGGTTCTCCCAGGTAAGCAGCCTGATTGCCGAGCCCAAAGCGGAAAGAAAAGTTCCGGGCGGGTGGCCGGCAGAGCCTGGACGCAGTGCAGAAGGTCCTGAAAGTGAAGAAATGGTCAGCGCTCCACGGAGAGAAGAAAAAGAAGGGGTTCGCCCAGTGGGTGAGCTCGAGCCTGTGACTCAAGCTGATACTGGCGGTTCCTCAGTGGGGGAGAAGGAGGCTGCTGCGCAAAAACAGGAAACTGAAAGGCTAACTGTTGAAAAGAGACCTCCTCGCCAGGTTGAGGAGCGAATTTTGACGGAGAGGCTGCCGGATTTATCCCCACCGGTCCGGATCGAGTGGCGCGACGAACAGAAAGAGCGGGCTGCTGGCCTCACGGATCTCCCTGTTCAAATCCCGGAAGTTGAAAGCGCGCCTGATATCGTGGGCGCTTATTTCAAAGAGCACGGCAAAGTGATTGTCGAAATTATCAGAAATAATCTTGCCAGTCTCGGCGGCCGCTCAACCAAAAGAACCTCGCAGAGGCTGGCCCGCTATGTAGATGAACTGTTCAGGCTCGCTGAAGATTTCGAGTATGAATCTCTGGCTGACCCGCTTAGGAGAACACAGAGGCTTTTGGCTCACCTTGCCGTGATCGGGAAAGAAGAGGAGATGAGCGAGGTTATCGAAAGCCTGAGCTCCCTGGTCGACTTCCTGGAACAGGAGCTTGAGAGTGTCGGCTCCCCGGTTCAAGCTGTATGATTTAAGGTCCGTTTTTTGCAACCCGGAATATTCCCCCCGGCATTGATTGTGGAATGTCAAAATTAACCCTGACTGATCGAAAAGTCAGAAAATCAAAACCCCATTTCTCTCTCGCGCGATGGCGAACAGTGCCGCTAAAAACATCTCCGGTTACAGGCTGCTGCTTCTGCTTCTTCTCTTTGCAGTTCTCTACCTTCCTTCGCTGAAAAATGGATATGTGGGCTGGGATGATGCTTTGATCCATTCCAACAGGAATATTCGTTCCCTTTCCCTGGAAAATATGACCCGGATTTTCATTCCCCAGCCGGGAAGTACAGCCTCCTACCAGCCGCTTCGCACACTGGCTAATGCATTAGTCTTTGCCCTGAATGGGCCAAGGCCGCTGGGTTATCTGCTTTTCAATATCCTGCTTTATCTGGTCAATATTTTGTTATTTTACAAGACGGTTAGAATCTTGATCGAGTTCCATGGGGATGACAGGCTGAAAGTTTCTTCCCATGCTTCGGCCCTTGTATCTGCTGCGGCCTTCGGGCTGCTTCCAGTGCATGTGGAGGTCGTTTCCTGGATCCAGGGAGGAAAACAGACCCTGATGGCTGCCTTTTTCCTAGGTTCTTTTATCTGTTACCTCCGGTTCAGGGATAGTGGAAAAGAAAAAATGTTCTGGCTCAGTGTGGCCCTCTATGGAGCTGCGTTAGTCAGCCAGCCCGGGGCGATAGCTTTCCCCTTATTAATTCTGGGTTACGAGGCGCTCACCGCTGGTCATGGGAACCGTTTTCGCAAAGAATGGCTGCTCGATACAGGATTGAGGATTTTACCATTTATCCTGCCCGCGGTGCTTTTGGGGGCTCAACTTTTATTTATCTCTACAGTGAGGAAATACCCGGTAGCTGAGCTATCTTTCGTGTCCTCGCTCTTTACAGTGCCGCTTTTATGGGGCAAATACCTGATAAAGCTTTTCCTGCCGGTCAATATCTGCTGCCGCTATCCGATGACTGTTCCAGGGACACCGCCACTTTTTGCCGGCAGCGCCGCGGCCCTGGCTCTTGCCGGACTCGCCTGGGCGGCATGCCGTGCCGCAGGCGAAAAAAAGCTGGCCGGACTCGGACTGATCTGGTTCGCAGTGACTCTTTTGCCTACAAGCGGGCTGGTTCGGACAAGCACCCTGATGGCCGACCGTTATCTGTATTTGCCCAGTATGGGCTTTGCTATCCTTCCCGGTCTGATTTTTGGCAATCTGCTTGCCGGCGCCGGCGCTTCTCATTTTATCAAGGCGCGCAGCTCTCTTTTGACTGCCCTGGTTCTGGCAGTCGCGGCCGGTTGGGCTCTTGTGACAGTCAAAAGGGAGCTTGACTGGCGGGACGGAGTCGCTTTATGGTCCAGAGTTGTCAGTCTTTATCCGGAGCATGATCTGGCGACTTTCAATCTGGCGGATGCCTTACAGAGGGAAGGCAAGCTGGATGAGGCGATAAAACATTACCAAAAGGTTATCCGGATCAACCCGGATTACGGTGACGCCTACAGCAATCTAGGGGTGTGTCTGCGCCTGCGGGGTGAGGACCGGAAGGCGATCGGATATTTCGAGCGCGCCCGCAGCCTGCGGCCGGACCGGGCTGAGGTCTGGATCAACCTGGGTATAAGTTATGCAAATGTGAGCCGGGATTCAGCCGCTTTTGCCGCCTTTGAAAAGGGAATCGATCTGGGGGGGAGGTCAGCCTGGGCTGGTTATTACAACAGGGCCAAGCTGCTGTTATCCGGAGGTTCGGTGGAAGAGAGCGTAGCGGATATGGAGAAGGCTGCGAGGTATGCGCCCCAGTGGGTGACCAGCGAAGCCTGGCTGGATCTGGGACGAACTTTAGAGCGTCTGGGCCGGGTTGACCTGGCAGTGGAACTGCTGAGCCTTGGCAAAGGAGAGGCCGCTTTTGATGCCTCATGCTGGCGAATCTTGGGGAACCTCGAGATTCTCTCTGGAAATCCCTCCGCAGCGATCGAAACATTGAAAGTCGCTGCCGCTCGAGATCCTGAGGATTATCAGACTTATGTTCTTTTGGGTTTTGCCAACCAGCAGGCGAATTTTACCCAGGATGCCGTGAAAGCTTACCGCAGGGCACTCGCCATGGGAGGGCCCGACCGGGAAAAGGTGTTGAACAACCTGGCCCTGATCCTTGCCGAAACAGGCAAACTCGACCAGGCCGAGAAGGTCTATCTGGAGGCTTTGGCCCAAAAGCCCGACTTTATTGAAGCCTGGGTAAATCTCGGGATCCTTTACCGGACCAAGGGAGATCTGACCCAGGCGCGCCGGAGCCTCGAGAAGGCTCTGCGTCTATGTGCCGAGCGCCAGGTGCCTGACAATATAACCGAGGGTATCAAGCAGATCCTGGACGGGTTAGGGCCGCAATGATCTTGATAATCGGCCCGGATCAATGATAAATATCCAGGGAATTATGACGCGACAGGCCGGGAAGTTAATAAAATCTCCCTGCTGTTCTTGTCGGTATTTTTCCGAACCGGGTGCGGGCCGGCATCCTTTTTGCTTTGTAGCAGCGCAGCAATGATCTCCCCCCTTGGGTGTTATTGCAAAAAGGCTGCCGGCCCGCTGCTTTCTGCCGGTCTATCCTTTGCCGGGATACACCCAAGCTTTGCGCTCCTGCTGTTAAATAAGGTTCTGTTTTTCTATGCATAATCCGGGGAAAAGCGATCGTTTATGGAGAAAGTGTTGAGAGAAAATAGAGGCCTAGTCTATCTAGCGCTCTTTCTTGCAGTAACGGCCCTTTTATACGCTCGTTCCCTGAATTATGGGCCGGTAAACTGGGACGACCAGCTTTTGCGAATAGAGTATTGGGGCGAAAATACTGATCCCGGAGAGCTCCTTAAAGTATTTAAGCCTAAACTTTCCGGAACTTATCAGCCGGTACGCGAGCTTGCCATGGCGTTACTGGCAGGCCAGGGAGAAAAATCTTCCTGGTGGCCGTATCACCTGGTTTCATTGGTTTTTTATCTGGCCACGGTGTTATTTTTTTACCTCACAGTAAGCCTGCTGCTCTCGCGACTAAACAAGTTTTCGGATCAGGAGGCGCGGCTCTGGGGAGTCGTTGCAGCCACGGGATTTTTCGCCTTGCATCCCGGCCATGTGGAAGTGGCAGCCTGGATCCTGGGGCAAAAAGATGCTCTAGTGGGCTTTTTCTACCTCGGCGCTTTTTTCTTTTACGCCCGCCGGCCCGCTCCCTCAAGAGGCGATCTGATCTTTTCGCTGATTTTTTACTATCTGGCTTTGGGATCCAAGCCCTCGGCAGCCAGCCTGCCGTTTGTGCTTTTCTTTTATGACCGTATTTTCAGGCCCGGGCTTTTCAAGCCGCCTTATCTGGGCCGGCTGGCAGCCGTATACTCCCTTTTTATGCTGCCTGCCCTGCCCTTCTTTTATTATTTCCTTTTTCACACTACGATTTTAACCGGGAAATTGGGCTTTGACAACCCGCTCTTGCAGTTGGGCAAAGTCTGCGGGGCGGTCTCTTTCAGCTCCCTCAAGCTCTTGCTTCCACTCAACCTTTGCCTGCGTTACCCTGCGTTCCGGTTCGAAAGTTTAAGCGACCCGACCCTCTACCTTTATCCTGCTTTTGCCTTGTTCATCCTCTACTGGGCAGTCAGCGCCTACCGCAAGAGAAAACCGTACGCCTTTTTCATTCTCTGGGCGCTCCTGGCGCTGCTTCCGAACTCGAACCTGGTGCCTATCCGCATTGAGCGGGCGGACCGCTATTACTACCTCTCCTCGATCGGTTTCTGCGGGCTTGCCGGCTACTGGGCGGCCTATATCCGCAGCCTGAGCCCCAGGCCCTTTCTCCCTTTTATAAAAGCTTTTATTGTTCTTGCCCTGGCCTGCCTGGCTGGCCTTACTTACCGGCAAATAGCATACTGGCGCGATAGTCCGACCGCCTGGGGCCGGGTCGTCTCGATTTATCCGGACCTCACCCTGGGCCGGGTCTCCTTGGGAAAGAGCTATCTTAAGCTTGGCGAGTATGATCAAGCTCTGGAAGAATACCGGCCCCTGCTCGAGCAGCCTGTTCCCAACACCGAGGCTCTTAAAGGGGCAGTGCGTATTTCTCTAGAAAGGGGACAGAAAGAAAAGGCCCTTGATTTTAGTCTGGTCGGACATCGCCTTTTGCCGAAAGATGAATTTTTCCTTCAGGCGCTTACCATACTGTATCTGGAAGAGAAGAATAAAGAGCGGGCTGAGAATCTGATTCTCGAATGGCTCGAGATATTGCCGGATTCCCGGAGAGGCTGGCTTATGCTTGTAAAGCTGCGCAGCGTGCAGGGCAGGCCTGCAGAGGCGGCCCGTGCCCTTGAGCAACTGATCAGGATTGACCCGAATGATGTGGAAGCTTATAACGGATTGGCCATGCTGTGTGCGGAAACAGGGGAGAGGCAAAGAGCCGAGGGATACTTGAGACAAGCCCTTGATCGTGAGCCGGACTCCAGGCTTACATGGATGAATCTGGCTTATCTTTATTCAAACACCGGCCGGCGAGAGGAAGCTGTGGGAATTTATTCACGCTACAGTCTCGAGGCTTTAGATTTAAGAGGGCTTGAGTTTATGGGCGCTTTGTTTTTCGAGCGCGGCGAAAACGAGCGCTCCCTGCAATTTTTCCTGGAAATGGCAAACCGTCAGCCCACCCTGGCCAAGGCTTTCAACAACGCCGGTGTGGTCTGCGAAAGGATGGGACAATACCGGGAAGCGGATTCCATGTACCTCCATGCATTGGCTTTGGACAGTTCTTACGTGGATGCTTTTTATAACAGGGGCAATCTTTTATTCGCCCTCGGCGACAGGAAATCAGCACTGCACCATTATCAACTGGCTGATTCACTGGCCGGGGGCGCTGACAGGGATATTGTAAAATCACTCGCCAACACTTTTTCGGTCCTCGGAGATACCGCTCAGGCGCGAATGTCCGCTGAAAGGCTCCGCAGGCTTGATTCTTCCAAAAAGAAGGATTAAGACCCTGCCGGCAGAAATATCGCCTGGAAAAGGGCGCTGATCAAATGCAGGAATCAGCTAAAATAAAAGCTGCGGGGAAGCCTCGCACTTTTGACCACTGGGCATTGATACCAGTTTTATTACTGGCCCTGGCTGTTTTGGCAATCTACGGGCAAAGCCTCTGGTTCGGCTATGTAAACTACGATGATGTCCTGATCCTGGGCAAGCAGTGGATCGGTTATCGCGAGTTTACCTGGGAGAACTTGCTCCGGCTTTTTACCCCGTCAGGGGCCACTTTTCAGCCTCTACGTCATCTTGCCTTCGGCCTGGTATATCTTTTTAGCGGCACTGAGCCATGGGGTTATCACCTTTTCAATCTGCTTTTGTATTTCGCTAATCTCCTGGTTGTCTTTTTCCTGTTCCGCAAACTGCTCGAACTCTCGCCGGTCCTTGAGAGCAAGAAGTCCGCTGATTTTTGGGCCTGGGTCGGCACAGCCTGGTTTGCCGTTCATCCCGTGCATGTGGAAGTAGTGGCCTGGATGGTTTCCAACAAGGAGCTGTTGGCGGGCCTGTTCTATTTTTTGTCTTTGCTGTGTTACCTGAAGAGCCGGGAGGGCGCTTTTGCTTTGAGTTATTACCTGGCGAGTTGGGCTTTCCTCGTGCTCGGGCTCTTGTCGAAACCCAGCGTGGCCGCTCTTCCCCTGGTGGTGATAGTTTTCGAGCTGTTCTACCTCGGCTCGGGTTTCAACTGGAAAAGGGTTGCCTTAAGGATCTCGCCTTTCCTGGTTCTGGTAGCAGCTGCAGCCTGTTATTATATCTTTCGGAGTACCTCTTTTTACGGAAAACTCCCGCAGGAAAGCATTTCCCTGCATTTTTTCACTATGTCCTCGGTTCTGGCAAAATATGTCAAGATTCTCCTGCTTCCGATAAATCTAAGCAATAGTTATCCCCCGCCGTTTTTTTCAGGAGAGTATAACTACCGGCTGATCTTGTATCTGGCTGTGGATGCCGCAATTTTCACCGCCCTTTTCTGGTCTGTGCGGCAAAAAAAGAAAGACATCGCATTTGGCGTTAGTTTTTTCCTGCTCAACCTGCTGCCGGTTTCCGGGATTGTCCCGATCAGCATTTTCATGGCTGACCGTTACCTCTACCTCTCCTCTTTCGGTTTCGTTTTTGTCTGCATTCTGGTTTTGATCCGATTTACCGGCATGTTGAAAATCAGCGTGCGCCCGCGGCGGTTGTCTGCTGCCTTGGCCGCGGCCGGACTCGTCTTTTTAGCTGCAATTTCGGCGGACCGCTGCCGGGCCTGGAAAGATGGTGTCACATTGTGGAGGGAGGCTGTCCGCACTTATCCGAACTTTCAATTCAACCACTTCGGACTGGGCAGTGCCCTTTTATCTGCGGGCCGTCTTGAGGAGTCCCTGGCGGCGTTTCAAAAAGCAAACCAGTTCAAGGAAAATATGAAGGTTATTTATAACCTGGCCCGTATTTATGATGAACTGGGGGATTCTGTTTCGGCGGACAGTTGTTACAGGCGGGTATTGCGGCTCAACAGCGAGGATGTGGATCAGCCGGAAATCATGTCCGTGGTTTATCAACGTCTGGGGATGAAAGAAGAGCTGGCCCGCCTGTGGTGGAACAGAGGTAAAAGTCTGAGAAATTATCCGGAAGAAGCACTGCGTAATGCCCGTAGATTGTACAAAATGGGTTATCTGGACAAGGCTATCGAGGTGCTGGATGAGGCCGTGTCCGGCTCTCCTCCCGCATCAGCGGGTTTGAGGACCAGCCTGGCCGCCTTTCAGGTCCTCAAGGGGGATTTTGAGAGCGCGGCGCTTACAATCCAGGCGGCCCGCTCGAATGGCGAAGACCCGACAAGACTCGCTGTCCTTGAGGCTGACCTGGAGTTTGCCCGGGGCAACTATCAGCAGTCTTATGACCTGTACGCCTCTGTACCTGTCGAGAGCTTGTCAGACGAACAGAAGGAACGCCTGGCCGCTTACTTTTTCGCTTCCGGAAGGCTTGCCGGGGCGCTTCGGATTTTCCGCATGCTGGCCGCAGGCGCACCGCCGTCCGAGGCGGCGGTGCACAACAATGTCGGAGTGGTGCTTGAGGGGATGGACAGCCTGCAGGCGGCTGAGAACGAGTATCTCCGGGCATTGGAGCTTAAGCCGGATTACGCGGACGCCTGGTTTAATCTGGGCAATGTAACAAAAAAGCAGGGAAAACCCGACCGGGCGCTTGAATATTATTCGCGCGCCAGACAGATAGAGGGTTTAAGCGCGGATGTGGAAGAGGCCCGGGCTTCGGTGCTGGTTGAGCTAAAGCGGTACAGTGAAGCTTTCCAGGTTTACAGCAGCCTTTTCCAACTCGATTCCACTGACAGCCGGGCCCTGCTGGGAGCAGCCGATGTTCTCTGGGAGCAGGGCAGGCAGAGCCTAGCTCAAAGATATTATCAGGAATACCTGGACCGCTTCGGCAAAGAAAAAGCCCCTTCATACGTGCAGGAGCGAATCACAGGCAGACCGTCCTCACAATTGAAAAATTAAAGCCTCCCTCACAATTATCCGATAACCAAACCAGAAGTATATCAGGCGCCGGAACTATGAGAGCTGCCGGCTGCCTCCTCAAGTGGCCTGGGCCCGGCCCTCCCGTTAATAATTACCCTCCTGGAAAACTGTTGCGGTCAGGGCCAAAGGGCCACATTCAATTATTTTTGTTCCATCAATCAGGGATGATTTCTATAGAGAAAGGGATTTCTCATGGAAACCAAACTCCTTATTGCGGCCTTAGTCGGCTGTGTGCCCACAATTTTTTATCTGCTAGTTATCGGCTTCAAGAAGATACAGCTCAAGCTTCGCCGTATTTTCCCGCATGAAGGCATAACTCAGGTGATACTTGTGGCTATCTCCCTTTTATGTTTTAGCACATGCCTTTTTCTGGTAATCTGGAATTTTTTCACCCCGATTCCATACTATCACCGGGAAAGATTGATAGTGATCGCTATTCTTTTTCTGCTGATGGGGATATTCTGCCTGCAGGTATTGCAATTTGTCCGCTTGCAGAGCAGTCAGCAGCGTCAGGGCATCCGATTTTCCTCCAACCTGAGGAGAAACAATCCCAAGCGCGTTGCCAGGGATTATGCGGCCTCGAACAGTAAAACCTGAACCGGCTTCTGTCCCTTCAAAGCCCCGGAATAAACACTGACTGTACTGATTCATGGGACAATGCTCTTTCAGGCCGGGTCGACTTGTTAACTGGATTCTGAATTTATATATTTAGAATGCAGAATCTTGAATTTACAGACAAATGAAGGATGGTGAAAAAATCATGGTGGATGAAGCTTTAGAACAGTATATATCCGATATCAGCGAAAGAGAGGACGAGAGCGGAACAGCACTTGACGAGTTCATGCGTACAGAGGAGAAAGAGTTCGAGTGGCTGATTTCCCCGGACCAGTTCGCCGATTTCTGGATCGCTTCAATCTATCTTCTGGTAGGCACCTGGCAGATCATAACCATAATCTTCCTGTTGCTTGAATAATCGAGTCCGGCAGTCCGCAGACAAGCTGTCAAGTTCTCGGTCAGCGGTTGACAGGAGGCTTTTCAGGTTACTGAGCCGGGCCATGGGAAGGCAGAAAATTCAGACAGTGAAACCTGAATGGACAGAGAAGCTAAATTTCACGCTTAGTAAGCCGCTCCGGGATCGGGTTCCTTTTGAACGGTTTTTTTAACAAAAGATATTTCACCGCTGCTTTGATTCTGAGAGGTGATTCCCGCTCGCCTTAATTCATTCTCTATACGACCACATAATACATTAATAAATATAGCATTTTGGGCAAAACTCTTTCCAGTGCTTCAAAACTGATTGATTACTGTCTCTGACAGTTTTCCGGATCCAACTTGCGCCCTCTGCTTCATTAAAGCTGACAAATACCGGTTCGGCGGGCTTACTTCCCGGAATAGCCCCAGGTGAAACGTAATCTCATTGTCTGCCTGCCTGGCCTTCACTGTTAGAAAAGAGACGATCAAGAAGAAAACGTCAATTCAAAATCTTCGGAGCAGACCTGTCTCAACCGGACTCACCACCGGCGAGTTAGGGTGGCGCGCCAGCGCCATGAATGGCTGACTCCTGAATTCTTATTCTGCAATCCTTTTTGGTTCCGGATTGTCTAGGTTAGGGTTTATACGCAATTATTTAAACCGCTGCGAATAAATATTTAAACTTGATAATGTCCTCTTGATAGCCTGAGATTAGCGGCCTTTGATCCAGGTTTTGTGTTTTGAATCAATGCCGTAAAATGATAAAGCAAATGATTTAACTTATGGTTTATTTGACTGTCAGTTTCAAACCTGTGGGGCAGCCGGCTGCCTGGCCGGTTTAATGATAGTTGAGACTCCGTCCTGAGCGGTTCTTTGCCCTGGAAAAATATTTGCTTTTCCATACACAAAAAGTTAAAGGTTGGTCATACATTGCCGATTATAAGATAAGGCCAAGTGAGTAACTTTTCTTGCTGGCGGGGTGATTCTCGGATCCAGCGGAGCCAGTGCGTCTATAAAGTCTGCGGGAGTGGGCTTTGTAAGCGGGATAATATTATTTTATCCAAAATTGAATTTTTCCGTTAGTTTTATGGCATTTGGAGGTTGCCTGTCAGGGATGAAAACGATTGAAAATCTGGTAAAAAATTCCATTTTTCAGCAAAACGTAACAAAAAAAATAACCTGCAGATAAAAGTTAATTCTGCTGGAGGGGGGATAAATCGCCTTTTTCGGTGATTTTTTTAAAGTTTGGGGACTAAAAGCCGATTTAAGATATAGTATAATATGTAAATAAGTGCTTTCTCAATCCCTGCTCTCAACACTTGGCCAGAAGTGTAAAAAAATAATGACAGCATAAAGGAGAAAACTATCCAAAAAGGAGGAGGAATGACAATTTATGACGATTCGAGGTAAGGATTGTGTCAGTTTCCAGGAGGGGAACTTTTTTAAACGAACTTTTCTCAAGGAGAGAAAAATGAAATGTCTGCTTAAGGTGACTAAAATTATCACCTTGCTCTCTTTTCTGGTTGTTATCTCGTCTTTGCAGGTCTATGCTCAGAATACCGCTCCTGTACCGTCTACATTTGATATTTTGAGTCCTGCGGATGGTAATCTTTCATTACAGATTAACCATTCATATGGCACCGCATCAGGAAAAAACCACAGGATCTTTTACGGCGGCGATTTTTGGCATGTTAAGGGAAACGCCGACGCCGTCAGTGTGTTGACACACGCTTTCAAAGGATGGAAAGATGCTGGTGGTACGGTCGATGCCTACGACTCCGGTGAAGAATACGCTCGCGGTAACTATCATAAAAGCCGTTTGACTTTGGGTGGTACTAAAGATGATGACCTATATGGATTAACAGAAGATCCATCAAAATCAAGGGTAGTTGCCTTGCCGGGATCTAGTACGAATGCCACATCCTATGATGCTGATGATTTGGGTACTGCTGCTACTCTAGGAGCAACGACAGGGCTTGATTATTCGGGAGAGAACGGCTTTATTGCGATCAATGAGGAAGACACCCTGACCATCCGGTTCTCCGGTTATGTTGACCCGAACAATAGGATGGTATACTCAACTGTTGGTGGGGGCGCAGATTTGAATTACTCCGGCTCATTGCTCAAGAGCAAGTCGTATGCTTTTGACATCGGCAATCCGGCCAATGACGGTGAGAACGGGGTGAGATACGGAGTGATCCCTTCGACCCTGCCGGACGGAGCCAGCTTTAACGGCAACCTGTTTGTCTGGGTGCCCAATTTTATCCAGGGCGATGGAGATTCTGATAACAGCCTGCACAATGGGATCTATTTTGTTGATGCGAATATCTCCAACGGGTCTACAGCTTCCGAGTTGACCGATGCTGCAGTTGGGCTTAACGCTACTGCGGGACCGCGTGTTGGCGAGCTGAAAGACAGCCTGTACGTGGTATATTTCTCGGCCACGGATGACGGTATTCCACCGAAAACAGGAATAGATTCCCTCTTTATCCTGGTCAATGACTCGATTGCCAATCCGGGCCCTGTCTTTACCAGCCGGGTCGTCGTTAACCGCAATGGACAAAATGTGACCTACAACCAGCAGATCAGGTCCATTAATGCGGATTCGGCGCTCAATTACAACGAGGGTGACAGCATATTTATTACCTTCAATGCTACTGACCTGGACAGCGCCCGCGGCGGCGGAGAAAATGAGCGGCTCGAAATCACCGTCGAGGAATGGAGCGATTTCCAGCCAAGCGAGTTTGTACCTACGGATTGGGCAACAGCCCTGAAGGAGAATCTTGACAGCGTGGCTCTGGATACTGCGTCGGTTTCTGTGAACGGCAAGCCCAGGGCGTTAAAGGTGCGCCTGCAGGTGGCCTTTAATATCGCGGATGACCCGGATGTCATAGACCGGATAATTATCAAAGTGAAAGATGAACACGATAATATCGCCCGCGACACCATGCAGTTCAGCATCCATAATTTGAACCGTAAACCGATCTGGGATGCGGATACTTCCAGAAAGCCTTCCGACAGCACGATGGTTTTCGCTTATAGTCCGGAACTCGTGGAACCGGACAGTGTTTCTGCAATACAACCTATTGGTGTATCCAGCGGTAAGACGGATTCGATTTACTTCACAAGGTACGTCTATGATCCGGACCCGTATATAGATGACCAGCTTGGACCGGCTATCAGTTTCACCCAGAGCGGAGCTCCTAATCCCATCTGGAGTACCAGCGGTTTGATGATCCTGTCTCTGGAAAGCGAGGACACGGTCAGCTACCCGTTCACTATTACAGCTAAAGACAGCTATACGGCGGATCAGAAGTCGGCAATCGCGAATCTGATACTGCGGGTAGCGCCGGAGCCGGTGATGGCGGAGATTTATCCACACCTGGGTTATCCCGGACAGGATGTCACTATCTTCGGAGAGGGCTTCGGTCTGTTCGACGAGGCATCTACGACCCCGAGCAAAGTGGTGTTCCGGGCCCGCAACACTCAAGGCCAGGCCCAGAATATTCGGGCCACGATCAACTCCTGGAGCAGGGACCGCATAAACCTCACCATCCCGCGCAGCGTGCCGGAGTCAAGATATGTTGCTGCGACTAGTCTTTACATTCCGGATACAGTCGAGGTTTACTCTGCGGTATTCTCTGACCCGGCCTACTATCCGTATGTAATCGAGGCAGCGGATACGATGAGCCTGCAGGACATCGAGATTGCAAATGTCACTTCAACCTCGGCTCAGATTAAGTGGAGAACCGCTTTCACCGGGAGCGACAGCCTGGTCCTGGCCCAGGCCACGGATACGCTGAATGTTTTCGGCGCGACGATCTTCACTGAAAGTGGAACCTCGTATTACTGGCCGACATTTGTCATCTGGGACCCGATTACCCCTGGATTTTCTTCAACTCCTGCTGCGGTTCGTATCTACAAGGGGAGCACCGCCAGCTCGGACCAGATGCATATTATCAATATTACCGACCTGGCGCCCTCGACCTTGTACAAGTTCATTCTCGCCATGGAGAATAAACTCTTCTACGGCGATTCGACACACAATGTGAACGGTCCTTACGTTCCGATAAAGATCGACCGCTCTAATGTCAACAATGGTTCTGTGTCCGGTTTCCGTTTCATGACCCTGCCGGAGCAGAATGCGAACGGGGCGACCCATGTGATTACCGGCAAGGTCTTCACTTCCACCGGGGCGGCTATCAATTGCCAGGTTTCGGTCAAGATAATCAGCCATACCGAGACATCTGATACCTCATTGGCCATAGCCACCATTGTTGGCAGTGACAGCTCGTGGGTGCTCAATCTGGGTAATGCGGTCATGGATACTATCGGTGTAAGCGACCGCGCCTTCCCCTGGGCGGTCGGCGACTACCTGCTGGTAACGGTTGGCGGCGACAAGGATGTAGGCTTCACGCAGTTTGTGTCGACTGTCACCAGCTCGCTGCCCCAGGTGGTGAACCAGTCCCTGAATGGCACCTTGATTGCCGCTTCAGTGAATTATGATCTCCGGTTCAAGACTGGTTTGAACCTGATCGGTGTGCCGGTTAATCTGTTCTCTACCGAGCCTCAGACATCCGATGATCTGCTGAATACTATTCAGGGTGGCGTGCCTAGTATAAGCAAATGGCTGACCGGTCTCGGTCTCCAGAATACCCGTGTCAAAGCGGTTACTGTTGCCGGTGGATTTCTTGGGGATGCTGAATTCGATCTGGAGCTTTACGAGGGTTACTTTGTGTCTGTAGACCAGCAGGAATTTGTGACCCTGAGAGGCAGCATCTTCAGCGATACACTGCCAGTGAAAGTTTTTGATCAAGGCGGCGGACTGTATTGGATCAGCCGTCCGGCCCAGGTGGAATCCAAGTTCTATGCCTGGAGCGCAAGGACCATGCTGGCCCCTGGAAATATACCTTACGCTACGGAAATCTTCCGGTATAATGAAGACTATCAGCAGTATGAGACCGCGGCCATTGATCCGTCGACCGGCGCATTCATAGCTGACATGAACTTCCATATTGATGTCAGCGAGGGTTATATCCTGCGCCTCACACAGAACAGCCAGTGGGATATCGATACCCCGAGTTCGGTGCTCCTGGCTAACGCCAGCGCTGCGTTCGACAACATAACCGCAGTTGCACCGTCTCTGACACTCAATATCGGAGCGAGCAATGCCAGCAGCGGTGCTGTGCGCAACATACGCCTGACTGATGTTACCAGCAGCGCCGCCACGATTTCCTGGATCACCAATGGAGCCGGTACCGCTCAGGTGCGCTATGGCAAGGCCGCTGAAGGCCTGAACAAAGTGGCCAGTTTTAACCCGGGTCTTGTTACCGGCGGTATGCGCGTGGTGAAACTGCTCGGCCTCGAGCCAGAGACCGAATATATCTGCGAGATAGTCTCTGACGGCATAACCTATAACAATAATGGCCAGCCTTTCGCCTTCAAGTCCGCCAAGATCGGTATCGGCATTCCGTACACGGTGTTCGGACGCCTGGTGAACGAGGAAGGTGCACCTTTAGCCAAGGCCATGGTTTATGTCGAAGTCAGAGGCGGCGATAATTTAAGCGAGCCTCTGATGGCCATCACCAATGAACTGGGTTACTGGAATGTCAACCTGGCTAACCTCAAGACCGCTGCCGAAGGCACGGTTTACGAGTGGAACGCCGGTGACGAGATCCGGGTAACCGCGGTCTATGAGGATGCCTCTACTTCCTTCAGAGCCCTGGTCAGCGGCGAGAGCCCGCAGAATGTTGTCAGAATTACCGATAACAACGGCGTGGCTCAGGAGAAGAAAGAGGCGGCCAAGGTGGCCCTGCCCAAAGTGTTCGGCATGGCGCAGAACTATCCGAACCCATTCAACCCGTCAACCACTATCGCCTATGATATTCCTGAGACCACCCAAGGCGTGAATGTCGAGCTGAAAGTCTACAACCTCCGTGGACAGACAGTCCGGACGCTGGTCAATGAACTCAAGGTGCCTGGACACTATGTTGTCCAGTGGAACGGTGAGAATGACAATAGCGAGCCTGTTTCCTCCGGCGTGTACTTCTACCGTATCAAAGCCGGAGATTACGTAGCCACCCGCAAGATGGTGCTGCTCAAGTAAGACCAGGTCCCGCTTGAAATCAAGCGGCCGGGACAATCGTCCCGGCCGCTTTTTTTTGTCCTGGCGGCTTGTCTTTTCCCTGACTGGAACAGTTTATACGCAGCGACTTAAACAATTGCGTTTAAGCCCTGATAACTGGGTGTTTTAATTACTCACAAAGAAAGAATTCAGGAGTCAGCCATTCATGGCGCTTCGCGTCGCCCGGAAAGAAACGAAAAAATATAGATCTGTAGGGACACAGCATGCTGTGTCCGTTCATTGGTCATTATTTAAACCAAGATATTCGACCAATTGGATATGTATTTTCATATGAGAATTCAGAATATTTTTAGAAATGATCACCAGAGGTTTTTAACCTTCTGACTCATGTCTCCTGAATTCTGACTCCTGAAGCACGATTGATTTTATCTGCTCTGAAATCGCAAATCGTAATTATGCGCCATAATTTCCAACCTTGCATGTAAATCCTCTCTTGAGAGGGGTGGGACGCGAAGCGGACGGGGTGTGTCTTCTTGATTTTCATGCTTCGTTGTTGCAGAAAAAGGCCTGGGTAGTTTCTGTGAATATAGAGGGACAGATCAGCGATTATTTTCCCGCAGCGCACCGGGGTTATTCATTACCGCTCTCCTTTTAACTCCCCTTTAGAATTTTTCACTCAATGTTGATAAAGTGAATAGCGCGGAAAATAATGCCCATCAAATGACAAGTAAAATCAAAACAATCAAGGAAAATATTTCCCCAAGCAGGATCAATGTTAATAAACGATCAACTGAAAAATCTTGTAAGCTGTTTAAATAAAGGGCATTAGCATTATTATTAATTGATGGCATACATGTTGCGAAAAAGCAACACAGCGAAATAGCCCAATTAACACTATTTTTTGTCACAAAATTATCGGTTTAACGGATTGAACCACCCTTCTCAAGGAGTGAGCGCCATGCTTCTTCGATCCAGATTTGAAACTTCGATTATTCTGGCTGTTTCCCTCTTTTTCTGGGCTAATCTCTCCCTGGCCCAGAATACAGCTCCGGTTCCCACGACCTTTGAAATTGTCTCTCCGAACGACGGGAACGCGGCCTCCCTGATTAACCATAATTACCTCACTCAAAACAAGACCATATTTTACGGCGGAGATTTTTCCTATGTCGACGCCGCCAATGCGAGCGGATTCCTGGGTTTCACGGTTGGCGGGGGTAAGGTTGCTGATATGATAGCCCGCGGCAACCCTGACGGCAGCCGCCTGACCCTGGGCGGTACAGAAAACGGGGACGATCCTGCCTTTCCCGATGCTGGATACGCTTATGTAGACAACCTTCCAGCCGGCCGCGTCGCGGGTGACTTTGACCCCGATGATATAAACGGCGCCGCTGTTGCTCCGGATTACAGCGGTATGAACGGCTTCATTGCGATCAACGAAGGAGACACTCTCGAAATAAACCTTACAGGCTTTATTGATCCGAATAATAAAATGTTGGAAGGCAATACCCTCGCTAATAGTGACTACAGCGGCCGGTACCTGAAAAGCGTGAACGGCAATGGCGTTGTGGGCCACGACGGCGCCAACAACGTGACTTTCGCTGTTATCAACAAGCCAGAGGGCGCTGAATTTTATGGCAGCCGGTTTCGCTGGGTGCCGAATTTCCTTCAGGGCGACGGCAGCACAGACGATTCGCAGCGCAACGGCAACTGGTTTATCGACGCCAATATCTCGGACGGCGATACAGACAG